>Ga0105239_10009772_pt1 | contig 10783 bp, 11 predicted proteins | sample KBSC44metaG_FD_92761 | JGI IMG/M metagenome (GOLD analysis project Ga0105239, IMG submission 92761) | Corn rhizosphere microbial communities from Kellogg Biological Station, Michigan, USA - KBS C4-4 metaG | ecosystem: Host-associated > Plants > Roots > Rhizosphere > Soil | place: Michigan, USA...
CGCTTGGCCGCTCAGCGAGCAATGTGCCGCCACTGCTCCAGCTTCTGCTCGAACGACAGCATCGCATTCGCCGGGCTCGACGAAGGCAGCACCAGCGTTTCATACCCGGCCTGCCCGATCACGTCGGCAAAGCGCCCCGCCGTCTTCCCGTTGAAACAGACCTTCTTCAGCAACGGCGCATGCTCGCGCAACGACGCAAAGTCGTTCGGCTTCGCATTCCGGATCGCCGAATCGAGACTGCCTTGCCGATGGCATGCATCGAGGACATCCCAGATGCCGATGCCATGCGAAAGCACACGTTCGAGCCGCGCGTCGTACGCAAGCTCGTGCAGCCCGGGCTCGCCGAGCACCGCACCGAGCAACCGCCAGAACTGATTAGTGTTTTGGTCAATTTGACACCTGCGAGGTTCTGCCCGGCCCGTCGCCTCGCTCCACAAATCCTGTAGCTCCCACCGTCGCCGCTCAGGCAACGCAACCCCATCGTGGTCACACGTAATTGGCGTGCCCTTGCCCGGAGCCAAAAATCTAGCCTGAGCTATCCGCCGCTACCAACATCATCCGATTGATCCGCGGAACCAACGTCATTGAATACGAATTGCGTCTCCCCGAGCGTGACCACGGTTGGAATGCCGCGCTTCAGGAGTTCCATGCCCAAATCAGCCGGCATTGCGGTACCGTCCGGCTTTAGTGAAGCGTAAACGTCTAGGCCACCGTAAAAGCACAAACGCATAGCGTAGAGGCCGAACCGATCCTCTTCTGTTACCTGATAAAAGAAGACCCCCGGGTTTTCCCCAAACTTCGGCTTGCCATCAAGCTCAATCTCCATCTTCCGCTTTACAAGTCCTGCAAACGCCCTAGCGTTCTTCTCCTCTGGATAGAGGTAGCCCAAATGCACACGAACCTCCCCCCTAAAAGACATGCCGAAGTGATGCGTGTGCAAACCGCGAACAATGTACTCGAAGCAACGACGTAGTCTTTCAGCATCAGGCGTCCCCCAAATCACGTCGATGAACTTGTTTGGTTCGACCTCAACTACAAACACGTGCTTCTTCTTGACGAACACCTCTTCAAGTAAACGATTCGCACTACGGCGAACTGCTTTGTTAACCTTGCCGAACTTGTGTCGATAGCCAATCGAATTATTTCCAATAATCCCGGCAAGGCTGACCATCAAGAACTCGTCATCGTGCGACTTCGCCGAATTATGCAGATCGCATGACGGCACCGTGATTAGGTTGTGCCGGTAAAGCTCACCATCCATGTCTTTGCCTTCCGGGAACAAACAGCGCGGAGGCACATGTTCACGAGAGGTGGGGGGCCTTTCACACATGTAGCAACAATCCATGACGATAATCTCTCACAATATGGTTCCGATAGCGCGCCACGCCACAATACACCAAGGCTTGCCGAGCCAATAGGGTCGACAATCACCGAACGTGCCATTGAATACATGTTCCACTAGGTATGGCTTCTTGCGCTTCTACGCATTGCATCGACCAGATTTCATATGCGATCGAATTTTTGATGTTTTGGTCAATTTGACACCCAAACAAGCGGCTAGCCGTCACTCACGGTCCTGCCGCATGCCCCCTGTACGTTACCGGGCTATCCGGCCACCTTTAGCCAAGCATCGGCATGCCGTAGATACAGTTGACCAACACCCAGCCCCAGCCCTTTGCCTTGGGTTACGAAGCAATCCCCGCACATACAGGCCCACGCTCCACCGGCGCTCTGAACGGCGCCGTCAACCATGTACTTTTCTTCAGAAAGCGGGCAACTGCATATATCGCATTCCTCTGGAGGATTTCCAAAGAACTGCTGCTCTTGAAGACCACGCGTCAAATCGGCCATACCATCCAAAATCAATTCCGCCGAACTCGAATCGAATATTCCATTGCTTTCTCTTGGCGCAATCTTTCCGACAATCACATTCACCAGCTTCGCATTCTTTTCAAAATACTCGTTGGCCAAACCGATGAAATGGACTTCATCGGCACTTCGCCACCGATCATCGCGGAATGAAAAGAACTTTCTTTCCTTAATTTCGAAACGAAAAGATCGATAGCTAGCACCAAAATCCTCAACGATGTCAGCATCACGCGACTCGTATCCTCCCCATGTCATCGTCATCAGCAAGCCATCTAAACGGCCATCGTAATACTTGTTCAGCAATTGCTTAAACGTCAGAGCCGAGCCGTTTGCTTGCAATGCCCCGAAGTACATACGACTAGGCTCTGGATTATGGACGATAACATGGTACGTCGGGAGGAAAAGAAGTCCCTCTTCGCGTGTCGCAACTAAATACGGGGTGAAGATCCCAGTGGCAGGATTGAAAATTGACACCTTAATATCCGCTTCCGGGAATTCGCGCTCAATGTCCTCTAACGCACGAAGGACATGGCTTTTCCAAGCAGGATTCTGATCAAGGCATCTTGCAATATCAGTTCGTGCCGCGGCCATATGTGCACGATTCGCGACATTGAGTGTTCTTTTAAACCGCTGGCCTGTCGCCCCATCTTCTCCTCGCACTTCCGAAATGATGTCGTCATCAGTGAGCAAGGTATTGCGCTCAAACATGCCATAGCGACGCACCACTTCCACATTGCACTGGTCTCCATCGAGATACTTCGAAAATTTAGCGGGATACCCAATCTCGTAATGATCATTGTCCGGGCGAGGCTCAAGGGCCGAGACCGATTCGTTCAAGTACTGAAGCGCTTCCTCATCGTCCATACCGCCCAGCACGTTATCCGCCTCTTCCAACGCGCTGGCGTCACGTTTCAAAATAGCCATATATTGACTCGCCGACAACGCATGCATCGCGAAATAGGCTATGTACCCGTATGTGGGTAGCACCTCAGCACCCGGTCTCACGCTTAGTCCCTGCATAGTCGCGATCTGCATCAGCGACGCGCGCATCTTCGCCTGATGTTCCGAATGAATAGGCTTTGGAGGCCGCAAAACGATAACAATATAATCGACAATACCCTTGGCTTGACAACAAGCATCTATAGACGCAAGCCCTTTTTTCAACCCATCTTCATCTGAATACCAATTCACATCGTGCCAAGGCGCGATGAATCGGCCTTGCGACATCGGCAAGACCGGGACACGAGTTACGCTAATATCATCCACCTCATCTACGTGTATCTGGAGGCCAGTGACAGACATTGCCGTATCCGTCGCAAAGCGAGAAAACGAAACAGTCAGCTCTTTCCACTCCGTAGATGCCACAAACACTCGAATCTCGTCGTCACGTGCACCGAAATGTTGTTTAACTCCCTCAACATACTTGTGAATTTCGTGGATCGCATCACGTGCTGCGGCGTTACTTCGCTTTAATTCAATAAGCACATGATGACCATCGCGATCTCTAGCATATAGATCTATATAGCTCCTCGTACCCAACAAATTGGGGATATATTGTTCTTTGTTCAGGAGAGTTAATCCGGATTCGAGCACCGAAACATCCCTAGCAATCAGATCACGAAGTTCTGATTCACTCATTGTCCTTCCCGTCATAGAAGTCATCACCCGATCTACACGTTGTCAACAGTATGCCAGCCCGACAAGAAAGATTGCTCATGAGACCGACGTCAATAGATCAGACGGCCTGTGTGAGGCGGGATCCGGCTCGGAGCATCACAGCAACAATACAGATGTAGCACAGAATAGGATGATTCGTCTTGTGCCGGGCAGTTGCGACTCTTCTGTTGTTCTCGTGCTTCGATTCGTTTCCTGTCGACCGAAGTCATTCATATGCAGATGTACTCTTGATGTTTTGGCTAATTTGACATCACAAAGCGACCGCGCAACCGCTCACGTCAACCCCGTCGCCGCTTTAACTGTCGCCCTCCGAAAGCAAATTTTCAAAAAACTTGTCCATCAAAGAGTATCGGCATAAAGAACGTTGAGTGGCGAGGGCTCAGGTGACCAAATACCGGAGGTCGTTTTGACGTATGACTGGCACAGCGATACGATTTTTTGCTCTGCCCCGAACTTGAGTGTCGATCGTTGTACTTCCGTCAAAGTTTCAATAGCTGAAGAACAAAAACCGGAAGTCGATAGATACAACCCGCCGTCAACCTCTTCATTCACAATGACGTTCAAAAAATCGCTGACAGCCCCCGTTCCAACTCGGGTTCCACATCGCCAGTGCTTCACCTCGACATAGTATGTGTGCTCTTTTGCAGCGATCCTGCACGTAAGGATGAGGTCTTTGCCGCCGTCCTTGCTGCCCGGCGTCAGTTCAATGCCAAATCCCAGTCCTTCGAAGGCTTCAGCGAGCAGGCGCTCCATCTCTCGCCACTCGATCTCATCGAGAGTCCTCGGATCGAGTGCGATCATATTGATCAATTCACGATTGAAGCCTCTTCTAATGATGTCGACCTGCGACAACTCCATCGCCGGTACGTCCTCGGCCCGGCGTAGCCAGGAACGGAGTCCGTCTAAATCGAGCAACTCCAGGCCCACCGGCGCACTCGCGCGCACTCTTTCGCGCGCGGCGTAAGTGAACCGCGCATTTGTGACCAGCATTGCACGAGGTATCCCACGGCTCGCCGTTGTACCAAGGAGCCTTCGGACAACATCCGTACCGACAGCGCTCTGCTGGTAGTGCTTGTATTCGATCGCGATTTCGTCTGATCCCCGTACCCCTTTCGCCTCTCGACGAGCGATATAGTCAAATCCCTCGTCGGCGCGACCACTGGTAGACTCGATTGCATAGCCTTCCTCTCGAAGCAACGGCTGCAAGATCTGCCCCAGGACGCGCTCGGCGTCTTGCGGGCGTAGCGCGTTTGGTCCAGTGGCTTCTAGCTGACGAATTGAAATTCGAAGATTTTGGCGCTCGTCTTCTGTCATTGTCATAAGCTGGCTCGGGCTCGCGGCGTTTCCGCTTTTCCGTACATGAAAGATGGTCAAAGTGTTGGTCGAAGCAGCCGCATAGCAAACCAACGTTCGGCACTCAACCGACGATATCATCGACCAATCGAATTAGTGGAAGCACAAAAATCACATGATATCTGCACTGATCTGTTTCAGTCTGACCGGATTGTCTTCGACATAGCGAGCCGTCATCGCAATCGACGCATGGCCCATCAATGTCGATACGGCCTTGATGTCCACCCCCTTCTCAATCAAGACCGTCGCAAACGTGCGACGACCCGAATGGCTCGATGCGCCCTGCAATCGTGCCTTAGAGTACATGCGCTGGAAAAGCTGTTGCAGCGTGTTCGGCGTGAACTGACCATCCTTCTGCGAACGGAACAGCGGCGCATCGTAGTTGAACAGGATGCCTTCGGCGCTTCGTCGTTCATCGAGATAGTCCCGAATCGCATCGGCAACCTTCGGGTTCGTCAGATAGGCGTGGCGCTGTTTCTTGCCCTTCGTCATCGAACCATCGAGGTCGATTTCGTCCAGCAGTTTCCCACCGTCATCGAGCACATGCCGAATGCGAAGCGATGCCATCTCTTTCGCACGCAGCCCGAGTCCGAACGAACAATAGAGAACCGCGACGTTTCGCGTCGCATGGGCTTCCTTCTTCACTAAGTTGACGACACGACGGAACTCCGAATCGGAGAGCACTTTCGCCTGCCCCTCTCGCATCGAACACCTCAAAATGTTTAAAAATTTCGCTATCCGAACAATTTATAAACATTATATCCAGCCTCGATGGGATCGAACACTGGCAGGCTGGCTTCAGGGTTTGGAATGTTTACTTCTTGTATTTCCTAAACATTCTCGAACGGCAGTTCAAAAAAAGTTTCCCGCCGATCCGCTCACAAGGACAGCGACGACTCAATGCACCGGATGGATCGTTTCCCACAACGTCACGGCCCCAATAACAACGGAAATAATAGTCAAAGCTATAATTGATCTCTGGATCTTTATATTCGTTATAGTTTGAGATAGATCGCTACTGACCGAAAGAAGCGACTGCAAAAGATTTGCTTCACGAAGCAATTGCTGCGCGCGGCTACGTTGCCCCGATCGAAGCGTATTCAACAGGTAGAATTTTTGTCCGCGCTTGGCACTTTCCACATTCTCAAAATTCAAAACATCGAAGCAAAAATCTGAATCAGATTGCGCAAAATCGTCGGCGTCGTGTGCAGACGTAACAATGTCATAGAACTTCGTGCGGACGAGATGTCGAAGTCGCTTCAGGTCTCTAACTGTTCGATGTGAATGATCGATGGCCGACTGATCTCTCAATTCTGACAACTGTTCATGGTAACCATCCAGTAGACAGGACAACGCCCATCGCACCGCAAGTTGCGCAATTTTTTCGTGCGTCCGATACGCAATAGTCCAATTTGATTCCGGCTCTCGATACATCGCATTGATGGGAAAGGCATTCTTGCGAGAGCAAGCAAACGTGAGACGCATACTTGCATCATCCCAAGACCGAGATAGGAAGAGCCTCACGTTCGGCCACTCGTCAGACCGCCACGCATCAAAAAAATTATTCAACCCTATACCATCAAATGCTGCATGATACCGAGTTGCCTCACTCGAAAATTCCGTCTTTTCCGTTACAAATAAAATTGCAGATGGAAGTGGCTTCCCTCGTATTCCCGACGAAAATATTCCCGGAAGACTCTCTCGCACCCATCGAGCACAAGCATCCTCCTGTACATCAATGCACAACGCAACCGCATTACGCTGTTGATTCATTGGATTATGAATTGTTCTCGAGAATTTTATATCCCCTCCAAACAAAACATACGATATGATATTCCACCAACGAAAGCTCGAATGAGTTTCAACGTGGGTGGCATAAGAGTGGTGAAGTGGTTTATTAATCCTTGCCGCGAACTCATCATCCAGAATGAAACTCATCACCATCGCGGTGATACTTGGCGTCAAGGTCATTAATGTTGGGAATGCCGCGCGTACCCCTACTGGCAGATCGGCGGTGCGCTCTTGCATCAAATAATGCTTAGCACCCTTTGCCCCAACCAACCCCAAATTGATCGATCCAGCACTGCGGCCTTGTCGAACCTCATTCGCCCACTTCAACAGATCGTCAGACCGCGTTCTACCATGCTCCCACCCTAACCCTCTAATCCCCTTGAGTAGCCCGTTGATCTGCGAAGGCGTATACAGCTCCACTATCGTAATGACTGGAATCTGCACGACTTCATCGTCAGGAAGGCGAACGCGATCATTCTGTGCTTGATCACTGCTCCTCCAATCATCACCCTCCCCGTCTTGGATGAATTGGCGGCAATGACCAAGCCGTTGCCAAACTGACCATTTAGAAAATATTCTACGAACCCGTTCTCTGACAGTCCCGATACCATTCGACTCCCGGATGTCCTTCGATGACGATTTCATCTCATATGGTCCGATTCTTGATTCGCTTTATTGTGCCCCATATTTTTTCCAAGCGGTACAGGGTACGGTATCGGAAAGAGAGGCGTGAGCCAAGCCGCCCGGGTCGCCGCCAGGGACGGGCGGGCGGCTGGCTGGACTGGTCAACTCAGGCCGTTGCCAGACGCCGCCCTGGATGGTCCGTCCCGAGGTGTACATTTTTGCAGTCGCCCCCTCAGATAGCTGTTCGTTTTGTTAGAAGCACTATCCTCACCAGTGGCGGCAAAAATGTACACCCCGCAGGCGGGCTCATGCCTGCCCGATTTCCTCGACTGCTGCCCGAACCTGTGGCGATTTCGAAAGCTCGCTGACTTTGTCGTGGTCCACGATAAAACGAGGGTTTCTCTTCTTGCGTTCGCGTTTGATCTTGAGGCCGAACTCGCCCAAGACCTTATTGAACACCCTCAACCGATCCTCTTCGAACACGTCCGGCATGAAGCTCGTTTCGAGATACATGTTCATCTTCTCCATATGTGCGCGAACGTAGTTCGAAACACTAGCGAGCTGCTCCAGACTGACCTCCGTTGCATTGGCGGACGTCTCAGCCCTGAAGCGCGATGTCGCATCCCGGTACGGGCGCGAATCGCGCTTTTGCATCGATTTGGCCTCTGCAAAATCACGCACAAGCGCCCGTTGACGATCAACACGACGATACACCTCAGCGATATCAATGCCCGATGCTCGTCGAGATTTCGGACTAGGTCACACTCACCGGCCCGAAATCCGCCCCGGGCGCTTGTTCATTCGAGAACAGCCAACGACGAAGCTCCCGCCACGCCGATAGCTTTGTCGAGTACGGAAGCGCGGCATACGCTGGACTGCTCGATGGAAGCCCGACAATTTGATATCGCTCCGCATGCACACCGAGTGCACGTAAACCTATCGCCTTGGCCTTCCCGCCGTTGAACGCAATCACTTCGAGCTCAGGCAGCGTATCGATCAACGCGATAAGGTCATTGCTCGCATGGTCGCGAATACTGCTATCGAGACTACCGGTACGTCGAGCCTCGGCGACAACGTCCCACAGGCCGATGTGGCATTCCAGCAGCGTGCGAAGCCGATCGGCATAGTTCATATCGACTACGTTCTGCCCGACCACATCGCCGACGAGCAACCAGAACCGATTTTGCTTGTGTGCGTAGTATTGGTTGTGCGCGAGCGATACTTCGCCAGGCAAGCTGCCGAGAATCAGCACGCGCGTGTTGAGGTCAACGACCGGAGGGAAGCAACGTTTCATCATCGCGATTCGCCTCTTCGTTTACAACACCGTGGATTGCCGACCTGACTTTTTGCGAACGTGCCGAATCCGTCTCCATAACCTGTCCTTGCCGAACGGTTCGGCTGATGCCGTTGCGCAGATGCGCAATGAAGTATCGTGCAGATCGATCCGGTTTGATGGGTAGCTGCGTAAGATAGTCGTCGATCCGGCCATTGTCGAAACCTCCTGACTGCAACTGACTACGCAACGCGTCGATCTCATCCTGAGCGAGCATGGGGCCACCAGGAAACAGATCGAGTCGACGAACGACCTTTTGCACCTCGCCAAGCATCCGAAAACGCAGACGCAGCTTTTCTTCGAGATCGGATTCCTTCGATCCCAGTTGCTCCATCAGCTGACTCAGCATCTCAAGCGACACCTGTTCGTCCCGGCTGGTATTCGTCAGGATTTCGACCTCGCTTTGCAGGGCGAGCCGCTGCTTCTTCAAGTCGTTGACCTGCGCCTCCACGTCACGCAGGCGTTGTATCAGGATCGGCATATCGCCACCTGCCTCGATAGCGTTTAACAGATTCGCCATCTTGGTCTGCGCCTCCTCAAGCATTGCATTGCTTGCGGACAATCTGGCTTTTTTTCGGAACGAGCGTTGTCCGCCGACGTGTCCCCGAGGACGTGAGATAGATCCAGTTCACGGGTGAATTCGATAAACTCCGCTTCCAAGTTTCGAATGTTGTACGATCCAATCTTGCGCGGATGCGCGTAGTACTGCGCGGCATCGAGCGACGCCTCGCCTGGAAAGCTGCCGAGAATCATCGTGTGCGTATTCGGCCCGACGACCGGCGGAAAACCTTGCAGCATCACGCGGCTCCGCGCGGCCCGTCGCCATGCGCATCGAGATGGCGCCACAGCGCGGGCAGCATGCACTCGGTGACCATCAACGGCTTGCCGAGCCGCTGGAACACCGAGCGCCGCGCGACGAACGCGTGCGGCGCCCGCGCACCCTGCAACGCATGGCTTGCGAGCGCATACAGCGGATGACCGGCGATCACGCGCCGGCTGACGAGCGCCGAGCGCTCGACCTGCGGATCGCTGTACAGCAGCTCCGCGAGCGGCCGCGTGCGCAACCGCCGCATCGCCTGCCATACCCCCTTGCTGGCCGTGAGCGGCGCGATGCTGTGCGCGGCGACGTACGGCGTGCCGTCGACCGACAGGATCACCTCGCGCACCCACATCGGCGCGCGCGGCGCACTGTCGAGCGCGTCGGGCTCGTCGAACCACGGACAGTCGACGGCCTCGCGCGTCACGCGCACGCTCACGCGGCCGAGCCGCGCGAGATGCGCGGTCAGCGAACCGCCGCGCGTCAGCCAGTCGCGCTGGTCGAGCGTGCAGCCGGGCCGGGGCGTTGCGCGCCAGCCCGCCTGTGCGCCGTCGAATCGAATCCGCTTGCTCACGCAGCGCGCGACAGCAGCAGCGCGTTGGTCCGCTTCACGAAGCTCGCCGGATCGTCGAGCATCCCGCCTTCGGCCAGCAATGCCTGGTCGAACAGCAGATGGCACCAGTCGCCGAAACTGGCGCTGTCGGCGTTCAGCTGCTTCACGAGCGCATGCTCCGGGTTGATCTCGAGGATCGGCTGCATCGCCGGCGCGTTCTGACCGGCCGCCTTCAGCATCCGCTGCAGGTAGCCGCTCATGTCGTTGTCGTCCGCGACGAGGCACGACGGCGAATCGGTCAGGCGGAACGTGACGCGCACTTCCTTCACCTTGTCGCCGAGCGCTTCCTTCATCTTCTCGACGACCGGCTTGATCGCCTCGCCCGCCTGCTCCTGCGCCTTCTTTTCCTCGTCGTTCAGCTCGCCGAGATCGAGATCGCCGCGGGCAACGCTCGCGAGCGGCTTGCCGTCGAATTCATGCAGGAACGACAGCATCCATTCGTCGACGCGATCGGTCAGCAGCAGCACCTCGACGCCCTTCTTGCGGAACACTTCCAGATGCGGGCTGTTCTTCGCGGCCTGCCACGTATCGGCGGTCACGTAGTAGATCTTGCTCTGCTCCGGCTTCATGCGCGACACGTAGTCGGCGAGCGACACGTCCTGCGCGTCGGTGTCGCCGTGCGTCGACGCGAAGCGCAGCAGCTTCGCGATGCGCTCGCGGTTCGCGTGATCCTCGCCGAGGCCTTCCTTCAGCACCTGGCCGAACG
>Ga0105239_10009779_pt1 | contig 10778 bp, 14 predicted proteins | sample KBSC44metaG_FD_92761 | JGI IMG/M metagenome (GOLD analysis project Ga0105239, IMG submission 92761) | Corn rhizosphere microbial communities from Kellogg Biological Station, Michigan, USA - KBS C4-4 metaG | ecosystem: Host-associated > Plants > Roots > Rhizosphere > Soil | place: Michigan, USA...
TCCAAGGACGGACCCTGTGGAATCCCCAACCGCCCGAATTGGGCCGCCCCGGTCCTCCGCCGCTGGACCCGGCCGCGCCCGGAAAAACGCGGCTTGGGCAAAACCAACCGAAGGCCGGGATCGCCGCCGTGATCGATGAATTGAAGAAATTCTAGATGAAGTTCTATCAGAAACCCACTTGCTCCACCTGCCGCAAGGCCAAGAAGTGGCTCCAGGCACAAGACGTCAAGGTGCAGGAGATCGATCTCAACCAAGGCCTCAGCGAAGCCGACCTCGACGCACTCATCGGCAAGCGCGACTATATCAAGTTCTTAAACTTTCGGAATGAACTCTACCGCGAACGCAAGATGAAGACCAATCCGCCGTCGCGCGCCGAGGCGATCCAGCTGATGTCGCAGCATCCCAACCTCATCCGCCGCCCGATTCTAGTCCAGGGTTCCAAAATCGCCCTAGGCTTCGACGAAGGCCAGTTCCGCGAACTCACCGCCCGTTAACGAACCGCCTGCCCACGACGATAAGCCTCCCGTGGGAAATGGACCCCGTCCGTACCTGACCTTCCGCGTAGCCCGCCAGGACCTCGCTATCGAAGCCGGCCGTGTGCGCGGCATCCTGCCGCTCAACGCTTTGGAGCCGATGCCCGGCGTGCGCCCCGGCTTGCTCGGCATCACCAGCCTGAACGGTCAAGTCGTCGGCGTGATGGACCTGCGCAGCAAACTGCGCATGCCGTTTTCAAGCCAAGGCAGCCAGCCGAAAATCGTAATTCTGGAATTGACCACCGGCAATCTCGCGGGCTTTGTCGCGGACCGCATTTCAGACGTAGTCGTCTACCGCGACCGCGACCTGCGCAGCGGCTCCCTGCGCGGCAAAGGACGTCCGCGCAAGCTGGTCGATTTCGATCAGCTCGTCACCGAACAAGAACTGGAAGGATTGTGGGTGCTCAGCCCTTAAGCCCGTCGAAGGCTTTCTCGATTTCGAGCTTGGCTTCAGGCGTGATCGCCGTCAGCGGCAGCCGCGGCGGACCGCCATAGTAGCCGTTCAGATCCATCGCGTACTTCAACCCCGGTACGCCGTACTTCACAGTCACCAGTTGCGCCGCACGAAGAATCCGCTTCTGCCAGTCCATCGCGGCAGCGGACTCGCGCGAGCGGTGCGCTTCCCAAATGCTGACGGTAGCGAACGGCGCGACGTTGGCGAACGCCAGCACCGCTCCCGCGCACCCGATCGCCAGCGACGGCGCAAGGATCGGAGCCGAACCCGTTAAGACTTGAAACCCCGGTTTCACGTCTTGGATCATCTGGATGCACTTCTCCAGATTTCCCGAGCTTTCCTTGATCGCAAAAATATTAGGGTGCTGCGACAGCACCGCCACCGCCTCAGCCGAGATATCGACCCCGGTAACCTGCGGCCAGTTGTAAATCATCAGCGGGATCTTGGTCTGATCGGCCACCGCGCGGAAGTACAGGATCTGGGTGTCCATCTTATGCACCAGATTCTTGTAATAATGCGGCGTGCGCACCATGGCAGCCTTGTATCCGCGTTCGGCAGCCGCGTTGGTAAGCGCCACAGTCTCACGCACACTCTCCATGCCCGTCCCGCACAATAGAACTTTGTCGGAGGCAGCGTATTCCGCCACCCACTCCCACATCTGCAACTTTTCTTCGGTGGTTAGATAAACGCTCTCGCCAGTTGACCCGCAAACTACATAGCCAGTGAGCCCGGTGCGATTCCATTTCTCGACATTGTGCTGGACTTTCACCTTGTAAAGCTCACCACGATGATCGAACGGAGTAGCGATAGGAGGAAGGATGCCGTGCAGCTTAAACATGAAGGGGACCGCTGCGGGGCAGGTTCAGAAAACCCGCCCCGCGCAGGGGAAATAACTACTTTACGAAGATGATCAACAACGTGAAAATCGCCAGCGATTCGATAAACGCCAGACCGAGAACCAGCAGCGTCTGAATACCCGCGCGAGCTCCTGGATTCCGCGCCACCGCTTCCGCCGCGCCCGAAACCGCCTTGCCCTGGCCGAGCCCGCACAATCCCGAAGCGATGCCCATGCCGAGCGCCGCGCCCACAAACCGCAGCTCGCCCGTTCCGACACCCGACCCGCCGGTGCCCTGCGCGAACACGGGGCTGGCGGCGACTAAAAGAAACAGTGCCGTCAAACCCAATACCTTCAAAGTGCTCATTGTGTTTCCTTCCCTACTTATGAAATTCCGCCAAGGAGGTGGTTCCGGGCCGCCCTGGGGGGTCGGTGGCTCACACTCAGCGGGTGAAAATGCCGAATTAAATAGTATCCGCAGCCGGCTCATCCTCGTGAGCGGTAGCGCCTGCAATATAAATCGTGGCCAGCAAAAAGAACACGTAAGTCTGCACCAAAGCCACAAACACGTGCAGCCCCATGAAGATCACCGGGATCACAATCTTGGTGAGGCTCAAGAAAACGTTGGTCACCTGCTCGCCCGCAAACATGTTGCCGTAAAGACGAACGGTGAGCGAGAGCGGCCGGATAAACACGCTAGCCGTTTCGATCGGCAGCATGAACAGAATAATTGCAATATTGGCGACGGGATGCGGAAACCGCACCGGGCCCGCGAAGTGCGCAACGTACTTGATGCCCTGCGCCGCAAAACCCATCGCATTGAAGTAAATGAAAGTGACGATCGCGAGCCCCGCGGGCACCCACGGCGACATGGTGGGCGACTCAAACGCCGGCACGATGCCGATCAAATTCATACTCAGGATAAAAACGAACAGCGTCCCGATGTAGGGAATGTACTTCTCGCCGTGATGAATGCCGACTTCATCAACCGTAGTCGTGAAGAACTCATGCAGCATCTCAAAAATATGCTGCAGCTTCCCGGGCTTGTCGACCGACAGTTGGGAACGCAGAATCGCCACTGTAACCACCAGCAGCGTGACCACCAGGATCTCCATGACCACCGAGTTGTCCCACGGACGCTCCGTCGGCCCCGACAAGCCGATTAAGTGGCGCAGGGCATTCCCCGGACCGGCAAGGTACTGATTGAACAGGGCGGTAAGCCCCATCTCGTGTTCCATATGAATTTTGTCTTACTTGGAGACGCTGAGCCCAAACAGAAGTTCGAGCACCACCGCGAAGAAGGAAACCAACAATCCCATAATCAGGACTGCCGGACTGCTTCGTAAAACGTATATGGTAGCATACACAGCCCCCGCGATCAGCAGGTAGCGCACTACTAAAAACACCACGGATCCGGCCGCCGGAAGCTTCCCCGAAGCGCCAATCGCGTCCGCCAGTTTGAACCACGAACGGACCGTGATCAGCGACAACCCCGCGCCCACCAGGAACCCCACAGCGTCGCGCGGCCCGCGCAAGCCAAACGCCACCGCCACGCCAATCACTCCCAGCACAATAGCGATGCGAGTGATCCTGTCAATAGAAAGTTCGATCATTTTGGCTTCGAGCCCATGTCCCGCATCAGCTGGCGGATCAACTGCACGAACCCGCTGAGGATCCCCAGGATCAAGAATACGATCTGCAAGTAAGTGGTGTGCAGCCAGGAGTCGAGCGCATAGCCGATCAGGTACCCGGCGAACGTCGACGCCGGCAGCGTCATTGCTACGAACGTATAGCGCGCCGCCGCCGCCATGAAATTATCCGGCCTTTTCAATCTCACTGCTTCGATTGTAGAAGCTGCCGAGCCTGCTGCGCGCTCTCATTCACCAGCAAGCCCATCTTAGGATGGCTAGGCTCGAAGTCCGCGCGGAAGCCGAGCTCTGCCAGCGTCTCACTGGTAGTGGGCCCGATCGACGCGATCACAACACGCCCGCAAGCCCGCCGCACCTCGTCTTCGAGATGCAACTCCGCGGCGACCTTCAGCAAGTGCTCCACCTGGGAGGAAGACGTGACGAGCAGTACATCGATCTCCCCGCCGGCCAGCCTGCGCGCCGCTTCCTGCAAGGGCCCCAAGTCCTCCGGCAATGCCCATTGATAAACCTGGACTGGCGTCACCGCAGCGCCTCGCGCCAGCAACCCGTCGATCAGTTCCTGGCTAGGACGCCCATACTCCTGTACTGCAACGCGCCTCTCCGCGCGCCCTGCGGTAGCCGCCAGGATCTCGCGCCAGGTATTAGGCTCCGGCACCGCCACTGTCACCGGAACGCCCCACTCCCGCATCACCGCCATCGGCTTAGGCCCCCGCGCCACAATCGTAATCCCGCGCAGCGCCTCCGCGAACGCACCCGCCGGCCAACGCGTCTCGATCACCTGATTGAGTAAGCGCGTGCCCACCCCGGTCAACAAAATCAGCATGTCGAACTTGCCTCGAAACAAGTCTTCAGCAAACGCCAGAGCCGCCGCATTCTGCGCCAGCGGCACTTCCCGCATCGACGGAGCCACAACAGGCACCCCACCCTGCAATCGAATCAGCGTTTCGATCTCTGTAGCGCGACGGCTTTCGAGTGCCAGCACACGCAACCCGTCGAATGACATGGGATCAGCTTAGCAAACGAGGGGTGAACCAACGAAGCCGTGAGCAGACGCACAAACGCGACCGGTGCAATCACACCGGTCGCGAGAGAAAATGACGCGAAAAGTTCCTACTGGGCGGCGGGAGGAGCCATCAATGGCTCTTCGGCGCCACGATGGCAGGTGTAGCAGCTCACGTGAGCCTTGCCATCCGGGAACTTCGAATTGATGTCAGCCGCCATGCGGATCATCGCGCGCGCGATGTTCTTCTTGGGATTGTCATCGCTCGCGAAATCGCCCTGCACATGGCAATAGGTGCACATCACACCCAGACCCACGCGGAACGCGGCCATGGTCGGCTGCAAACCTTCCGTCGGCAGGACTTTCAGATTCTTGGGGGCAGCAAACGGACTGGGTCCCTTTTTCTTCTCTTCCTGGGCGGAGAGGGTCAATGACAAAACTAACGCAAGTGACACAACGAGTAAGCGCATGGATTGAATTATACACAATGGCGAGCCCGCGTCAATGCCATTAGTCCAAAACTTTGAGTGGACTCCCGTTAGACGTACGAATTCCTCCAAAAGTTGCGGAGTTCACCTTGCAACTTTGGCACCACGGCAGCGTCCAATGAGGTGTGAAGGAGACAGCCATGAGGACACCAAAAAATATGATCAAAAAATTGACTGCAGGCGTCGCGCTGATGAGCGCCGCATTGTTGGCAGGACCCACTTCCCACCCCCGCACCTTGGAACAAGAGGTACGGCATGAGATCCTGATGGTCCCTTATATCGGAGTATTTGACAATCCGACCTGGCAGATCGACAATGGCGTCGTAACACTTTCCGGCGAAGTCACCCAGCCCGTCGAGAAATACAATCTCGAGAAGGCCGTGAAGGGCGTCGAAGGTGTGACCCGTGTCGAAAACAACATCGAGGTGCTGCCGCTCTCGCCTTTCGATGACCAGATCCGCGTGCGTACGCTGCGCACCTTGGTGCGTACCGCCTCGCTCGGTAAATACTTTCAGGGTGTGCAACCCGACATTCGCATCATCGTGAAGAACGGCCACGTCACGCTCGATGGCATGGTGCTCAATAGCGCTGACCGTCAGTTCGCCTTCATGGCCGCGAATCACGTTTCCGGAGTCTTTTCGGTGACCAATAATCTCCGCGCCGAAAAGTAACTCCCCACCGGCGGCCCGCGTATCTCCTCCGCGCGGGCCGCTTTTTTTCTTGTTCGCCCGCCTGCCAGAAAGATCCTCCCTCTTACCCACCACCGTTGGCTGCCCGTGTGCACCTCTAGCGGGCAACATGGCAAAATCTGAGCGAATTCATCCTCTTTTGGTATTCAACGGGCCTACGATTTCCGCCGTACTCCCTTGCCAACATAAGGAACACTACCGAAAAACTTCATCGCGACTACGAACCCTGCCGATAAGACACGATCCCGAAATGGTTGTCAAACTGGGACGAGTTCAACCGCAAAGGTTGGCAGCATGAAACCGGCCGCGGAGCGTGACAGCGCGCCGGTAAGCGTGAAGTCCGCTGGATTCCGCAGCCAGCCTCCGCTCTCGGCCGAAGTGCGCGAGCAGCTCATCCTGGAGCATCTCCCACAGGTGCGCCTGATCGCCCGCCGCATCCACCAGCGCCTGCCGGAGAGCGTCAGCCTCGACGATCTGGTCTCCACCGGCGTGGTCGGATTGATCGCGGCCATCGACCGCTTCGACGCCTCGCACAACGTCAAACTCAAGACCTACGCCGAATACAAAATCCGCGGCGCGATCCTCGACGGCCTGCGTGGACTCGACTGGGCCCCGCGCCAGCAGCGCCGTCGCTCCAAGCAAATCGAAGCTGCGATTCTATCCGCCGAACATCGCCTGCAGCGCTCGCCCAGCGAAGAAGAAATCGCCCAGGAGCTGGGCCTCGAAATCGCCGAATATCATGAATGGCTGGTCGAGATCCGCGGCCTGAATCTGGGGAGTTTTGAAAGCGCCTCGGACGACGAAGATAGCCGTGATCTGCTGAACTTCATCTCAGACGATGAAGAGGACTGGCCTTCGCGTCTGCTCGAGCGCAGCGAGCTTAAGAAGCTACTGGCGATGGCCATTACCAAAATGCCGGAAGTCGAAAAGACTGTGCTCAATCTCTACTATCACGAGGAGCTAACGCTGCGCGAGATCTCAAAGATTCTGCACCTGCACGAATCCCGCATCTCGCAGCTGAAATCCCAGGCCATCCTGCGCCTGCGCGCCTATATGGAAAAACGCTGGCCCAAGCCGCGCGGGGTTTAAGCCGGCGTGTCTTATTGCTGATCCAAGTGAGACGGTTCCGCGCGTCCCAGCCGGGGCGCTTCCGGAGCTTCCACCGTCAGGCTCATTTCCTTGCGTTCCCGCATGATCGCCACAGGGATCGCCTTCCCATGCGCCGCCCGCAATCGCGCTGAGATTTCCGGAGGCGTCGCGACCTTCACATCGTCCACCTTGAAAATCACATCGCCGGCCTTAACACCGGCCTTCTCCGCCGCCGAGCCCTTCATCACGGTGCGCACCAGCACGCCGTCGCTCAGGCCGAAATACTGCGCCAGTTGCCCGTCAATCGATTCCGCCTCGACACCCAGCATGGGACTGCGCAGCCCCATAATCACACGCGGCACGTCCGGCATACGGAAACCAATCCCGTCGGGTATCCCCGGAACCGGCGGATGCTCGCCCACCTTGGCGATGATCGTCTGCGAGGCGCCATTGCGGAAAACTTCCAACTTCACTTCGCGCCCCACCGGAGTCTCCCGCACCAATTTTGAAGATTGTTCCAGGCTTTCCACTTTGATTCCGTTAATCTGCAACACCACATCGCCGCTCTTCAGCCCCGCCTTCTCCGCCGGACTGTCCGGAGCCACCCGTGTAATCTCCACCCCGGTGTCCGATGGCAGCTTGAGAGCTTTAGCGCGATCCCCAGTGATCTCCTGAATCCCCACGCCTAAATAACCACCCGGCGGCGTCACCAGGAACCGCGAGGGCACGGCAGGCGGCGCTGGCGGCTGCGGCGGAGCCTGTCCCATTGCCCACCAGGGCAGCGCCAGCACCGTTAGCAAAATTGCACTTCGCATAAATAAAACCTCTTAGTAAGTCTCGGCGGACGCCTTGATCGAGTGCAGCATCTGGCGGGCGCGCTCGCGGACATCGCTATCATCTTCGCGGCTCATGAGTTCTTGCAAAGCGCCCACCATTTGCCGGTCCAGTTCCTGGCCATCATGGCCAGTCAGTGCGTCGATCACTCTTGTCCGCATCCCGCTATTCGGGTCATTCAGTAAGACGTGGGCCAGCGCATTCTGTACCATCGGGTCGTTGGCGTAGCGCTGTAGTCCTTCCATGGCTTTCAAGCGCACGTTGGTATTTTCATCGTTGGCCATGGCGAACGCCAGCGCCTCGCGCACATCGGACTCGTTCGCGTCACCCACCAGAATCGTCACCGTCTGCGCCCGCAGCCCCGGATCCGTCGCTTCCTTGGCCGCCGCCATCAACAACTGCCGGATCCGCTGGTCGTCACGCGTACCCGAAATCGTCCGCTCGCGTTTTTCATCGAACACAATCCGCAGAGTGCCATCCGGCTGCGCCGCCACGTTGCGTACCTGCGCCCCGCCAAAATCGCCCAAGCCCATCGAAGCAACCCCGCTCAACCCAGGCGTTACTTTAGCAGCAAAGAAGCCGATCGCCAACAGCGCCACAGCCCCCACCGGACGCAGAACTTGAATCTTCCAGTTACCCGCGATCTGGCTCCACCAGTTCGCCCAGCCCGACGCCGGTTTCTCGCGCGGCAGCATCTCCGCCAAATTCTCGCGGCAGCGGTTCAATAGCGCCGGTGACGGAGTAACAGCCGCGGCGTCCACCGCCTCATGCAGCACTTTCTGGCGCGCCAGCGCTGCACGGCACTCGGCGCAGCCATCCAGATGCGAATCGATGCGCTCTTCCTCGTCGAAGCTCAGTTCTCCATACAGCAGCAGCGCAAATTGTTCCCGAATATTTTTGCAGTTCATCTCGCTCATACAAATTCTCCCAATGCAGTGCGCATTTTTTGCGTCGCTCGAAACAAACAGTTTTTGGCCGCTTCCTCGGAGGTGCCCAGCACCTCGCCGATCTTGCGCAGCCGCAGCCCTTCGTAATGCCTCAACTCAAACACCATGCGCTCGCGCGGCGTCAATTGCGCCAGCGCTTCTTTTACACGCTTGCGGATCTGCCCGCTGAACAAATTTCTCTGCGGATCGCCTTCGACGCGCGTCTCCGGCGCCGCGTCCATGCGATCCAGCGTCCCGTCTGGGGTCGTCATCACCGTCGGCTCTTCCCGCCGCACCTTGCGGCGCCGCAACTGGTCCAGGCACAAGTTGGTCGCGATGCGGTACAGCCAGGTGTGAAAACTGCAATCGAAGCGGAACTGGTGCAGGTTGCGATATACCCGCAGGAAGGTTTCCTGATACACGTCCCTGGCATCTTCCGGAGATCGTAACATGCTCAGAGCCAGCCGCAGCACGCTCTGGTCGTAGGTGCGCACCAATTCCTCAAACGCAGACGAGTCCCCCGCCTGCGCCGCACGAATGAGCTCCGTTTCGTCCACGGCCGCCCCTTCTCTGCGCACGGACCACCGCTTTAAGGATGGTTGCACCACTCTATTGGACGAGCTTAGAGGGGAAAAGTAACGGCTTCTAAGCCAGTTCCAGGTCTATGCGCTTCTGCCCGGCGTCCAAGTTCGTGATCTTGAACGACCGGACCTCGCCAGCCTTAACCGCGCTCGGGCTGGAGGAAACGCTAGGCCCCGACTTCCACTTCTGCGCCAGCATCGCCGAAAGCGAAGAAATATCCGCTTTTGAAGCACTTGCGGACGCCTCCGCACTCTTCGTCTCAGCCAGCTTGCAGTGCGCCATCACGCCTTCGCCCAGCTCGACCTTGGCGCGAGTTGCGGACACATCCACCACGCGCCCGCTAACGCTGTCTCCGGCCTTGTGCTCGGCAATATATTCGTCGATCGAGGTCGGCACCAGTTGCTTGATCCCCAAGCGCAGCCGCCGCCGCTCGCGATCCGCCTCCAGCACCTGCGCCTTGACGACCTCACCGACTTTCAAGGCGTCGCTAGGATGATTCAACCGCTTCTCGTGGCTGATATCGCCGATGTGGATCATCCCTTCGATGCCATCGCCCAAATCCACAAACGCGCCGAACTTCGCGAGGCTGGTCACCGGAGCTTCCACCTGCGCCCCCACCGGATACTTCTTCAGAGCCTCTTCCCAAGGATCACCCAGCGCCTGCTTCAGGCCGAGCGCAATGCGCTTGTCCGCCCCGTTGACGCCGAGAACCACCACCTCGACCATATCGCCGGGCTTCACCACATCCGCCGCCTTCACGTTCTTGCGAGTCCACGACATCTCGGAAACGTGAATCAACCCTTCGATCCCCGGCTCGAGTTCGACGAAAGCCCCGAAATCGGCAACCCGCGAAACCTTGCCGCGAATACGCTCCCCTTGGACGTACTTCTCGGCCGCCACCGTCCACGGATCAGGTGCGAGCTGCTTTAATCCCAACGAAATCTTGCGCGTCTCGCGATTGATCTTCAGAATCTTGACGTCGATCTGCTGGTCCTGTGAAACCACATCGGACGGCTTCACGCCGCGCGCGTAAGTCATGTCGGAAACGTGCAGCAACCCGTCCACGCCGCCCAGATCCACAAACGCACCGAAGTCGGTTAGCGTGCGAACAGTCCCGTGCACCACATCGCCCACCTGCAGTTTCCCGAAGGCTTCCTGCTTGGTCTGCCGCTCGCGCTCTTCCAAAACCACGCGCCGGTCAACCACCACGTCTTCACTAGCCGTGTCGAGCTTAGTGATGCGGCACTCGATATCCTGCCCCACTAGCTTTTCGAGATCCGCAACCTCGCGCACGCCGCTGCGGGAAGCCGGCATGAAGGCGCGAACGCCCACATCCACCCGCAGTCCGCCTTTCACGACTTCGGTCACGTGCCCCGAAATCACGCTCTTGTCGGCGAACGCCTTCTCGAGTCCGCTCCAGTCCTTGGGAGTCTCCACGCGAATGGTCGACAACTGATAGTTGCCCTCTTCGTCGCGCCCCCGAATCGAAACAATCAGCTTTTGCCCCGGCTGCAGCGGCACCTTCGGATCCACCGGCAGCACGCCATCCGTTTTGCGCCCGATATCGACAAAGACAGAATCCGCCGTGACCGTCACGACAGTGCCCTCCAGCGTCTCCCCCCGGGCATGGTGGGCTTGTTCGAACTCGTTCAGTATGTCCGCGAAGGAGGTGTCGACCGGAGTCACCTCAGGCGAATCA
>Ga0105239_10009780_pt1 | contig 10778 bp, 8 predicted proteins | sample KBSC44metaG_FD_92761 | JGI IMG/M metagenome (GOLD analysis project Ga0105239, IMG submission 92761) | Corn rhizosphere microbial communities from Kellogg Biological Station, Michigan, USA - KBS C4-4 metaG | ecosystem: Host-associated > Plants > Roots > Rhizosphere > Soil | place: Michigan, USA...
ATCCAACGGCGAAGGGGTGAAGCCCGCCGACGCCGGCAGTTTCGCGCCGCCGCTCGCCTGCGGCGCGCTGCCGAGGCAGTCGCCATGAGGCGATTCCTGTTCGTGCTGATTCCCGCGCTGATGGCGCTGTTCGTGGTCGTCGCATTCCTGTTCATGGCGCAAGGCGGATTCGAACCGTTCCGCGTCCCGCGCGGCGCGCCGACGGCGCTCGACAACGACGCCGCACTCGTCGCGCGCGGCCGCTATCTCGCCGGCATCGGCAACTGCGCGGCATGCCATACGCGCCGCGGCGGATCGGCTTATGCGGGCGGACGGCCGTTTCCGAACGCGTACGGAACGCTGTACAGCCCGAACATCACATCCGACAGCGAGCATGGTATCGGCGACTGGTCGGTCGAAGAATTCGTGCACACGATGCGCTTCGGCGTGAGCCGTCACGGCGTCCAATACCCGGCGTTCCCGTACCAACAGTTCGCGCGCATGAGCGACGCCGATCTCAAGGCGCTGTACGCCTATTTGCGAACCGTCGCGCCGTCGACGGAAAATGCGCCGGCAAACGAACTTGCATTTCCCGCCAGTTCGCGCACCGCATTGATCGTCTTGCGCATGCTTTACGAGCGGCCTGTCGCACACAGCGATGCGGCGGCGGACACGGGCGCGTATCTGGTCGAAAGCATCGGCCACTGCAGCGCGTGCCACAGCGGACGCGACAGTAAAGGCGTGTTCATCGCGGGCGAGCATCTCGCTGGCGGCACCATGCCCTTCGGCGGCTGGAACGCGCCCGCGCTCGACAACCAGGCGCTATCGCGCTTCTCCGAACAGGAACTCGCCGACTATCTGCGCTCCGGCAGCACGCTGCACGGCGCCGCGTACGGACCGATGGCCGAAACGATTTTCGGCGGCTTGCATGTGCTCACGCCCGATGACGCGCAGGCCATGGCGCGTTATCTCAAGCAACGACCGGCGCTGCGCGTGGCGCAACAGCCCGTGATGCCGAACAGCACCGTAGGCCGCGAAACCGTCAGCGGTGCTGACATCTATCATCACGCCTGCGCCGCCTGTCACGGCGACGACGGCGAAGGCAAGGCCGGCAAATATCCGGCCCTGCGCGAGTCGGCCGCTGTGACCGCCGAAGACCCGACAAATCTCCTGCGCCTGATGCTCTACGGCGCCGTCGCGCCGACGACATCCGGCAATCCGCAGCCGTACTCGATGCCGCCGTTCGTGTATCAACTCAAGCGCGAGGAAATCGCGGCCGTCGCGAACCATGTGCGCGAACATTTCGGACAACGCCACTCCGCGCTGACCGCCGCCGAAATCCGCGCGCACGAGGGGATCGTTCTGCAATGAGTCAGACGGTCAGTTTCAATCTCGCCTTCATCCTGTTCTTTCCGGCGTTTTGCGTGATCGCCGGACTGTATTGCTGGCTGCCGACCAAGCCACGCAACGGCTTGCGCTGGCTGATGGATTCGGCCGTGATTGCCATCGCGTTCGTGTCGAGCCTGTTCGCCATGAGCTGGGGATTCCATAGCGCCGAAGGCGTCGGTGCGCCGATCTGGCAGCAGGCGGCCTCGACATTGGCGGCGTATGCGATGTTTCTTGGGGTGCTCGTCGTCGGTGCTTTCGCGCGCAGCATGTGGTTCAAGCGGCCGCCCCTGAAGGACTCCACCGGAAAACATTGACATAACGTAATAATCCCCCAGCTGCCATTTCTCACAGTGCCGGGAACGCCTGTGCCTGTCAGAATAGGCCCGAGCACTCGGGGGAAATGAACCATGATGTTGCGACTGGTCGTCTACTTTTTACTGTGGGCGACGTGCACGTCTGCGTTGGCGCAAAATCCCGGCTGGAGCAGCGCCTGGTACACGAGCGGACAGCCGGAATTGTCGTCGCGCAGCACCGCGATGGTGAGAACGACGACGGGTCAGCTCGTTGTTTTCTACGGCAATGACGACAACTGGGGCTATCAGGTGACTTCGATGACGCCGGCTGGCGTCGTCAACTGGCAAATCAATCTGGCCGACTATTTTGATAGCGGCCAGGTCGCGGCCGGACCTGATGGCTCAGTTTTCGTCAGCACGCAGGGAGCGACTGCCCGCATTGATGGCTCGGGCAATGTCCTCTGGCACCGGAACGCCCTCCATGCATCCGGTTTCGCGCTCGCGAACGGCGCGTTCTACTCCGAAAACTGCAACGCTCTGGCTCGGCTGGATGTGAACACCGGAGCAACGATATGGTTGGTCGAAACGGCTGATTCCATCGGCTGCAGCACCGGTGCGGATGCGGATGCTGCGGGAAATGTTTATCTGATCACGTGGATAGGCGACGCGACGCCGTATTCAACATCACAAATCAAGCTCGCCAAGTTCGACCCGAACGGCACATCACTTTGGCAGCTGTCGATCACGGTCAGCGGTACGTTTGCGCGAATCGTTGGCGTATCGGACGGGCGCCTCTACGCCCAGCAAGGGCCGGACGTGGCAGCCTACGACGCCGCATCCGGCACGCCGCTTTGGGTGCACCCGCAGATGGACGCACTGCTGCTGGCGGGTATACCTGCATCGCCTTTGGCCAACGACAGCGACGGCATGCACAGGCTCAATCCGTCCGATGGACACATCGAGTGGACAGGAGGAGCCGTACAAATTCCTCCTGTCGCGGGGCAAGGCCAGGATGCCTATCTCTGCTCGAATGGCTACGTATCGAAGTTCAATGCTACGTCTGGCATGGGCGACTGGTCGTTCGATCTCCATTCGACGCCGTGGTCCTGTCTGGCACTGGCGTTCGGTGGCGGAAACGTGTCGGTCGCAAATATCGACCTCACAGGTGTCCTTCGCATCGACACCATCGCTGCAGCCAGCGGAGCCGCCGTGAATACGGCACTTGCCGCGCCGACACAGCAAGGAATCGTCGTCTACGACTCGTTCATCGACAACGGCCGGATCGTTCAGGCCGGCAAGCTTTCGGGCACGACGGACTACCACTTGCGCAGCATCGATGCGGGAACCGGTTCCGTGGATTGGGACGTCGTGTTTACGCCGCCATTGAACGGCTGGGGCCCACTGTTGGGCCGCTCCGCGGATTCGATCATCGTTACGGACTATACCGCCACGGGTTCGTGTTCATCCTGCGGGAGCGACTTCTGGATCGGCTCGTTTGCGCGTTCCGATGGCGCATTGCGTTGGTCCAAGACCGAGCTGGGTTACGCTCCTCTTTATGGTATCTCGACGGCGTGGAGTTCGGCGCCGGTAACCGATTCGCACGGCGATGTGTACGTTTCCTACTCGCAGACCGGTGCGTGCCCGTATTACCCGTACAACTATTGCTATACATCCTCGCTCATGAAACTGGCCGCAGCCGACGGTTCGGTCTTGTGGCATTTCGACTCCATGGCGGACTACGACGCTTCGTTCGATGGTATGTACGGCTTCGCTCCGCCTTTCACGCTGATCGACGACGACGTTCTGGTGGCGGGCAACTTCACCGACGCGCTCGCCGGGAAAAACATCGTCCGGCTTTCCGGAATCGACGGCACGTTGATGTGGTCGGCGACTCCCTTGGCGGGTCGGGCAACCAGCTATGTCGCTTTAAATCCCGATCACACCATCACACTGACCGATGGCTCGTCGCGTGCGCTGCTGGAGCACTCCGGCACGGTGCTGTGGACGGATGATCCTGTGCTGCCTTGTCTTACCGGTTGCTTGTTTTACGGCGCTGCTCAACTTCCCGACGGCACGCAACTTTACAGCGGCGTCGACGCGGGCCTGACGTATCCCAGGATAGGCTTCGTGATGTCTTTGCCGCTTGCGCAAAACGCAATGGCGCGGCGCGCTCCGGTCAACGGCGACGCACCGGCAACGGTAAGAACCATCCCCCTGCAGTTGATCGCCGACGATACCACCGTGTGGCTTCGCGGCAGCATGAAACAGCCGCCTTACACGTACTTTTATTTCCTCGGCAAGCTCGATCCCGTGACGCTTGCGGTCAGCGATCAGCAGGTGCTTTCAACCATGCAGGCCGACGCGTTCGCGCCGAGTTCCTCGTTCGCCATGCTGGCTGCACCGACCCACGACTTGCTGCCGGTGGTCACGAGCCTCTGGGGCGCCGGAGCATCGTTCGCGAGTGGAGCCGCTTTATTGGAGACGACGATTGCCGTCCGCGGCGATCTGGCGCTCAGCGTGAGCGCCACCGACAACATCGACGATTCGACCTTTCGGGCGACTGTCACGTACGCCGGCGATGCGCCTGCTGCGACTGTGCGGCTGATGCTATGGCATCAGGGCTACTTCGACGCCGATTCCCTCGCATGCAGCACGGTGAACGCATCGAATTGCGTCGCTACCAGCCACTCCGGCTATGTCGAAGCGACCTTCGACATCCAGCCGGGCGGCAGCATCAAAGTCTCCGGCAGCTATCCGAGGAGCAAGATGCTCTCGACGCTGTATGGTTCTGTCCACGGGGCGGCCTCCCTTGCCGAGCCCTCACTGGGAAACAACTTCAGCTCGGCACCCGTAGGCGATCTCCTGTTCCGCGATGGTTTCGAGTAAGCGCGCTTTTGCACCGGCATTGACAACTATATCGCGCGACGATATAACGTCGATCGACATAGTTGGGCTACCGCATGAGTATCGCATCTTCCGAAGAGGTCACGCTCACCGAACCGATGCATCTGATCCTGCTGTCGCTGCTTGACGGCGACCGGCACGGCTACGCCATCATGCAAGATGTCGAGTCGATCACCAACGGCGATGTGCGCATGGGTCCAGGCACGCTGTACGGTGCGATCAAGCGGCTGTTGCAGGCCAAGCTGATCGTCGAGACCGAACAGCGCGGCGGCAACGACGACGAACGCCGCCGTTACTATCGCATCACCGTGCTCGGTCGCCGCGTGCTGGATCGGCACACCGCGAAACTGCAGCGTCTGGTTTCATTCGCGCGCCGGAGAACGGCATGAAACCGTCGCTCGCTGAACGTCTGTACGCGTTGTCGTTGTATCTGTATCCGCCGTCGTTTCGCCGCGAATTCGGCGAGGCGATGAAACAGGCGTTTGGCGACCGCCTTCGCGAACGCGACAGGATGTCGTCACGACTCTTCCTCGACATGACGCGCGACACCGTTTTCGCCGCCGCCCGCGAGCACGTACAGGCGCCTGACGCTTTGCTGCGCATGTTTGCGCTGCTGATGTTGATGTTCGCCGCTACCGCGATTTTCGTTCGTGGCGAATCATTGCGCACGGCGCTGATCGATGGCGTGGTTTCGTATCAGGAATCGACGCGCAGAGCGGCGTTCGATGCGTACGAGCGCGGCGTCCGCGACTACAACGCGAGCATCGCCGACCGATACGCGGCACGTGACGATGCGCGATCGCAATTGATTGCCGCGCAGTTCTACGGCGGCGATTTCGATTTTCTCGACATCCGTTTCCCCAGCGATGCGGCAGCCGAGCCTGCCATCGCCGCGCACCGAACCCAACTCGCCGCAGCGGCGATCGAAAAGGCGCTGCGCAACGGCTGGGACGATCCCGTCGTGTTGTGGAACGCAGCCGTGATGTGTCCCGTTTCCAGCGCGGTCTGCCATTCGCACGATGTGCTGGCGCGCCTGGAATCCCTAGCTCCTGAGAACGGTGCGGTGTGGTGGCTGGAATTCGTCGCTGCCGCTCGCGCCAAGGACGCAGGCAAAATGCGCGCGGCGATCGCCAAGGTCGCGAAATCGCGAGATTTCACCGTCTACGAAAATGCGATGTCGGCACTGTGGATCGGCGCGTACGCGTCGCTTACACCGCCATCGCAGCTGAGTTCGGTCGCACCGGAGATGGCGTCGTCGCCGGACGAGGCCGTCGCCTCCGGTTTGCACGGACGCTTGCGCTATCTGGAATGGACGATCGCGGAGGGCACCTACGCGTTCGAACGGACCTGCGAATCGCCCGCCGCGGCGTCGCGCGAGGATTGCAGGCATGCTGCCGATCTGCTCGCGACATCGGACATTTTCGCGGCGCGGCTCGCGGGCCTGCGCACGCTCGCGCATCTGGATCCCGCGGCGGCGTCCGCTTATCGGTCCGCTTGCACCGAAGCAATGTGGGACCGCACGACATGGTGGAAATTGCTGTTCCGCGCCGATCGGAACGACCCGCCTTTGACGGCGCGCGACGCCCAGCGCTGGATGGTCGCCCTGCGCCAGCACGGCACGGTGTTCGCGGCGGCCGAAGCGTTGACCGCCGCGTCGGCCACGCCGCACGCGCCACCCGGCTGGAACGACGGGTGGACCGTTCAGTAGCCCGCATTCCTCCGCGCAGGTAAAATACGGGATCGCCCGAATGCGGCCGCAACGGCCGCCTCGACGGGCTTTCCTTAGGCTGTCTGTCTGAATGAAAACCCTTCTGGTCACCGGCGGCGCCGGGTTTATCGGCGGTAATTTCGTGCTCGGCCTTCTGCGCGAGGGCGGATATCGCATCGTCAATCTCGATCTGCTCACCTACGCGGGCAACCTCGATACGTTGGCTCCGGTGCGAGACGATCCGAATCATGTCTTCATTCAGGGCGATATCGGCGACAAATTGCTCGTCGCGAAGTTGCTCAACGAGCACAAACCCGATGCGATCGTGAACTTCGCGGCGGAGTCGCATGTGGACCGTTCCATCGACGGTCCGGCGGCGTTCGTGCAGACGAATGTGGTGGGCACGCTGTCGCTGCTCGAATGCGCGTTGGCGTACTGGCGCGCGGCGCCGCTGTCGCAGCAGGATGGTTTTCGCTTCCTGCATGTATCGACGGACGAGGTATACGGATCGCTCGGACCGATCGGTCGTTTTACCGAAGAGTCGCCGTATCAGCCGAATTCGCCGTATTCGGCGTCGAAGGCGTCGTCGGATCATCTGGTGCGCGCGTTCCATCACACCTACGGTTTCCCGACGCTGACCACGAACTGCTCGAACAACTACGGTCCGTATCAGTTCCCGGAAAAATTGATCCCGCTGATGATCCACAAGGCGATCGTCGGCGAAAAACTGCCGGTGTACGGCGACGGCCGCAACATCCGCGACTGGATGTTCGTCGGCGATCACTGCAAGGCGATCCAGCGGGTGCTCGAAATCGGCCGGACCGGCGAGGTGTACAACGTCGGCGGCGATGCGGAGCGCGAGAACATCACGGTGGTGAAGACGATCTGCAAGCTGGTAGACGAGCGCCGTCCGCTGCCGAACGGCGAGAAGCGCGAGTCGCTGATCACCTACGTGAAGGATCGTCCCGGCCACGACCGCCGCTACGCGATCGATTCGAGCAAGCTGAAAACCAATCTCGGCTGGCGTCCGACCGAAACCTTCGAGAGCGGCATCACCAAGACCGTCGACTGGTATCTGAACAACCAGGAATGGTGCCAGCGCGTGCTCGACGGCAGCTACCGGCTCGAACGCCTCGGCGTGGCCGTGTAAAAGGGAAGAAATATACAATGCAGCAGATTGGAAAAGGCATCATCCTGGCGGGCGGCTCCGGCACGCGCCTGTATCCGCTCACGCAGGTGATGAGCAAGCAACTCCTGCCGGTATACGACAAGCCGATGGTGTATTACCCGCTGTCGACGTTGATGCTGGCCGGCATCCGCGACGTGCTCGTCATCAACACGCCCCACGAACAGGCGCTGTTCCAGAAGCTGCTCGGCGATGGTTCGCAGTGGGGTATTTCGATCCGCTATGCGGCGCAGCCAAGTCCCGACGGCCTCGCGCAGGCGTTCATCATCGGCCGCGACTTCGTCAACGGCGAGCCGAGCTGCCTGATCCTCGGCGACAACATCTTCTACGGCCACGGTCTGACCGAAGTGCTGCGCAACGCCGCACGCCGCACGCACGGCGCGACAGTGTTCGGCTATTGGGTGCGCGATCCGGATCGTTACGGCGTTGCCGAGTTCGATGCGAGCGGCAAAGTGATCGGACTCGAAGAAAAACCGAAAGCGCCGCGCTCAAACTACGCGGTGACCGGTCTGTATTTTTACGATCAGCGCGTGTGCGATTTCGCCGCGGAACTGAAGCCGTCGCCGCGCGGCGAACTCGAGATCACCGATCTCAACCGGCGCTATCTCGACGATTCGTCGCTGATGCTGGAAAAGCTCGGCCGCGGTTACGCGTGGCTCGACACCGGCACGCACGAATCGCTGGTCGAAGCGTCGAACTACATCGAGACGATCGAGAACCGCCAGGGTTTGAAGGTGAGCTGTCCGGAAGAAATCGCCTACATCAATGGCTGGATCGACGCCGAGCAGGTGCTGCGCCTCGCCGCGCCGCTGGCCAAGAATGGCTACGGCCAATACCTGCAGCAACTGGTGCGGCAAGGGCCGGTGGCGTGAAGATCATCGAGACGATCCTGCCCGGCTGCGTCGTCATCGAGCCGGACGTGTTCGGCGACGCGCGCGGCTTTTTCTACGAAAGCTACAATGCGCAAAAGTATAAAGACGCCGGCTTCGACCTGAATTTCGTGCAGAGCAACGTGTCGCGCTCCGCTCATGGCGTGCTGCGCGGGTTGCATTACCAGTTTCCGAATCCGCAAGGCAAACTGGTCAGCGTGGTCGAAGGCGAGGTGTACGACGTCGCCGTCGACATCCGCGTCGGCTCGCCGACCTTCGGACGCTGGACCGCCGCCGTGCTGTCCTCGCACAACAAGCGTCATTTCTGGATCCCGGAAGGTTTCGCGCACGGCTTCGTCGTGCTGTCGGAATTCGCGACGTTCTCGTATCAATGCACCGCGCTGTACGACCGTGCCGGCGACGCCGGCATCCGCTGGAACGACGGCGAGATTGGCGTCGACTGGCCGGTTGGTGCGCCGCAGTTGTCCGAGAAGGATCAGAAAGCGCCGTTCCTGCGCGACATCCCGCGCGAAAAGTTGCCGCCGTTTCGCGGCTGATCACAAAACTGGAGACACCATGCGCGCAGCAGTTGGCATTGCTCTGTTGATGGTCGGCGTGGCGGCGAGCGCCGAAGTGCCGCTCGCGGATTTCGCTAAGCACCCGGAATACACCGACGTGCAGATTTCGCCGGACGGGAAAACCATCTCGGCGATTTCGACGGCCAGCGGCGCACGGCAGCTCGTGCTGCTCTCCGTCGCCGACATGAAAAGCAACATCGTCGCCGCGCGCGACAACGACGACATCGGCGAAACCTGGTGGGCCTCCAACGAACGCCTGCTCTACAACGAAGGCGTGCACATCGGCGGGCTCGAACGTCCGGTCAGCACGGGCGAACTGTTCTCGGTGAAATCCAACGGCGGTGGCGGCACCATCCTGTTCGGCGTGCGCGCCGGCAACATCGTGCCCACCGCATCGCACATCCAGCGCAAGGAAGCCGAACAGGCGACGGGTTCGTTCGTCAGCGCGCTGCCGGATGATCCCAATCACGCGCTCATCGCCAGCAATCCGTGGAGCGCGCAGCAGCACAGCGCGCTCGGCTCGTTCACGCAGGCGTTCAAGATCGATCTGCGCGACGGCAGCAAGGTTCCGATGGCCACCGCGCCGATGCGCGACGCGACCGTGATGGCCGATCACAACGGCGCGATTCGTCTGGCCTTCGGCCGCGACAACGACATGTCGTTCAAGGTGTACCAGCGCGACGCATCCGGCGGCGACTGGCAGCTCATCCACGACGGCACAAAGGATCACGGCGAATTCGAGCCGATCATGTTCGATCGCACCAATGCATCGTTCTATTACCAGTGCAGCGGCGAGCACGGCAAGGGCGGCATCTGCAAATGGGACACCGCCAAGCGCAGCTCCGAAACGCTGTGGAGCGCGAAGGAAGCCGCGGGCGTTGCGCTGGTTGCGACCGCCGACGGCAAGGACGCGTTCGCGATCCGCTCGTTGCCGGGCCGGCCCGCGCTGACGTTGCTGGACAAATCCGCACCGGAAGTTGCCGTGCTCATCGACGTGATGAAGCAGTATCCCGGCGAAGACGTGCAGCTCGTCAGCGAATCGCGCGACGGCAAACGCATGATCTTTTTCGTCAGTGCCGACGTCGATCCCGGCGTGTATTTCCTGTACGACGCGGACAAGAAAAAACTAACCGCGTTGTTCCAGCGTCGTTCGTGGATCAAGCCATCGCAGATGGCGTCGATGGAGCCGGTGCAGTTCAAGGCGCGCGACGGTTTGCAGATCAACGGTTATGTGACGCGCCCGCTCGGCAAGGAAACGGCGAAGCAGTTGCCGACCGTCGTATTCATCCACGGCGGACCGTTCGGCATCCGCGATGATTGGGATTTCGATCCGACCGTGCAGATGCTGGCGAGTCGCGGCTACGCCGTGTTGCAGGTGAACTATCGCGGCTCCGGCGGTTACGGTGACGCGTTCGAGCGCGCCGGCTACCGCGAGTGGGGCGGCAAGATGCAGGACGACGTCACCGACGCGACGAAGTGGGCCATCGACCAGGGCGTCGCCGACAAGAACCGCGTCTGCATCTTCGGCGCCAGTTATGGCGGTTACGCTGCGATGGAAGGCGCGACCAAGGAGCCGGATCTGTACAAATGCGCTATCGCGTACGCCGGCGTCTACGACCTGCGCCTAATGCTGACCAGCGGTGACATCCCGGTTTTTCTGCGCGGCCAGAACTATCTCAAGCTGACGCTCGGGTCCGACGAAAACGATCTGTGGAACCGCTCGCCGATGGCGCACGTGGACCAGCTCAAGGCGAAGGTGATGCTGGTGGTCGGCGGTGCCGATCAGCGCGTGCCGGCAGTGCAGGGCGAGCATCTGCACGACGAACTCAACCGCCGCAACATCGCGCACGAGTGGGTGTATGAGCGCGCCGA
>Ga0105239_10009782_pt1 | contig 10777 bp, 8 predicted proteins | sample KBSC44metaG_FD_92761 | JGI IMG/M metagenome (GOLD analysis project Ga0105239, IMG submission 92761) | Corn rhizosphere microbial communities from Kellogg Biological Station, Michigan, USA - KBS C4-4 metaG | ecosystem: Host-associated > Plants > Roots > Rhizosphere > Soil | place: Michigan, USA...
ATTGCTTTTATGTTTTCCATATTTTTAAATAAGAATCAAGAGTCAAGAGCCAAGAGTTAAGAGCCAAGAGTTAAGATAAAAAGAATATACGACAGTTCGCTGCTTTTTTCTTTCTTGATTCTTGACTCTTGGTTCTTTATTCTACTTTTCCTTACAAACTCCCTCTCATCCCGGTTGTAAAATCCTTATTAATAGTTACAGGCAATCGGCCTGTTGGTTTTAGCTGCTGTGTAATTACTTTTACAGCAGAGCGCTGCAGGGCGTCAGTCATTTGATAGCAAACCAACAACGCGCTGCATTTTTCAATCCCGGGCAAATCGGCAATGGTATAGGCATTGGCAAATACCGTAATTACCGTATTGTTATGTGCTGCAAGGCTGCTTATAAATTGCTTAATATCCGCGCTGTAGTCAAGCTTACTGGCGGGGCGTGAGCGGGTATCATTGATACTCACGTACACCTGGTCGTAATCTTTAAGTGTTGTCAATATATTATTAAGCTCGGCGGGTGTTGATGTTTTGCCTATGTTAAACCACCTGTTGTAAGTGTACCATTTAGCCAATTCCGACTGGAAAACTGTTCCCTCCGCACCCACGCTTACCAATGCAGTACGGTGCAAAGGTATCATTTGTAAACCTGCGGCGCTGCCTTTTACAAGTGTTACCGCCGCATCGCTTAATTGCTGAATAAGGTTATTAGCCGCTGGGCGGTGCAAATCTTCAACCAGGTGGTTAATATCTGTTTCGTGGTATTGATTTAAGCCGGCCCAGTATTTGGCCGCAAGTACCTTTTTAACTTTGGCATTAAATTCTTCCTTAGTAATTTTATGTTTGCGAATGGCCTTGCGGATTTTCTTTATCGCCCGTTCAGAGTTTTCCGACAATTCAATTATATCATTTCCCGCTAAAAATGCCCTCACGTCTGCTTCGCCATCCGGGAAATATTTTATTACCGCTTTCATCTCCATAGCGTCCGACACTACCAATCCTTTAAAACGCAACGAATCCTTCAATTCGCCGGTAACAATTGGCCGCGAAAGTGTTGAAGGCAGATTTTTAGTGGTATCAAGCGCCGGTATGTTCATGTGGGCTATCATCACACCACTTATATCAGCGTTTATTGCCTGCTGGAAGGGATATTCCTCCAGCGAGTCCAACCGTTGCCTAGTAAAGGGCAGGAGCGGCAAGTCAAGATGCGAGTCCACATTCGTATCTCCATGACCGGGAAAATGTTTGGCCGTGGTTAAAATACCGGCATCCTGCATACCTTTAAAGTAGGCAATTCCCTTTGCTGCAACATTATATTTGTCATCTCCGAAAGATCGGTAGTTTATCACCGGGTTATTAGGGTTATTGTTTACGTCCATATCCGGCCCTAAATTCATTTGCATACCCAGCCGCTTAAAGTCGTACCCCACCTGCTCCCCCATTTTATAAATAAGGCTATTGTCCTGTATGGCCCCCAGTGTCATTTGGAAGGGGTATGATATTGCGGAGTCTATCCGCATTCCTAAACCCCACTCCCCATCCATGGTTATTAACAACGGCACTTTTACCAGTTTTTGGTAACTATTGATCAATTGCGCATGCCGCACAGGTCCGCCCTGGAAAAACACAACACCGCCCAATTGTTCATCCTTTATCACTTTTGCTACAGAGTCTTCGTAGGCCTGCCCCCTGTCGGTATGGGCACGTACAAAAAAAAGCTGTGCAATCTTTTTCTTCCGGCTCAGCTTCTTAAAAACAGAATCGACCCAATGGTTTTGGTGGTTTAATGATTGTATATAGCTTTCCTTTTGCGCAGAAACATTGAACGAAATAAAACAGGAAACCAGTACTGCAATATATTTAAAATGGTGTTTCATTAATGCCATGGGCCAAATGTAGTTGAAATATGATTTTTTAGTGAGCAGGGTTCATAAAAAAAACAATTACGAATAAACCTTTGTATTGTTTTTTAATCTATGAGATATATCAAACAAAAAACACATGAAAAAATTACTCTTTATTGCTATATGCCTGCTGGTGGCAGGTTCAGTAAGCGCACAGGGCTATTACTCCGGCCATCGTCGTGCGGTTAGGCGTTCAGCCCCGCGCAGCTCAGCAAACGATTTTTACCGCACAAGGGTTGGTATTGCAGGCGGTTTTAACTTCGCCGATGCTGTCGACTCTTATAATCAAAATTACTCAACCGCTGGTATCACCGCATTCCACGTGGGCCTTACGTTAGACATCCCGGTAGCCTACCCGCTGTCTTTCGCCCCGGAGGTTTTGTATTCGCAAAAAGGTTATGCAGCAACTACCACTGATGGTAACTTTACCCAGCGCAGCAACTTTATCGATGTGCCGTTACTGGCGAAATTCAGGTTGTCGCCATTCTTTAATTTCGTAGTAGGCCCCCAGGTTTCGTTCCCTATATCAACAACAAATACTTATGATAACGGGTTTAACGTTACTGCACAAGACCATTACAGCACTACCCACGACCGTACGGTATTAGATGGTGTTATTGGCGTTGGGGTTGACATAAACCCTAATGTTGAAATACGTGCCCGTTATACTATCGATTTCCAGGAAACTGATGACAACGCTTATTATATCCCCGGTTACCGCAACGAGGTTTTCCAGTTGGGTATAGGCTTTAAGTTCCAATAAAATTAGTGAGTAGAGAATAGAGAACGGTGACTAGTTGAGTACCTAAAAAACTAAAAAAGTCCTGCAAGAATCAAATGCGGGACTTTTTGTTTTACGATCTTATTGCAATGCAGGGTTTATATTCATCCTGCGCTTAAACCACCTTTTAACCCTGCGCCTAAGCAAATTATGTTTCCGCTCGCGCTCGTTTATATCGAAGTCGTGGATCAATGTATAATTGTCAGCTTGTGTCTCTGGTAAAAAGATATGTGGGTGGACAATTACTGGCAAACTCCCCAATGGTAAATTGGCATATGGGCTATCGGCATCAATCGTATGGGTCGAGTCGGGCCCGAAACCTAAATTTGCAATCAGGTTAACATTGGGTATAATGCAAAGGCCATGGTTAAAATAATTTAAAAAGCCAAGCTGGTAATCCCAGGTATCAATCTTGCCCGCTTTTAGCTCTTTAAACACTTGCTCCAGCGAATCGACTATGTACCTGTTTGCAAACACTTTACACATTTGGTTTCTAAACTCGCTTTCCGGGTATCGCGTTAATTCCTTATCATAATCCTTCCAAACCCTGCGCCAGCCGGCCCAGCCCCATACATGGGTTATATTCGAGAAATAATAGCTGGCATCGCCCCATTTTTTGCCATGTTGCAGATTGCAGCCGGCGATGTGCCTAATGCGGGTATCATGGCGATATTTTTCTAAAAGGGTATCGCAATAATTAAAAAAATCGTCGGCAGGTAAGCAGTCGTCCTCTAAAATAATCCCTTCTTCTTCCTGTTCAAAAAACCAGCTTATTGCGCCGGCTACCGCCTCTTTGCAACCAAGGTTTTCGTCCCGCCAAAGTGTTCTCACTTCACAGGGCCAGTTTATTAAATTTATAACGCTGCGTGCATCGGCGCAAAGTTGTTTTTCGTTGGGTTTGCCTGTGCGCGGCCCATCGCCGGCCACGTATAAACGCGCCGGCCTGGCTTTTTTAATCTGGTTAAAAACCTGCATTGTTGTACCCGGTCTGTTAAATATAATAAATAACACCGCCGATTTTACAGGAGCGGGAACAGAGGTAACCTTCATGTTACAAAATTGGGTAAAAACATTATAAGAGCGATGCTATTTAAAAGATAAATATCGCCCTAAAACCTACTAATATTAACAACAGCGTGCCGAACCCAAAAGGTTTAGAACGCTAACGATATTAACTATTACGACAGGCTGAAGCGATACGCTACAATGTTTGAACTAAATATTTCTGCCGGGGGCAGCGTTTGAAAAGGAAATAGCAGCAAGGATTACAATGCCGCGTTATTAAATGAAGACACAAACCAACGTTTTACCCTTCTTTTCAGCGCATTTTGTTTGCGCCGTTGTTCTTCAATCTTAAAATCGCGGTTTATTATCGTTAGGTCGGCACGTTTTTCGGGAAGTATGAATACGGGGTCTGTAATTTCGTCAATTTCGGCCACCGGCAGGTTCGCATAAACACTTTCGGTACTGAGTGTATTGGTAGCATCGCCGCCGAAGCCAATGTTTGATATTAAATTTTCGTTGGGGATTATCACCAGGCCGTTGTTAAAAAAGTTTATGAAATCAAGCGGGTACGCCCATGAGTTTACTTTGCCGGCTTTTACATCTTTAAAAATATTCAGCCAGCTTTCAACTACCAGCGGATCCTGGTAAATATTCTGTAAACGTTCCCTTATTTCAGGTTCATGATATTTACTCAGGTGTAAGTCGTAGTCGTTCCATACACGCCTCCAGCTTGCCCATCCCCAAATATGTACGCGGTTTGAAAAATAGTAGCTGAATTCGCCCCACTTCTTCCCTAACTGCAGGTTACAGCCCGTAATATGTCTTATGCGGGTATCGTCGCGGTATTTTTCTAAAAGGTTGTCGCAAAATTTAAAAAAACTGTTTGATGGTAAACAATCGTCTTCTAAAATAATACCATCTTCTTCATTATCAAAAAACCAGGTTACCGCCGCCGAAACACCTTGTCTGCACCCCCTGTTTGTTTCATTAAAAAGAGTTTTCAGCTCGCAGTCCCAGTCTATCCTGTCAATAATAGCCCGTGTTTGTTTACATAATAACTCATCGGTAGTATTATTGGGGCGTGGAGCATCAGCAGCAACATATAATCGGGCTGGCCTGGCGGCTCTTATCTGTTCAAAAACTCGGTTGGTAGTATCGGGGCGGTTAAAAATAACGAACAATACGGCCGACTTGGTTTGATATGGGGTAATAGTAGATTGATACATAGCAAATACATTATAATTGGCAACCCAAAACTCAGCAGAATATTTTATTGCTACGGTAACAATCTGAATGCAAAGCGGTTTATAAGAATATTGTTACAATAGTGTTTTCTAATCAACAATAAAAAACATTTTCAGAACAGGTACCCTGCCTGGCCAGCAAACCCAACCTGTCAATTTCGATGTGCCGGTCGCGCGTAAGCAGGAAATCTTTTATATCCCATTCAATTGGCCTGTTGTTGTTTAACGAAAATTCAAGGCTGTTTATTGAGTCCATAAGCACCTTTTTTTTCATATAATAAAAAAAGGTGTGGTAACCGTTCCCTTCGTAAACATCATTATCATTTTTCAGGATGCTGTCGTACCTGGTCTGCAATTCCAGCACTTTATTTAAAAAGTAATCGTCCTTTATGAGGTATTTCCCCGATAATTTAATAATAGACTGATTGTCGCCAAAGGCAGATTTACTCAAAAATGAGCGCAAATGGTTCATCTCATTTAAACCTTTATTACTATAAAAGTTACCTTCGGTACTGTATATCGTATTATAGCAGTTAAGATATTCTTCATTTTCCGATACACATTCCAATACAGTATACGAATCGAATAAATGGGCGTATTTCAAACAACCTTCAATTGACTCGATGTAATGTAGTTTACGTTGTTTATAACTGTGTTCAATGTTAGCTGTAGTAATTATTAAATGTAGCATACCAAAGTCGATAATCGTTCAATATTTAACCTACACGAAATTTTGTTTTCCTGTGCTACAGTGAAACAAAAACGTTACATCTTCTCCACGTTTATCTTCTTGCTCTTAATTTAACAGGTATTCCATTACATGAACCCCATTATAATCTTAATTGGTTAGCCGTAAAAAAACGGCAAACAGTAGCCATTTCTTGTTTTTAACAAACAAAAACAGCCAGTGTTTAAAAAAATTTAAATTATTGGTTAATCACCTGTTAGCAGGTATTAACAGGCAATGAGGCATTTGTGGCTATTACCCCGCAAATGTTTGCATATCAATAAGTTTACGATATAGTCCGTTATTTTCAAGCAGTTCGAGGTGGGTACCTTGTTCAACAATCTGCCCGCTTTCCAGCACGATAATGATGTCAGCATTTTGTATGGTGCTTAATCTGTGCGCAATGATTAGCGACGTCCGGTTTTTCATCAGGTTGTTCAGGGCGTCCTGCACCAGTTTCTCCGATTCAGTATCCAGTGCCGATGTAGCCTCATCAAGCAGCATTATTGGCGGGTTATTGAGTACCGCCCGGGCGATGCAAATGCGCTGGCGCTGGCCGCCGGAGAGTTTGGTACCGCGGTCGCCAATGTTGGTTTCATAACCTTTTTCTGTTTCGATGATAAAGTTATGGGCATTGGCGATGCGGGCTGCGTTTTCAACTTCCTCCCTGGAGACATTTGTTTTACCAAACGCTATGTTGTTAAAAATGGAGTCGTTAAATAATATCGATTCCTGGTTTACCACGCCGAGCAGTGACCGCAGCGAATGGCTGGTGTAATTGTTAATATTTTCGCCATCAATTAGTATCTCGCCCGATTGTGGCTCCATAAAATGCGGAACCAAATCCATCAGGGTTGACTTACCGCCACCTGACGGCCCAACAAGTGCAACGGTTTTACCTTTAGGGATAGTAAAGTTCACATTATTCAACACCTGCCTTTCGCCGTAGGCAAACGACACGTTTTGAAATTCGATGCCGTTGTTAAATTCTTTTATTTCGCGGGCGCCGGGTTTATCAGTTATAGCGGGCTTTTCATCAATCAGCGCCAATACCCGCTCACCGGCTGCAATGCCCGAGTGTATGTTACTGAACGAGTCCGAGATAGCTTTTGCGGGACGCATTAACTGCGAAAAAATGGCGATATAGGCTATAAACTCGCTGCCGCTTAAACCGCCGGATCGTTTATTTAAAATAAGAAACCCTCCGTAAAGCACGATGCACGAAATCATGATGATAGACAAGGATTCGGAAACCGGCGAGGCTGACTGCTGCCGCTTTGCCATAGAGCGCAAAATTTTTGAATATTTGATATTCTCCTGATCAAACCTCTTTTTAATGAAATTTGTAGCATTAAAAGCTTTGATTATTCGAATTCCCTGCAACGACTCATCCAGGTAGCTAATCATGTTGCCATAAGTTTGCTGCGCCGATTGAGCCTGTGATTTCAACTTTTTTACAATTTTGGAGATAATAAATCCTGATATGGGCACCACCAAAAGAGACCATAATGTTAAAGTCACCGATATCTTAAAAAGGAAAAACAAAAAAATCAACATCTGGAAAGGTTCTTTGAAAATAACCTGCAGCGTAGCGGTTACTGAAAACTGCACCACCTGTACATCCGACGCTATTTTTGAAATAATATCGCCTTTGCGCTGGTTATTAAAATAGCCCAAATGCATATCCATCACATTGTTAAACACCGAACGGCGCAGGTTCAGTAAGGTATGCAGGCGCAAATTTTCCATAGTACGTGCTCCCAGATAACGGAACAGGTTGCCAACCACCATGGTAATAATTATAGTTCCGCATATAAATTTTAATGCCCCCCACGAACCCTGGCTTTTGACAAATTCATTCATATAAAGCTTAAACCAACCCGTAACATCCATAAAACCAGGTTGCTTTACTACCGTTGTCGGCGCATCTGGCGTAAAAAGGGTATTCAGTAATGGTATCAGCAACGGGTATATCATTGAGCTGAAAAGAACATACAGGAGAGTAAAGAGAATGTATGGTATGGCAAACTTTTCAATTGGCTTGGCAAAAGATAGCAGCCGGAAATATGTCTTCATTAAAAACTATAAAATAAAAATGCAAAGTTAACAGTAATTAACTAATATAAAGCCCATAAAGTATGCCGGCGCTTGCCACATTTTTATTACCGGGGCAATAAAGGCAAAACCGCGTCCCAAACGTGCACAACGCTGATTCTTTCAATACAGGGGTAAACTTCAGTTGCGGCCGGCTTGTATTTACAATCCCAGTTACAAGAATAGCAGTCCATCTTTTCGAATACGCAAACCGGGCCGAATTCAAAATATGCCGGGTAAGGCGCAAATCTTTCAAAATGGCCGCCGCCAAGTATACAAACCGATTTTGTTTTTGCAGCTACAGCTATGTGGATGGCGCTCGTATCATTGGCAATTACAAGTGCAGCCTGCCCTATCAATTCAACCATCTGCGGCAGGCTTGATTGGCCAATTAAATTAGTCACGCTGCCGGGCGGTAATTTGGCAACAATAAATTCGCCCAAAGCTGCTTCGGCTGGGCCGCCCGCCAGGTAAACCGGCTGTGTGCTATGTTGCTTAATTTGCTGTATTAATTCAATAAAATTCTGTCCGCCCCATTGGCGCCCAAAAGAGCCGGCGCCGGGAAATATTACAATGCCACCCTCCCCGGTTTTTGTCACCGGGATTGTGGTTGAGCTTATAGTATCATGTGTATTTAAAAAAGTATCGAAAAAAAACTTCGTGCGCTCAAATTCAAAATACACGCCGGCAGGTAATAACAAGCGCCGGGTATAAAACTTATCGGTCTTCGGCTTATAGCGTTCAGAAATACCCTCATTGTCACTTTCGAATCCAATTATTTGTTTCGCTGCTGTAAAGCCGGCAAAACTGTCACTGATAAATGTGCGGGTCGACGATGGCTGTAGTGTAACCTCGTAATTAGCTTTAAAAAGCCGCCATGCCAGTTTGAAGACTGTCACCGGCTGGGTAAACATAGGCCCGGATTTTACAAATATAAACTGATCGATATGCCCGGCGTCGTATTTTAAGGCGATATCCTGCCAAAGCACGTTACCCAGCAAATCAACCTTGTAATCTTTGTAGGCGTCCGATGATTTTACAACTTCTATAAAATTTCTAAACAGGATGTAGTCGCCAATGGCATCGGTTTTAATAATCAGCAGCCTTTTTTGGGGCGACCTGAACTTCGCAAGAAAACGAAACAGCAAAGGAAGTTTCAATAATAGAAACCGGGTAATTCTGAATAAATTTTTATCAATCACGGCCATTATAATCAGGAATAATTACCGAAACGCCTTTGTTTAAATTCACGGTGGCTATTTAATTATTTTATAATTCCGGTATTCGCTTACCCGCCAGCCCGTAATATCTTCAACTTTTTGCAGCAATTTCCTTCTAAAGGTCATTTTTTTATGCAATTGGTTAAGGTCAATATTAAGCTTCCAGTTGGTTAAAGCAATCCGTTTTTGCATTACCTGCGGATGGCTGCCGGTAAAATGTACAAGGCGGTCGGCATTTTTATAATCAAATTCAAATGTTTCGGGCAGGTTTTCGGCCATCCAGGCGTCATCATGATAAAACAAGTTGAAATTACGAAGCTTGCTTTTCAGACCATCCGGCGGCTTTACCCATCCATAATGATAAATGTAAGCGTCAATCAACTTAACCCTTATCTTTCGTCCATCCAGTCTGAAACCTTGCGCATCACGATATGAATGTATCGCCTTATTGTTTCTCAGTATTCTTATTTCACGCCTGTACCACCTGCGCGAATGTCCGTAATAATCGTACGACCCGTAAAAATGCAGATACTTAAATAATAAACCTTCTACACGGCTGTCATCTAAATTATCCTCCATCTCCCTTTTTATAAGCGGCAGGTACTTCTCGTGCACACACTCATCTCCCTGTATATAAAAGGCCCAGTCGGCATCTGATGAAATTGCATTAAAGGCCTTATCTGTTTCAGCGGCAAATACGGCTCCGCCATCGCGTAACGAATCGTCCCAAACAGTATTAATTATTTTGATCTTAGGCGAGTTTATATTCCTTATCAAACTTTCGGTATCGTCGCTGCAATTACCCAATGCAACTATAAACTCATCACAAATCGGAAGAATTGAGGTTATGGCTTCGGCTACAGGGTAATCATTTTTTACTGCATTCCTGATAAAAGTAAAACCGGCAACCTTCATTATACTATTATGTTTTGCAACAAATATAGCTTTCTGCTACAAAGTAAGCTTACAATATTGTCAACCAAAAAGTGACTCTTGTACATGGGTTGTTTAAAATACATTATATTTTTGTTACTTTATCTCAGCCATATAATATGCAAAATACCGCCATCAACAACATCAAACCCGATTGTACTGATTTCCGTTCAGTTGCGCGTGCTTTAACCGTTGTTGAAAATGATTTGCAGGGTGCAGACGAGCTTTTAAAAAACCTGGCATTTGCAAAAAGCGCTCCTATTATTGGTATAACCGGGCCGCCGGGAGCCGGCAAAAGTACCCTGGTAAATACTTTAATAACCGGTTTGCTTAACAATGGCAATAAAATAGCGGTTTTAGCCATCGACCCAACTTCGCCCTTTAATTTCGGTTCTCTGCTGGGCGACCGCATCCGTATGGCGCCGCATTTTAATCACCCCGATGTTTTTATCCGCTCGCTGGCCACCCGGGGTTCACTTGGCGGGCTGTCGGCAAAAGCCATTGAAATGACCGATATTTTACGCGCCGCCGGGTTCGACTATATTTTAGTGGAAACAGTGGGCGTTGGTCAGTCAGAAATTGAAATTGCCGGCCTTGCCGATATAACGCTCCTGGTTTTGGTGCCCGAAAGCGGCGACGAAATACAAAACATCAAATCGGGCCTTATGGAAGTTGCCGATGCCTTTATAGTAAACAAAGGCGATCGTGCCGATGCCGACCTGTTTGTAAATAATCTGAAAAAGCTGCAAAAAGCCGATGCTGGATTGCCGGTTTTTAAAACGGTGGCATCAAAAGATATCGGCATTGATAAAGTAATTGCTTTTATTCACTCAAATGCCGGCAAAAAAAACTCCCGCAAACAATTACTGCTTGCCGAAAAGG
>Ga0105239_10009785_pt1 | contig 10775 bp, 9 predicted proteins | sample KBSC44metaG_FD_92761 | JGI IMG/M metagenome (GOLD analysis project Ga0105239, IMG submission 92761) | Corn rhizosphere microbial communities from Kellogg Biological Station, Michigan, USA - KBS C4-4 metaG | ecosystem: Host-associated > Plants > Roots > Rhizosphere > Soil | place: Michigan, USA...
ACCACCAGGACGGTCTTTTTCGATGTGGAAACTCGCGCCGATTCGGAATCGGCGGCTACGGAGCGTTTCACCTGATCGTTAGGCGTCATAGGCAGCTTACATTGCCGGTCATGGCCAAACAATTCATTAAATCCGGTCCCTTCCGGTTGGAGGCCCGAGGCTTCTGTACTTATCCCAACTCCTCCGTTAGATCGCTAACCTCCGCAAAAGTTTCCCGAAATGGCAGTCCCTCGGCTTTGACCTGCGGTTTTTATAGTACCTGAAGTTGCGTGCAAGAATTGCCGACAGTGCAAAATCTGCAGTCGATCCGGAGCGTAAGATACGTATTATCAGTTGGTTAGAATTTACCTACTTACTGGTGCAGTAATTGCACTCACATGCCCACAATGACAAGAGAAGCATATGCACGGGCATATCAGGAGGGACTCCCGCTAACGTTCCGATTCCTACTTTCTCGCGGAGTCGCTCGTGATACGGCCGAGGAAATCAGTCAGGCCGCTTGGATGCGAGGCTGGGAACGGCTTGGCCAACTGCGCAGTGACGAGCTGATCTCCACCTGGGTCAATACCATCGCGCTGAATCTCTACCGGCGGGCCATCCGCCAGGAGCGCCGGCTTCAGGGGCTGAAGGAACCTCTCTACGCAAAATCGACTGTGAATTGGGCGGCCATCGAGCTACGCCGAATTCTGCGATTCTGCCGCCTGCCGGATCGGCAACTGCTGGAAGCGCAAATGGTCGGCCAAACTGCAGAGGAGATTGCGCAAGACCAGGGCGTAAGCCAGACGGCCATTCGGATTCGCCTGCTGAGAGCGCGCAGGGCAGCTCGCCAAGCCGCCGAAAACATCCGTATTCGGCGCAGAACGCATGTTACCCCGGCTCCTAAATTTCACTCGGCCGCAGCGTAATCGCTCTAAATCAGCTCGCTCTTTTGAAAAACTGGACGGCGCGTTCGTGCCGCTGAGCGGCCGCGCGGCTCGAAAACGTGCCGAGATTTCTACGTTTGCCCGTACGCGGATTCTTCTTGCGGGAGTACAGCCGATATTGTCCGGATGGCAATTTCCGTATCATGCTCTACTCCCGCGCATTCGCCGACCGCTATGCCCTACTCGACTGCGCCGGATACTTGGCCGATGCCTCGGACGTCGAAGAAATGTCCTGCGCGCCACTGCGCTTCAAGGCCTCCTTGGCTCGATCGATCTCATTAGACGTACTGCAGTGCACAGATAGAAGCACGCCGCCGTCCTTGATCCGGCCTTCATAGCGCTTGGCCTCGTATTCAGGAATCCCCACACCCACCAGCGCGCCAATCAAGCCGCCGACGGTTCCGCCGGCGCCGATGCCCGCCAGTGTTCCCATAATCGGCCCTGCTGCGATCAGCGGACCCACGCCGGGAATCGCCAGCGCGCCCAAGCCAGACAACAAGCCAAGGGTTCCACCGATCACGCCGCCGGCGGTTGCACCGGTAGTGGTTCCTTCCGGAACTTTCGTATTCTTTTCATGCGCGAACTGGCGCGAGCTATTGCTGTCCTCCATCAGCACCGAAATATCGTCGCCCGAGAACCCTTGGGACATCAGCTGGTTCACGGCCGCCTCGGCCTGGTTGGTGGTGGTGTAAATCCCGAACACCGCGGTTTTCTTGTTCTCCATGTCAATCTCTCCTTTGTTGAGATCAAATTTCTAAGTCTTCGATTTCTAGGGCTTCGAGGGTTCGACGGTCAGCTGATTCGTCACTTTGGCGTCGCCGCCCGCGATACGTGATGCCGTGGCCGTAATGGTTTGAATCTCGGCATCCGAGCGGACGGGGCCCTTGAGTGTCACTACGCCGTTCTGAACGATGATCTTGACGTTGTGGCCGTACGTGGAGAGAGACTTATCCTTGGTAATCTCCCGCCTGATTTTGGCCGCCAGGTCGCGATCGGCGGCGGTTTCTTTTTGCTGGTCCGCCGTAACTTCGCCTGGGTTGCGATCACGCTTGTTCACCTCGGTGTTGTCTTGCTTCACTTGCGCCGGCGAGGTGACCGCGGAACAAGTTAGTAACGCAAGAAAAATCCCGTTTATGTAGGTTTTTCTCATGCGGAGAGTATATGCAAGCGGTGCTCCATACACGGAAGGGCTGAAGGATCAGTTGGTAACGGTAAGGCCGGTATTAGCGTGGGTACTTTTGACCGTTCGATATTTTCTACGGAGGCACCTTCTGCAGGCGTTTTCATCTTCCAGCGTTTTCACGAAAACGCCTCCAACGCCGGAAACGCTAGTCGCAAAGTTACGATCCACAGTGTAGCCCTGCTTAGCACGGCCCACCGAAGTGAAAGGAAATCCCTATGCCCTCAACGATGTCAACTGTCGAGGATTTATTGGTCGATCAGATCCGAGACTTGTACGATGCGGAAAAGCAACTGGTTCGCGCCTTGCCGAAAATGGCGAAGGCCGCCAGCTCGGATGAGTTGCGCCAGGCTATTGAAGATCATTTGGAGGAAACAACCAACCAGGTGCAGCGCCTGGAGGCAGCCTTCGAGCAGCTGGATAAGACGGCCAAAGGCAAGACGTGCAAGGCCATGAAGGGCCTGATCGAGGAAGGCGGCGAAGTTATCGAAGAAGACTCCGAGGAGCCGATCAACGATCTCGCTCTGATCGCCGCGGCCCAACGCGTAGAACACTATGAAATCTCAGCTTATGGGACGGCCAAGGCCATGGCCAAGCACATAGGGGAGAATCAAGTCGCATCTCTGCTGGAAGAAACCGAAGATGAGGAAAAGGCCGCCGATAAGAAACTGACCGAAATCGCCATGGATCTGATGCAGGATGCCACGAGCCGGGGAAGTGGAGAAGAGGACGAAGAAATCGACAATCAGCCGGCGCCCAGGAAACCAGCGACTGCTCCAAAGGCGCCAGCGGTGCGCGCTCAACGCAAGTAGACCTAGCCACTAGGAGGGTCGGGTGCGCGAGCCCCGGCCCTTTTTATTTCAGCGGGGCGCTACGCTGATGAAGTTCTCGCACCAGCCGGCCCAGCTTCATAAACTCCCTCAAGTTTGAAGGCTTCCTAAAATACTCGGTGGCTCCTAGCTTCATCAGGCGGTCGCGATCGGCCGCCGATTCCGATGACGTCATGATCACCACGGGAGTGTGAGCCAGCCGGGGACTCTTGCGAATCCTCTCGAGAACCTCGTCGCCCGTGCGCCTGGGCACATTCAAATCGAGCAGCAGGACATCCGGACAGGGCGTGGAAGCATTAGAATCCACCTCATCGATCATGCGTATAGCCCACTCGCCGTCGTCGGCGATGTCCCAATGGACCTTGAGACCCTCGCGGCGCATGGCCTCACGGACCAAATACACGTCGGCGGGACTGTCCTCTACGAGGAGCAGCCAAAGCTGGTCCGAATGGCAAGCTTCCGTCATCCCTTACGCCTTCGCGTGCGCGGTCTCTTTCCCCGGCAAAGTGAATCGGAAAATCGAGCCTTCGCCCGACCTGGACTCGACCCAAATCTTTCCACCATAACGTTGCACGATCTTTTGACAGATCGCAAGCCCGATCCCATTTCCCGTGTACCGGCTGCTGCCGTGCAGGCGCTTGAACAAGCCGAACACCTGCTGATGATAACGGCCGTCAATTCCAATGCCATTATCCTCTACCGATAAACGCCAGGTTCCATCCTCCGCCGGATCCGCCCAAACGTGGAGTTTCAGGGGAGCGTTGCCGTGGTATTTGAACGAGTTGCTGATCAGATTCTGAAATAGCTGACTGAGATGAACCTCGTGCACGCAAAGCTCAGGCAGGGGATCGCTGGCGATTACGGCGTGCTCCTTCTCTATTTGCTGCTCAAATGTTCCCAGGACCTTGGCCAGTACGGCGTTACCGTCCACGGACGCAGCGGCGCCCTGGGGAGCGTCGGCGGCGTGCGTATAGGAAAGCAAGTCTTTCAACAGGCGCTCCATGCGGTGCGCCGCATCTATGGTTCGCTGGATGAACTGATCGGCCTCGGTATCCAGCTTGCCCTCATACCTCTGCTGCAGGAGCTCCGTGTAGATCGCCAGGTGACGCAGGGGCTCTTGCAGGTCATGACTGGCGGAGTACGCGAACTGGCGCAGATCGCTGTTGGATTGCGCCAACTGCTCGGCCTGCTGGGCGAGTTCCTCCTCGGCGTGCTTGCGCTCGGTGATATCGGTAAGAGTAAGTACACAGCCGAGCAACTCGCGTCCCGGACTCCATAAGGGACTGGCACTTAATAGAAGAGCGTTCGCTCGGCCCTCAGGGCTGTTCATGTTTACCTCAACGCTGCGCACGCCCTTCTGGGAACGAACACCTAAGAGCAGCCGGGAAACGGTGATGGGACCGTCCAGATCGGAAATCGGAAAGACCGCGCTGAAATCTTGAAAAAGCACATTGGACCCGGCCAAGCGCCGCGCGGCTTCGCCGGCGCGCAAGATCTTGCCGTGCGCATCGATCACGATCACTGGCTCGGCGGTCTGTTCCAGGATCAACCGCGAGAGCTGTTCTTCCTTGACGATCGCTTCGTTCCGGCGGGCTTCTGTCAGGTCCGTGATGACTGCACAGAGATTTTCGACGCCGCTCACCTCCAACCTGTTCAAAGACAGGAGGACGGGCACCAGCTCATCGTTCCCCGCCAGCAGATTCAACTCACCTTGGCTATGGCCGCCAGCAGCCATCGCGATCAACGCGGAAAAGAGACCGTACTCCTCTGCGGTCAGAAAACGAGCCATACGCGAACCAATGATATTCTCGACCGAGGTCTTCATCATGGAGGCGAACTGCCGGTTGCAATACAGGATCAAGCCGTCGGGATCCAGAGTTACAGTGCCCTGATGCATCTCTTCAACTAAAACCCGGTAGGGATGGTCAGGGCCTTCCAGCGCATAGACCTGCTCGCCAGCGGGACCGCTAATGACGACTGCATCCACGCCGCCCTGCCGAATCGCCTCCAGCGTTTCCTCGGCTTCCGCCAGGCGGTGCTCCAGTTCCGCGATTCGCTCCAGCTGTTCTTTCACCGAGCCTCCCACTCGTTCGTTGGTTGAAATAGGCATATGTCAGGCGGCCAGGCCCAGGCCTGAGCGCACACGCGCTTCTTGAGAAAGATCCCCCACCAATCGCTTAACTGTGCCTGGGGCCCTCTTGATAAGCGTCGGAATAGCCACCACCTGATCCTCCACGGCTCGCATCGGACTTCTGTAAACGTCCACTATCTCCAGGCGATACCTGCCGGCAAGTTCTGTTTCGCAAAGGATTGTGATGGTGCGAATGGCGCGGAGGGATTTGGCTCCCGTTCCGGCAACGTACAGGCGCAGGTCGTGATCTTCCGGGCCCATCTACTGGCCGTCCCAGGCGCCCGCGGGCCGGATGTCGAGTCCGACTAAGACGCGGTCGGTGTTGGACAAATCGCCAATAATCTTCCGCGCCGGTTTCGGAATATTTCGAACCAAGGTGGGTATGGCCAGAATCTGATCGCCCTTCGCCAGTTGCGGATTTTCCAGCAAATCGATGATCTGAATCCTATACCTGCCGGCCAGGTGCTGTTCGCAGATGCGCTTCAGATTTGCAAAGGCATGAAGCGATCGAGGCGTCTGCCCCGCCACATACAATCGCAAGTCGTAGGCCATCTCTTTCTTTGGGGTTTTGGCTTTGGCTGTCCCATTCTTCATATGCGCTTGCTCCCGGCTTTGTTCGCTGTTCCATTTGGCTTGGTTTCGTTCGACTTACCACCCGACTGACCGCGGCTGAGGCTGAGCGTTTGGCGATTGGCGTCCAGCGCGGCGCGATGCCTCGATTCCTGGGTTCCCATCAGGGCCAATTCTTGCTCCTGAGCGTCTTTTTCTGCCTGGAGCGCGTGGATTTGGGTTTCCAGGGTCCGCAGGCTGCGCTGCAGTAGATTGTGTTTACGCTGCAATTCCTGCTGACGTGCGATATCCCGCGCCCGCGCCTGAGCTTCCTGCAACACGCGAGCGGAACCTGTTAGGACCCCGCCCGATCCGAGATAAACGGGATTAAGATGGATTCCTTTCGCGCTCAAACCGAACTCCCGGACTTGATTGGAATGCGCCATGCCTCTAGATTTAAGAACCTGGATAAGGCGGTTCCGTTCCCCGTCAGACTCAAGATTCTTGAGTTGAATCCATGTATCCACTAGAGAGGACAGGTTGATATCGGTGCTTTCGAGACTGGGATCATCCAACATCGCCGTGAACAGCGCGGTAGCGCCGGTGTGTTTCAGATGATCCACCATTCGCAGAACCATGGCTTTCACTTCGTCCTGTTGGGAGCCACCGCCCAACAGACTTGATATCGGATCCAGCACGACCACCCGGGGCCGAGTCTCCCTGATCATCTGATGCATCTGCACCAGATGCATTTCCAGGCCAAATGCCGACGGCCGGGCGGCCCGGATGAAAAGCAGTCCCTGCTTGCGCCAGCGTTCGAGATTCAAGCCGATGGAGTTCATGTTGCGCACGAACTGGTCCGGAGACTCTTCGAAAGAGAAGTACAGGGCTGGCTCGCCACGTTCGCAGGCGGCGGCGGCGAAACTCGCCGCGACACTGGTCTTTCCGCTTCCGGCAGTGCCGGTGACCAGCACGCTGCTGCCGCGAAAGTATCCTTTGCCGCTCAACATCTCGTCCAGACCTGTGATGCCCGACGAGATCCTCTCGGTGAAGACCGCATGGGCGAGGCCCACGGAAGTGACCGGCAGTACGGAGATTCCATTTTCGTCAATCAGGAATGGGTATTCGTTGGTTCCATGCCGCGATCCACGGTACTTCATAATCCGGAGGCGACGCGTAACAACGCTATGATCCACGCGCTGATCTAGAAGGACAACACAATCCGAGACATACTCTTCCATGCCGTGGCGGGTGATCTTTCCTTCACCCTGCTCGCCCGTGATCACCGCTGTAACTCCTTTAGTTCTTAGCCAATTGAAAAGGCGGCGGAATTCCGAGCGGAGCGTGCCTTGATCGCTCAAGCCGGCGAAGAGCGCCTCAGGGGTATCGAGGAGGATCCGCTTGGCCTTCACGGAGTCGATTGCGTAGCCGATCCGGACGAAGAGGCCTTCCAGGTCGTACTCGCCGGTTTCCGCGATCTGATCCTTTTCGATCTGGATGTAGTCGATCACCAGCTTCTTCTGTTTCTGGAGAGCGACCAGATCGAAACCGAGGGAGCGCACATTCGCCGCGAGATCGGTGGGGGGCTCCTCGAAGGAGATACAGACACCCGGCTCCCCGTAATCCCGCGCGCCTCGGACTAGAAACTCCAAGCCGAACAGGGTCTTGCCGCAGCCGGCGCCGCCGCAGATCAGAGTCGGGCGGCAGCGGGGCACGCCCCCGAGGGTAATTTCATCGAAACCGGCGATTCCGGTGGCGCACTTGGCCAGTTCCCGCGACTGGGATTCCTTCTTGCGACTGCGAGCAGGTGTCGTCATTAAGAGAGAGACTCACCGGCGTCGTCCAATGTTTGCAAATATATCGGGCTCACCAGAGTGGCGGACTAAGTAGCTTTTCTATCCAGGAGTTAGGGTGTATGGCGCATTCCCGCCGTGCAGTGACATAATTTGTAACGCGCTTTAGTGTCGAGGGATCAACCCTTTACATATTTCTATACCTGAAGCCTGGCCCGAGCCGTCGATAATCTGGGAGGACCGATGCGAGAGATTCCGATTGCGGATATTCTCGATGCCAACCAACTTTTGGCATCGCTGATTGCGTTTAAGAAGGGGGACTTCTCAGTCCGCCTTCCTGTAAACCAGATTGGTCTTCCGGGCAAGATCGCCGACGTTCTCAACGACATTTTCGAGCTGAACGAGAACATGGCGAATGAGCTTTCCCGGGTCAGCACTGCGGTGGGCAAAGAAGGGCGCATCGGCCAGCGCGCCTCTCTCTCCGGCGGTGGCGGCAACTGGGGCGCATGTGTCGAATCGGTCAACTCCCTGATCTCTGATTTGGTGCAGCCCTCGACCGAGATCGCGCGCATCATCGGTGCGGTGGCGCAGGGAGATCTTTCCCAGAAAATGTCGCTCGAAGTAGAGGGGCGACCCTTGCAAGGCGAGTTTATCCGGACGGCCCGCGTGGTGAACACGATGGTGGATCAGCTCAATTCGTTTTCGAGCGAAGTGACGCGCGTGGCGCGCGAAGTGGGTACCGAAGGCAAATTGGGCGGTCAGGCGGTGGTCACAGGAGTCGCCGGCACCTGGAAGGATTTGACGGATTCGGTCAACTCGATGGCTTCGAACCTGACGAACCAGGTTCGAAATATCGCCGAGGTGACCACGGCAGTGGCGCGCGGCGATTTAACCCGCAAAATCACGGTAAACGTGCAGGGCGAAATTCTGGAGTTGAAGAACACGTTCAACACCATGGTGGATCAGCTCAGCTCGTTCGCCAGCGAAGTGACGCGCGTAGCGCGCGAAGTCGGCACGGAAGGCAAGCTGGGCGGCCAGGCCATGGTAACCGGCGTGGCGGGCACCTGGAAAGATCTGACGGATTCAGTGAACTCCATGGCGTCGAACTTGACGTCGCAAGTAAGAAATATCGCGGAAGTTACAACGGCCGTTGCTAAAGGTGATCTCTCCCGAAAAATCACGGTAGACGTACTGGGCGAAATCCTGGAATTGAAGAACACCATCAACACGATGGTGGATCAGTTGAGCTCGTTCGCCAGCGAAGTGACCCGCGTGGCGCGCGAAGTGGGAACCGACGGCAAACTCGGCGGTCAAGCGGTGGTGAAGGGCGTCGGCGGCGTGTGGGACGCGTTAACGGATTCGGTCAACTTCATGGCCGGCAACTTAACCGCACAAGTTAGAAATATCGCGGAGGTTACGACCGCTGTAGCTAATGGAGACCTGTCGCGCAAGATTACGGTAGACGTACGCGGCGAAATTCTGGAACTGAAGAACACCATCAACACCATGGTGGATCAGCTCAGCTCATTCGCCAGCGAAGTGACGCGCGTGGCGCGCGAAGTCGGCACCGAGGGCAAACTGGGCGGCCAGGCGATGGTGAAGGGTGTCGGCGGGGTGTGGAAAGACTTGACGGACTCGGTTAACTCGATGGCCGGCAATCTGACGGCGCAGGTCCGGAACATCGCGGAAGTGACCACTGCGGTGGCAAATGGAGATTTGTCGTTCAAGATCACGGTGGACGTGCGGGGCGAAATTCTGGAGCTGAAGAACACGATCAACACGATGGTGGACCAGCTCAACGCGTTCGCCAGCGAGGTGACTCGAGTTGCGCGCGAAGTCGGAACGGAAGGAGAGCTGGGCGGACAGGCGCAGGTGAAGGGCGTCGGCGGCGTGTGGAAGGATCTGACGGACTCCGTCAACTCGATGGCCGGCAACCTGACAGCGCAGGTGCGAAACATTGCGGAGGTTACGACGGCTGTCGCGAATGGGGACTTATCGCGTAAGATCACGGTCGACGTGCGCGGCGAAATTTTGGAGTTGAAAAACACTATCAACACGATGGTGGATCAGCTCAGCTCATTCGCCAGCGAAGTGACGCGCGTGGCTCGCGAAGTAGGGACCGAGGGCAAGCTCGGCGGGCAGGCGATGGTGAAGGACGTCGGCGGCGTGTGGAAGGATTTGACGGATTCCGTCAACTCCATGGCGTCGAACCTGACCAACCAGGTCCGCAACATCGCTGAAGTGACCACGGCCGTCGCCAAGGGAGATTTGTCGCGCACGATTACTGTAGAAGTCCGCGGCGAAATTCTGGAGCTGAAGAACACCATCAACACGATGGTGGACCAGCTCAGCTCGTTCGCCAGCGAAGTGACGCGCGTGGCGCGCGAAGTGGGTACCGAAGGAAAACTAGGCGGCCAGGCCGACGTGAAGGGCGTTGCAGGAACGTGGCGCGATCTTACTGAGTCGGTTAATTCGATGGCCGGCAACTTGACTGCGCAGGTCAGAAATATCGCGGAAGTTACCACGGCCGTGGCGCGAGGCGATCTATCGCGCAAGATTACGGTGGACGTGCGGGGCGAAATTCTGGAGCTCAAGAACACGATCAACACGATGGTGGATCAGCTGAACGGGTTCGCCAGCGAAGTGACGCGCGTGGCTCGCGAAGTGGGCACCGAAGGACGCTTGGGCGGGCAGGCCGATGCTCGAGGCGTCGCCGGAACGTGGCGCGATCTGACGGAATCGGTGAACTGGATGGCGTCGAACCTGACTAACCAGGTTCGCAACATCGCGGAAGTAACTACCGCCGTCGCCAAGGGCGATCTGTCGCGCAAAATCACGGTGGACGCGCGCGGAGAAATTCTGGAGCTGAAGAACACCATCAACACCATGGTGGATCAGCTCAGCTCATTCGCCAGCGAGGTGACACGTGTGGCTCGCGAAGTCGGAACCGAGGGCAAACTGGGCGGCCAAGCGGACGTGCGCGGCGTGGCCGGCACGTGGAAGGATTTGACGGACTCGGTGAATTCGATGGCGTCGAACCTCACCAATCAGGTTCGGAACATCGCGGGTGTGACGACGGCCGTGGCCAAGGGCGATCTGACGACCAAGATCACTGTGGACGCCCGCGGCGAGATTTCGGAGCTGAAGAACACCATCAACACCATGGTGGATCAGCTCAACGCGTTCGCCAGTGAAGTGACGCGAGTGGCTCGCGAAGTGGGTACCGAAGGCAAGCTGGGCGGCCAGGCTGACGTGCGTGGCATCGCCGGCACGTGGAAAGATTTGACGGACTCGGTCAACTCGATGGCGTCGAACCTGACCGCGCAGGTCCGCAATATCGCGGACGTAACCACGGCGGTCGCGAAGGGC
>Ga0105239_10009786_pt1 | contig 10774 bp, 8 predicted proteins | sample KBSC44metaG_FD_92761 | JGI IMG/M metagenome (GOLD analysis project Ga0105239, IMG submission 92761) | Corn rhizosphere microbial communities from Kellogg Biological Station, Michigan, USA - KBS C4-4 metaG | ecosystem: Host-associated > Plants > Roots > Rhizosphere > Soil | place: Michigan, USA...
CATGCGTATCTCGCGCGCTATCTCGGTCTCACGCTCGTCGAGGGCGGCGACCTGACCGCGCGCGACAACCACGTGTTCCTGAAGACGCTGCGCGGGCTCGAGCCCGTGCACGGGATCCTGCGGCGCGTCGACGACGCGTGGCTCGATCCGCTCGAACTGCGGCCCGATTCGATGCTCGGCGTGCCGGGGCTGCTGCAGGCCGTGCGCGCGGGCAACGTGCTGCTCGCGAATGCGCCGGGTTCGGGCTTCCTCGAGTCGCCTGGCATGCTCGGCTTCATGCCGCGCCTCGCGGAAGCGCTGCTCGGCGAAACGCTGACGCTGCCCGCCGTACATTCGTGGTGGTGCGGCGAGGCCGCCGCGTGCGACGACGCGCTGCCGCAGCTCGCGCGCAGCATCGTCAAACCGTCGTATCCGCCCGACGCGCAGGCCGGCGGCGGGTTCGATCCGGTGATCGGCGCGCGGCTCACGCCGGCGCAGCTGGCCGAGTGGCGCGCGCGGATCCTCGCGCGGCCCGAGCATTACACGGTGCAGGCCGACCTGCCGCTGTCGCAGGCGCCCACCTGGCCGGGGCGCGACGCGCCCGACGGTAACGGCGGCGCGCGCATCGTGCCGAAACCGTTGCTGCTGCGCGTGTTCGCGCTCGCCGACGGCGCGCAGCGCTGGCGGCTCCTGCCGGGCGGCCTGTCGCGGGTCGGCACGCGCGATACGCTGTTCAACGCGCCGATGCCGCGCGGCGGCAGCACCGTCGATACGTGGGTGATGACCGAAGGCATCGTCGATTCGACGACGCTGCTGCAGACCCGTCTCGGCCCCGATGATCTGGTCGAGCACCCGCGCGCGATCGCGAGCCGCGCGGCCGAGAACCTGTTCTGGCTCGGCCGCTACACCGAGCGCGCGACCAGCCTGATGCGTCTCGCGCGCGCCGCGCTGGAGCGGCTGCGCGGCGAGGACGACGTCGACAGTCCCGCGCATCTCGAGCTGATCGACACGCTGTGCCGCGATACCGGGCTGATCGCGTCCGACGCGCCGAACGCCGTCGATGCGCCGCGTGCGTTCCAGCACGCGCTCGCGACGTCGCTCACGCGTGGGGCGGACCGCACGTCCGGCATCGCGTCCTGCCTGTTCGGGATGCGCGGCGCCGCCGCCGCGATCCGCGAGCGGCTGTCGAGCGATCAGTGGCGGCTGATCGACGACGCGACGCAATTGTTCGCCGACAGCGCCGACCATCCGGAAGCCGAAGAACAGATCGGCAACGAGGCGCTGCAACTGCTGGAGCGGCTCGGGCTGCTGCTCGGTGCGATCACCGGCGCGCAGACCGACAACATGACGCGCGACGACGGCTGGCGGCTGCTGTCGATCGGCCGGCAGATCGAGCGGCTGGACTTTCTGTGCAGCGTGCTGAAGTTCGCGTTCGACGACGGCGCCGTGCACCGGCAGGACGGCTTCGAGCTCGTGCTCGAACTGTTCGACAGCACGATCACGTTCCGCTCGCGGTTCCAGCGTGGCTTCGACGTCGCGCCGCTGCTGTCGCTCGTGGTGCTCGACACCGACAACCCGCGCTCGCTCGGCTGGGTCGTGCAGGCGCTGCGCGGCCGGCTGACGAAGGTCGAGCGCAGCGAAGGCTATGCGCTGTCCGAACTCGCCGAGACGATTCCGGACGTGCCCGCGTGGTCGCTGCACGAATTGTGCGAAACCGGCGACGACGGCCGGCACGACAAGCTGCTTGACGCGCTCGACACGACCGTGAAGGCGGTGTGGGAATTGTCGAACCGGATCGGCGAGCGCTATTTCAGTCACGTGCGCGACGCGGGCAGGACGCTATGGTGACCACGAAACACGCGGCGAAGATGTCGCCCGCGCCGGCTTCCGGCAGCGCGAAGGACGCGCCGGCGGCTACACCAGCGACACCCGCCGCGCTGACTGCCGTCACGCCCGGTCGCGTGCTGCGCGTGACGCACGACACCGAATACCGCTACGCCGCGCGCGTCGAATCCGCGCAGCACCAGGCGCGGCTGCAGCCGCTCGCGACGCCGCGCCAGCAGGTGCTGTCGTTCGCGCTCGACATCGAGCCCGCCCCGGAGTCGGTCTGCACCGAGATCGATGCGTTCGGCAACGCACGCGCGTCGTTCGCGCTGAACCAGCCTCACGATGCGCTGCTCGTGCGCAGCCGCAGCACGGTGCGCGTGAGCGCGCCCGTATGGTCGCTAGGGGCACGCGGCGCACCGCCGCCCGCGATCGCGAGCCCCGACGCCGAACATGCGATGGCGTGGGAAGCCGTGCGCGAGCGCTTGCAGTTTCGCGCGGGACAGCCGTACGACGCGGCGAGCGAGTTCGTGTTTGCGTCGCCGCACGTGGCGTGCGATCCCGAACTGGCCGCGTATGCGGCCGCGAGCTTCACGCCGGGGCGGCCGCTCGTGCAGGCCGCGTGGGACCTGATGCGGCGAGTTCACGCGGATTTCGCGTACACGCCGAACAGCACCGACATCACGACGACCGCGCTCGATGCGTTGCGATTGCGCAAGGGCGTCTGCCAGGATTTCGCGCACGTGATGATCGGCGCGCTGCGCTCGCTCGGGCTCGCCGCGCGCTATGTGAGCGGGTATCTGCTGACGCAGCCGCCGCCCGGGCAGCCGCGGCTGATCGGCGCGGATGCGTCGCATGCATGGATCGACGTGTATGACCCGGCATGGCCCGAAGATGGCGGCTGGCTGCAACTCGACCCCACCAACGACCGTGCGCCGGGTGACGACTACGTGATGCTGTCGATCGGCCGCGACTATGCGGACGTGACGCCGTTGCGCGGCGTGATTCGCGGCGGCGGCGCGGATCAGGAGCTGAAGGTCGGCGTGACGGTCGAGCCGCTCGACGAAGCGTCGTGATACGCGGTGATCGGCCCGATACACCAGCTCGCTGGCCGTTTAAGTCGTCGTTAATACTGCCCGCCTAGCATGATGGTGCCGGCGAACGGATCGGACCGGTCCGGTGCCGGCGGCACGCGCGGGTGCGTCGACGTCACGGCGCCGCGCCGTCGCGCGCAGCCATTCCCTTGCAACGGCGGCAGAGATGATCAAGAACTTCGACTACCCGCTCGGCAACGAGACGATCGCGCTCTGCGCGAGCTTCGGCGCGGGCCCTGCGTTCCGCCGCGTGCTCGTGAGCCGCGCGGATTCGATGGAGACGCTGGTGGTGCTCGACGCGCGCGGGCTGTCCGGCCTGCTGAAGGTGGCGACCGAGGAGCCGGAAGGGTTGCTCGACGATGCGATCCGCAAGGTCGGGGACGAACAGCTCGTCGAGCGCGCGATCAGCGGCCGGACGATCGTCGAAGCCGCGTTGTGAGCGGGGCGGGGCGTGCAGGCCGTGCCTGATGCAGCGCGCCGCGCCGCTTTGCGTGGAGTCGCTTACGCGGCGAACCGGTCCGTCGCGGCGAGCAGCGCTTTCAGGATGCCCGGTTCGTTGTACGCGTGCCCGGCATCCGGCACGATTTCGAACGTCGCGTCGGGCCACGCTTTCGCGAGATCCCACGCGGTGCGTGCGGGCGTCGCGATGTCGTAGCGGCCCTGGACGATCACGCCCGGAATGCCGGCGAGGCGATGCGCATCGCGCAGCAACTGGCCTTCGTCGACGAACCCGCGATTCACGAAGTAGTGGTTTTCGATCCGCGCGAACGCGAGCGCGTAGCGGCCGTCCGCGAAGTGCTCGGCCAGCGCCGGATCGGGCAGCAGCGTGATCGTGCGGCCTTCCCAGAGGCTCCATGCACGTGCGGCTTCGAGCTTCGCGGCTTCGTCGTCGCCCGTCAGCCGGCGATGGTACGCGGCCATCAGGTCGCCGCGCTCGGCTTCCGGAATCGGCGCGAGGAATTCTTCCCACAGGTCCGGGAACAGCCACGACGCGCCTTCCTGGTAGTACCACAGCAACTCCGCGCGACGCATCGTGAAGATGCCGCGCACGACGAGCGCGCTTACGCGCTCCGGGTGCGTTTGCGCGTAGGCGAGGGCGAGCGCGCTGCCCCACGAACCGCCGAACACGAGCCATTGTTCCGCGCCCGTCATCTCGCGCAGCCGCTCGATGTCGGCCACCAGGTCCCAGGTCGTGTTGTTGTCGAGGCTGGCATGCGGCGTCGAGCGCCCGCAGCCGCGCTGGTCGAACAGCAGGATGTCGTAACGCTCGGGATCGAACAGACGGCGATGGTCGGGGCTGCAGCCGGCGCCCGGACCGCCGTGCAGGAACACCGCCGGCTTGCCGGACGGGTTGCCGCAGCGCTCCCAGTAGATTTGGTGGCCGTCGCCGGTGTCGAGGTGGCCGTGGGCGTAGGGTTCGATCGGTGGGTACACAGGCAGGCTCCGGGTGAGGGTCGACAGGACGGCGGGACGAGGCGCGGGCCGGGATGCGGGAGCGCCGGTATCGCGGGGATTGCGGCGCCGCAAGATTCGTTGTGTCTGCATCTGGCCGCCGCTGCCGCCGGACAATGCCGGTCATTATGCCCATTCATTCGGGCCGGTGCGCGGCGGCCCGCGCGCCTGAATTTTTGAAATAATTTCATTCCGATATTTTTCAGACAAAATCGCGGCGGCATGTCGGCGTTGGCTCGGAATCGGGAATTGCGCGCCGGCCTGCCATCCCTCCACCGTGCCAACGGAAGCCATCCGATGAACCATCGCGTCAAGCAGCTGACAGGGTTGCGCGCCGTCGCGGTCACGATGGTCGTCGTCGGCCACGCGGAGCACGTGCTGCCGGGCGGCTACACCGGCTGGCTCGCGCCGCTTCGGCTCATCGCCGACGGCCGGCTTGGCGTGCTGATCTTCTTCGTCCTGAGCGGGTTCCTGATCACCAACGTGCTGCGCGCGGAGTTCGCGCGCACCGGCGGGATCGCGCTCACGTCGTTCTACGTGCGCCGCGCGCTGCGGATCTGGCCGGCCTGCTACGTGTATCTCGCGATCGTCGGCATCCTCGCCGTGGCCGGCTGGCTCGACGTCGATCGCCGCCAGTGGCTGTATGCGGCGCTGCATCTGTGGAACTACTCGGCGTGGTTCGGCCTGGCCGGCGACAACGCGCTGCATCCGGACGGCGCGTGGTATCTCGGCCATTTCTGGTCGCTCGCGCTCGAGGAACAGTTCTACTGGTTCTGGCCGCTGCTGTTCGTGTACGGCACCCGTCACCGTGGCACGCGCTGGCTGGCTGTGCTGATCCTGGCCGTGCCGCTGGTGCGCGCGCTCACGTATTTCGTCGCGCCGGCGCTGCGCGGGCAGCTCGCGATGATGCTGCATACGGGCGTCGATCCTATCCTGATCGGCTGCTATGCGGCGCTCAACCGCGAACGGCTCGAAGCGTGGATCGGCTCGTGGCGCGGCGAGACACGCATCGTGACGGCGATCGTCTTCATCGTGCTGTTCGGGATGCCGCTTGCCGAACGTCGGCTCGGCGGCTTCTGGAATGCAACCTACGGCGTGACGATCGAGGCCGCGCTGATCGCGATCGTGATCGTCGTGCTGAATTTCCGCAGCGAATTCTGGTGCGCGCGGTGGCTGCGGGCTGCGCCGGTCGTGTTCGTCGGCACGATTTCGTTCAGCCTGTATCTGTGGCAGCAACCGTTCGCGAACCCGGGGCTGCCGGTCGCGCATGCGTTTCCGCTCGGCATCGTGTGGGCGCTGCTGGCGGCGACGGCAAGCTACTTTCTCGTTGAAAAACCGTTCCTGCGGCTGAAGGATCGCTACACCGCGCGCGAGGCGCGACGCGTGCGTGACGACGCGCTGCGGATGCCGGCGCCTACCGATGCGATCGGGCCGAAGGTGGTGGAGTAGGCGGGCAAGGCGGCGGTCTGCCGGCGTCTTACTTGAAGCGCTTCCGCGCGGCGGGCGAATACCAGAAGTTGCGGAACATATCGATACCGTACGATTTGCCGTCGTATTTGACGACCGTGCGCGCGGTTCGCTTGCCCGTCTCCGAATAGCTGCCGTCCTTGCGTTGTATCTTCGTGATGTGTGCCGTGATCGACAGGTCGGCGAAACCGTGGCTCGATGTTTTTTCGACGGCGATCGTCATCCTTGCGTCCTCGGCGCGCGCGTCGCCGGCACCCGCGCCGCAAGCATCACCCTCGACACTGACCCAGCCGTACAGGTTCGTGCCGAACACCGGGCGGATACGATCGCCTTCGCGAACCCACATCGTCAGCTCTTCGCTCGCGTTCGCATCGGGACAACTCGGCCCGCGCGCGCTGCTCAGGAACACGACACCGAATGCGCGCACGTCGGGCGACAGCCGATACGGCGCGGTGTCGATGCGATAGCTGTCCGGGCCGACTTCCGTCGTGGCATCTTCCGCGACGATCGAGCGCGCGGCCGCGACGATCTTGCCGCCCTCGACGAGCGCGACGACCTGCAGCTTGTTGTTGCCGCCCGGGTTCTCACTCTTCGGCAACGAATCGAATGCGACGGCTGCGATCGTTGTCTGTGGCGCGTTCGGCATCGCCTTGCACGCCGATGCGATGACGAGCCTGTCCGCGTCGCGCGTGGCGATGCGTGCACTCGCGATGCCGGCCCAGCGGGCGACGGCCGTGATGGCTGCGTCGTCGCAGGGCTGGTTGTCGGTGGCTTGAGCAGCGGGAGCGAGGACGAGTGCCAACAGCGGGACGAAGTGGGGGAGTCTCATGGCGACGATGGAAAAGGTATTTCGCATCTTTCGATCAGAGATCTCCGCGCACTTCACCGGTTCCCAGCGCGCTCCGCTGCCGATTGACTTCCGCCCAGAGCTCATCGCTGTCGTCATCGCGGAGCACGATCATGCAGTCCAGTTGATCGTCAGTCACGCCGAAGTAGTCCAGGATTTCCTGGCGAACCGCATCGACGAACTGCGCGTATTCCGGGGTTGTCTGGGCCTCAGCGTGCAAGGCGTCGTATGCTGCATCGTCCGCATCGCCGCCGTGCTCGTCGATATAGCGCGAGATCCACTGGTCTCGTTCGTGGTCGTAATCTGCCTCGGCGCGCATCGCTTGCACAGCCGTGTAGAAATCCAGTTGGGCAAACGCGGCGATCGCCGCCGTTGTCGCCTCGTCGAAGGTAGTCGTCATTCCATTTCTCTTGTCTGTCATGGCACAACATCGCACGGGCTTGTGCCCGGCTTGGTGCTGCGGATCGGGACGGCATAATACGCCGTTTCGCGCTGATGTTTGGCCCGAGAAAAAGCACCATGATCGGGAAGTTTACGCCTGCGAGTGCGCCAGTCATCGGGGCCGACCGGGTAACGGGGCACTCATTTTGCCGCACTGCAAGCACGGCAATAGCGATGAGAAAAAACGGGCGCGGCAAATCGCAGAACAAGTGTCGAGCGTATCATCGCAAGCATCACTCCGGCACTTAAGCGCCGAGTGCGGGCGTCGGTCGGGAATAGGGACGAATTTCCCCTTCTGGCCGCGGCCGGCCGCCGCCCTGCAATGCGCGACCGACGCAGATCGACCCGAAGCCGTCGTCCATCGTGTCCAACACGAGCGAACGGCACCTTCAACAGCTAAATGGTCGTTGAGGATATCGCAGTGTCGTGGGGCTAACGGTCAATCCGGTCGCGCGCTCGGCTACGTGCGCCGTCGCTATTAAGAGAGTATGCAACTCATATCCGAGTTAACTCTCGGTACGCATCTTAAAAACCTTTGTTAAATCGAAGGCCTGCCGAAATCCAGAGGGCATGGTCCGAAATATTCGATTGGTATGCTCATATTGCCCTGCCGGCAGGGAAATCGATTGACCACGCGACACCATATCAGCGTAACCAGCCAGAATTTGCTTCATCGGAAGTGCAATCCAAGCATGCTCCGGTTGGAACATCAATATATGCATCGAATCCGAAATGTTGTCGTCAATTATTTTCTCTAGCATCGATGCGTCTACGAATCCAAGCTTGGTGGCCACGTCCAATGGGAAATCGGGGTCGGGGAATCGAGCCAGTCGGTAATTCGCAACGTTGCGGAGCTCCATCATCCATGAGAAAGGTGGTACGCCTTCCACTAGATTGCTAATCAAAACTTCGGAGTTCGAAAATATATCTTCGTACAGGTGCAAAGCGCACTCGTGGTCGTTTCTATAGCGATCTCGCCTGCCGTTGAGTCGTCTGGCAGCACTGTCAGAAGAGTTGACGTCAAAGTGATACCAAGACTTATTTCGAACCAGTCCGTGGCGCCGAGAACACAATCTCGCGCGTATTGTGTAGAAAAGCGCGTAATAGAGCTTTACAATCGCCCATGAGCGATTGTTTAAATCGAGGTCATTGTAGGCGCCGATAAACGACAGTAACCCCTTATGCAGCAGGCTGGCCGCATCCTGATCAAGTGCATTGACGGCGACGGGCAGAGTGTCCGCTTTTATCAGACACTCTTCGATTTTTTGTCTATAAGATTCCCAACGGCTGAGATCCCGGCAACCTAAGTGACTTTCCATCCAAGACTGGAATGCTAACCGCTCAAAACTCATATTCTTCTTGGCTCGGAGTTTGGTCGCGCAAATATGCCTCGAGATGATCCTTAATAGTGCGGCGTGCAGTCTTGCCATCTAATTGGCGAACATCTTCCATGAGCAAGAGTCCCGATTTATCCAATCTAATAAATTCGCACATCTTCTCCACGGAAAAATTTTTCGATTCCGCGCATTTGCCAAGCAATGACTCAGTGAGAAAATCAACCGCGCCCGCGAAGCCTGCTGCCCGCAAGAAAGGGTTTTTGGCCTTATTCTCCCAAAGACCTTGATTGTCATAAAACAATTTTATTGCCAGAAAGAAATTCAATAATGCCGTTTTTTGATACTGCAGGCTATTTAAGTTGAATTTCGAGAATGTGCTGCCAGTAGCCAGATGTGGCTTTAATGACGATACGACCGTAGATAAATCGATTGCGCCGGCCCCTTTTGCCGCGCCCGGGAACTTAATAAGCGAATAATACGGCGACTCGTTATTATCGTTCAGTTCAACTGCTATGTCGTTCGCGCGATTGATCAGGTGGTTGGGATCAGCATCAACCTCGCCAAAAAGATCGTAAATGAGACTTTTCGGGACAGGTTTCTGCTCTGTGTTGATGTTCAGAAAGATCTTTGCCGCTTCTGCCGTAGTGAGATCCAGTGTTAGCGAAACGAGAATCTCTGTCTCGCCAACCGCCGGATCGTCGTTCATGGCGCGTTCGAGACCAGCTAACCTGTGCTGACCGTCGATCACCTGGGCCGCACGCGCTACGACAGGGAGCTGAATTTCTCGGGGGCCACGCGCGATCACCGGCTTGAACTGTTGTTCGGTCCAGTTGAGGATGAATGTGTTGAAGAATCCGTTACCTTGCTTCACGAAGTCGCGGATTGCGTTCACGCGTCGCGTTACCAATAGCCTCTGCACAGCACCTTCCTCGTCGCTTACGCCGCGCGCAGCAACATAGTGCATGAAAACTGCGTCTTTCACCTTCATCGCAAATGTAGCGACGTTAATACCCTGAAATTTGGTGATGATGCATGGATATTTCTTGGTGCGCGCCATAGCAGTGAACAAGTGGAAAGTTGGATTGCTCCAGGATCTGGAATAGTAACAAAAAGCAACGACGATTGTCTCGAACGTCTGCCATCCGCTATTCCAGCACAACGGGTACGGCGCATAGCAGGCACGCGCCTTCGACGCGAATTTTCACGCTTCTGTGCGGGAAAATTCGCCTGCTGTTCATCGCGGCAAACGACCGATCTTGGGGCCGAGCAGTCGCTTGAACGTCTTGCCGATCGGGGGCGGGCGAATGCTCGAAACTGGCCGAATGCCGCCAGTCTTCCCTTCGCCCCTCCCCCCCGCGCTCCCCGATGACCAACAAAAAAGGCCCTTGCGGGCCTTTCATGGACGAACGAACGAGCAGCGCAACGCTTACCGCGTCAACTCCGTAAACCCATCCAGCAACCGATCGACGTCGGCCGCCTGAATCGCCCCCATCGTCGAGATCCGGAACAATTCCTTCGACAACCCGCCTTGCCCCGCGTAGATCACGAAGCCACGCGCTTTCAACCCATCATGCAGCGTCTCATACGTGACGCCTTGCGGCAGCCGATACGCACGCAGCACAACCGACGACGCGCCTTCGGGCAACACGAGCGACATCCCGCGCGCCGCAAGCCCGGCCTGCACCTGATCAGCAAGCGCCTTGTAGTGCGCATGCCGCGCACGCCAGCCACCGGCCTCATCAAACTCGCGCAACGCCTCCACAAGTGCGTAATACGCATGCACGGAAGGCGTAAACGGCGTATTCCGCTGATCTTGCAGCTTCGCATGCCGACCGAGATCGAGGTAGTACGTGCGGCTCGCGGCCTTGGCAAGCGCGCTACGGCGCACGATCACGAACGCGGCACCCGGCACACCGTGCAGGCACTTGTTCGCGGTGGCGGCAACAGCATCGATCACACCGCCGGCAAAATCGATCGCCTCAGCCCCGAAGCTGCTCACACCATCGACGAGCATCTTCACACCACGCGCACGGCATACGTCGGCGATCTTACCGAGATCATTCAAGCGGCCCGTCGTCGTTTCGTGATGAATCACCGCAACGTGCGAATACCCACCCGCATCGAGCTTCGCACCGATCTGCGCAAGATCAGGCGCCTGCATCCACTCATGCTTCAGCACATCATGCGCGATCCCGTACTGCGTCGCGATCTGCGTGATGCGCTCGCCGTACACGCCGTTCTCGATCACGAGCAGCTTGCCGTCCTGCGGCACGAGCGCCGCGATCATGCTTTCGACGGCGGCGGTGCCCGAGCCCGTCATCAGCACGGCGGCC
>Ga0105239_10009788_pt1 | contig 10772 bp, 11 predicted proteins | sample KBSC44metaG_FD_92761 | JGI IMG/M metagenome (GOLD analysis project Ga0105239, IMG submission 92761) | Corn rhizosphere microbial communities from Kellogg Biological Station, Michigan, USA - KBS C4-4 metaG | ecosystem: Host-associated > Plants > Roots > Rhizosphere > Soil | place: Michigan, USA...
CGGCGCATGAGCGAGGTCCCGCCGCCTGACCCGACCCGGCCGGCGCAGCCGCCGCCCCCTCCGCCGGGATGGCAGCAGCCGCCGCCCGGCCACGGAGCCTCGGCGTACGCCTGGGGCTACGCCGGCCCCGGTCAGCCCGTCTGGGCGCCGTACGGGATCCACCCGGGGACGGGGATTCCCTACTCCGAGAAGAGCAAGATCGTCGCCGGGCTGCTGCAGATCCTGATCCCCCTGGGGATCGGGCGGTTCTACATCGGCGACTCGAAGACCGGCGCGTGGCAGCTCGCGGTCACGCTGCTGACCTGCGGCATCGGCGGGCTGTGGCCGTTCATCGACGGCATCGTGATCCTGGCGAGTGACAGCCGCGACGTCGAGGGCCGCATCCTGCGCAGCTGAGGTCTCGACAGGCTCAACCGCCGGTGGTGACGAAGTCGATCAGCTCCTCGACACGTCCGAGGAGCGCAGGCTCGAGATCGGCGTAGGACTCCACCTTCGACAAGATGTGCTTCCACGCGCGGGCGATGTCCGCCTGGTCCCGGTGCGGCCAGCCGAAGCTCTGGCACACGCCCTTCTTCCACTCGATCGTGCGCGGGATCACCGGCCACGCGGCCTTGCCGAGGCGCTGTGGCTTCACCGCCGCCCAGATGTCGACGAACGGGTGGCCGACGATCAGCACGTGCTTGCCGACGGGCGACCTCGCGACCGACTGTGCGATCCGGCTCTCCTTGGACCCCGCCACGAGGTGGTCGACCAGCACGCCGACCCGCCGCTCCGGCCCCGGCCGGAAGTCGCGGAGGTGCTCGGCGAGGTCGTCGACACCGTCGAGGTACTCCACGACGACGCCCTCGAGGCGCAGGTCCGCGCCCCAGACCTTCTCGACGAGCTCGGCGTCGTGGCGTCCCTCGACGAAGATCCGGCTCGCCCGGGCCACGCGCGCCTGGGCGCCGTGGACGGCGACCGATCCGGAGGCGGTGCGGGTCGACGCGGCGGGGCCGACGCGCGCGGGCGCGACCAGGACCACGGGCCTTCCCTCGAGCAGGAAGCCCGGCCCGAGGGGAAAGGTCCGCCGTCGGTTGCGGCGGTCCTCGAGCGTGACGGTGCCCAGGTCGCGCTCCACCTTGACGATCTCGCCGCAGAAGTCGGTCTGGACCTCCTCGACGACCAGTCCTAGGTCGGCCGCAGCCTCCATCGACCGGCCGTTCCGCGGGGTGCGCCAGTCGCTGGCCAGGACGTCGGAGCCGTAGCGGCCGGGGGCGCGGGAGGTCACCTCGCAACGCTACGAGGCGGCGGGCGCCGACGCGGGGAGGCGACCTGCGCGTGTCTGGCAATGCCCTTGTGTCGTGAACCATCACGATATATCGTCAACGTATCGAGAAGTTCCGCGGCTCAGGTGGCCGCGACTCGATCCGGACGAAGGAGCAACCCGATGTACACCAAGTCAGACAACCCCTGGGCCGCGGAGTTCGAAGCGGTCCGACGGCAGCGCGGCCGTGGCCGCGGGCACGGCCGGCACGGCTTCGGCCCCGGCTGGGGCGGCCCGATGGGCGGGCCACCGCCGTGGGTCGCGCAGATGTTCGGCCCGCAGTGGGCGGGACCCGGCGGCGGGCGCGGCGGCCGCGGGGGATCCCGTGCCCGACGCGGCGACGTCCGCACGGCGATCCTCGACGTGCTGGGCGCCGCTGCCGAGCCGATCAACGGCTACCAGGTGATCCAGCAGATCGCCGAGCGGAGCAACGGCGCGTGGAAGCCGAGCCCGGGCTCGGTCTACCCGACGATCTCCCAGCTCCAGGACGAGGGCCTCGTCGAGGACGCCCCGACGGGTCGCAAGACCCTCCAGCTCACCGACGCCGGGCGCGAGCGGGTGACCGCCGACGCCGAGGAGATCGCCTCGATGTGGCGGGCCTTCGACGACGACGCAGCCGAGGACGGTTCGGCCGACCTGCGCCAGGTCATCGGGCAGACGGTCGGCGCGATCATCCAGGTCGCCTCGACCGGCACGCCCGACCAGCGCGACAAGGCGGTCCAGATCCTGGCCGACACGCGCCGCCGTCTCTACGGGCTGCTCGCCGAGGGTCCCGACGCAGACGGCGCCGACGACGGTGCGGACGGGGAGGAGTGAGGACCATGTACCGACCCGACCACCGGCCCGACCTCCGGCTGGGCGACGCCGAGCGCGACCAGGCGATCATCCGGCTCAGCGAGCACTACGCTGCCGGCCGCCTCGACAAGGAGGAGTTCGACGAGCGCAGCGACGCGGTCTGGACCGCGAGGACGTACGCCGACCTGGCCCCGATCTTCGCCGACCTGGGCCCCGCCCCGTCGGAGCAGGTGCACCGCGGGCGGACCGGTCGCCCGGGGCCCTGGAGCCGGCGCGGCCCGTTCCCGGTGCCGTTCGTCCCGCTGCTGTTCGTGCTGATCGCGCTGACGGTCCTCACCCACATCCCGTTCGTCCTGCTCGCCTTCCTCGCCTGCGGCTTCGTCTTCCTGCGCCGCCGGCGACACGGCTTCCGCTGGTGACTCCCGTCGCCGTTGCGCTCGGTCAGATCAGCGGCAACCGCTTCTGAGCGCGGGGGAGGTGCTCGTATCCGCGGCGTACCGCCTCGGCGAGCGCCTCCCGCGGGTAGGGCCACTCCGCGGCGGCGAGGGCCTGGTCGAGGGGAACGCCTCGTCCGGCGAGGTCGCGGATCGTCTCGGCCACCACGCCGATCGAGGCTCGCTGCTCCTGGACGAAGTCGCGTCCGACGGGTGCGCCGTGACCCGGCACCACGACGGTGTCGGGGCCGACCAGGTTGAGCACGAGATCGAGGGTCGTCGGCCAGTCCATCGGGAAGCAGTCGCTGCCGAAGCCCGGCACGGCGTCCCGGGCCGCCGACTCCTCGACCAGGTCGCCGGCGAGCACGACGTCGGCGTCGGGGACCCGGACGACGAGGTCGCCGCGGGTGTGTCCGCGACCCGGGTGCACCAGCTCGACGATCCGGTCCCCGAGGTCGAGGGTCAGTGCCGACGAGAACGTGCGGCCCGGGACCACCTCGGCCGTCGCGACCAGCTCGGCGTACCGCTCGTCCTCGGCGGCCTCGGCCGCCGCCTGCGCGCGGATGCCGGCGGCGTGGTCGGGCAGGTCGGCCGCCGCGTCCTCGTGGGCGACGAGCTCCGCGCCGTGCGCCGCGAAGACGCCGTTGCCGAAGGTGTGGTCGAAGTGCGCGTGCGTGTTGACCGCCGCGACCAGAGGCGCGCTCGACAGGCGCCGGAGGTCGGCCAGGACGGCCCGCGCTGCCGCCTCCGAGGCGTTGGTGTCGACCACGAGCAGGCCGTCGCCGCCCGCGACGACGCCCACGTTGACGTCGAACCACTCGTAGCGGGCGACCCAGACCCGGTCGGCCACCTCGGTGAAGTCCGTCATGCGGCCCAGCGTAGGGGCGGACCCGAGCGCGGCCTTCCTTGTAGACTTGGCACTCAGCGTGCACGAGTGCCAGCACCCCGGCCCGGACAGGAGGCGACATGATCGAGGATCGGAAGCTCGCCGTGCTGCGGGCGATCGTCGAGGACTACGTCGCCACCCAGGAGCCGGTCGGGAGCAAGACGCTGGTCGAGCGGCACCGGCTCGGTGTCTCGCCGGCCACGGTGCGCAACGACATGGCCGCGCTCGAGGAGGAGGGGCTGATCGCCCAGCCGCACACGAGCGCCGGGCGGATCCCCACCGACAAGGGCTACCGGTTCTTCGTCGACCGGCTCACCAGCGTCAAGCCGATGTCGGCGGCCGAGAAGCGGGCGATCGCCACCTTCCTGCAGGGCGCCCACGACCTCGACGACGTCGTGCAGCGCAGCGTGCGCCTCCTCGCGCAGCTGACCCAGCAGGTGGCGATCGTCCAGTACCCCACGCTCGCCCGGTCGACGGTGCGTCACGTCGAGGTGGTCGCGCTGAGCCCATCGCGCCTGCTGGCGGTGCTGATCCTCTCGACCGGCCGGGTCGAGCAGCGGGTGATCGAGGTGCCCGTCGAGCTCACCGACGAGGTGATCGGCGACCTCCGGGTCCGGGTGAACCAGTCGGCCACCGGCGCGCGCATCTCCGACGCGGCGGCCGCTCTCGGCAAGCTGCCCGAGGAGGTCCCCCGGGAGAGCCGGGCGACGTACTCCATCGTGGTCGCGGCCCTGGTCGAGGCGATGTCCGACCACCGCTCCGACGAGCGCGTGGTCGTCGGCGGCACCGCCAACCTCGCGCGCTTCGGCGACAGCTTCGAGCAGTCGGTCAAGCCGATGCTGGAGGCGCTCGAGGAGCACGTCGTGCTGCTCAAGCTCCTCGGCGAGGCCACCTCGCCCTCCGAGGTCACCGTCCGGATCGGCCACGAGGGCCCGATCGACGAGCTGTCCTCGACGTCCGTGGTCGCCACCGGCTACGGCGCAGCCGAGGAGGCGCTGGCGTCGCTCGGCATCGTCGGGCCGACCCGGATGGACTACCCCGGCACGATGGCGGCCGTGCGCGCCGTCGCACGCTATGTCTCGACGATCCTCGACGAAGGATGAGCTGAACACCCGTGACTCAGGACCCCTACGCGATCCTCGGTGTCGAGCGCGATGCCGACGCCGACACGATCAAGAAGGCCTATCGCCGGCTCGCGCGGCAGTACCACCCCGACGTGAACTCCGAGCCCGGTGCTGCCGACCGGTTCAAGGAGGTCTCGCACGCCTACGAGGTGCTCTCGGACCCCGAGAAGCGCCGGGTCTACGACCTCGGCGGCGACCCCTTCGGCGCCGGCGGCTTCGGCCAGGGCGCCGGGTTCTCGTTCACCGACATCATGGACGCCTTCTTCGGCGGCCAGCAGGCCGGCGGACGAGGTCCGCGTCCGCGCCAGCGTCGGGGCCAGGACGCCCTGGTCCGGATCGACCTCGAGCTCGCGGAGGCCGCCTTCGGCGCGACCCGCGAGCTGAAGGTCGACACCGCGGTGCTGTGCAGCACCTGCCACGGGTCCGGTGCCGCCGAGGGCTCGCGGCCGGTCATGTGCGAGACCTGCCACGGCCGCGGCGAGGTGCAGCACGTGCAGCGCTCGTTCCTCGGCGAGATCCGCACGCTGCGCCCGTGTGCCGCCTGCCGCGGCTACGGCGAGATCATCCCCGACCCGTGCCGGGAGTGCGCCGGTGACGGTCGCGTCCGGTCGCGCCGCGCGATCACCGTGAAGATCCCGGCCGGCGTCGACACCGGCACTCGCGTCCAGCTGAGCGGTCAGGGAGAGGTCGGACCCGGAGGCGGCGCCCCGGGCGACCTGTACGTCGAGGTGCATGTCGCCCCGCACCGGATCTTCGAGCGCGACGGCCTCGACCTCCGCTGCCGGGTCAGCGTCCCGATGACCGCCGCTGCCCTCGGCACCAGCATCGAGCTCCCGCTCCTCGAGGCCGACCTCGACACCGAGGACATCGAGGTGGAGCGCGCGGTCACGCTCGAGATCGCACCCGGCACGCAGTCGGGCACCGAGAAGGTGCTCCGTGGCCGGGGCGTGCCGAGCCTGCGGTCGGCGACGCGCGGCAACGTCGTCGTCATGGTCGAGGTCGAGACTCCGACCCGCCTCGACGAGCGCCAGGAGGAGCTGCTCCGCGAGCTGGCCGCGCTGCGGCACGAGGAGTCACCCGACGGCAGGGTGCAGCCGGCGCACAAGGGCATGTTCGGCCGGCTCCGCGACGCCTTCAACCCCCGATGACCAGCCGATGACCGGCGACCCGCGGTGAGCCTCCCGGTCTTCCTCTCCGACGCGCTGGCGGATGCCCGCGAGGGAACGATCGTCGTGCTGGACGGCGAGGAGGGTCGTCATGCCGGCACCGTCCGGCGGATCCGGGCGGGGGAGCAGGTCGTCCTGACCGACGGAGCCGGCACCTCGGCCACGTGCACGGTGACGGAGGCAGGCAAGGCCAGGCTCTCGCTGCGGATCGACGCCACCGGCTACGTCGAGCGACCCCTGCCCCACGTCACGGTCGTCCAGGCGATCCCGAAGGGCGACCGGGGCGAGCTCGCCGTGGAGATGCTGACCGAGATCGACGTCGACCGGATCGTGCCCTGGGCGGCCGCGCGGTCGGTCGCCGTCTGGCGGGGCGACCGCGCCGCGAAGTCGCTGGCGAGGTGGCGGGCGACCGCACGGGAGGCGTCGAAGCAGGCGCGCCGGTCCTGGCTGCCCGAGGTGACCGAGCAGGCGTCGACCGACGAGGTGGTCGACCTCCTCGGGCGGTCCGACCTCGCGGTGGTGCTGCACGAGTCGGCCCAGCTGCCGCTTGCCGCACTCCAGCTCGAGGACGTGGAGCGCATCGTGGTGGTCGTCGGCCCCGAGGGCGGCATCACCGACGACGAGCTCGCGGCGTTCTCGTCCGCGGGCGGCGAGGTCGTCCGTCTCGGGTCGTCGGTCCTGCGTACGTCGACGGCCGGGGTCGTGGCGGTGTCCGCCCTGCTGGCCCGCTCGCTGCGGTGGAGCTGACCCGCCGAGTGCCCGACGGGAAGGACTTCTGGGAGATCGAGGTCCAGTCCGTTCCCGCCGGGTCGCCCCGCATCGGTCACCGCCGCGGATCTGGCTCGCGGCTAGCCCGGGCCGATGCGCCTTCTTGCGATGGTGACCGCGCCGCCGTGCACCGCGGCCACCACGTCCGCAGCACGCCGCCCTAGGGGGAGGGTGGCGCGCCAGAAGGACGAGCGGCGACGTGAGCCGACGGATGTGCACGCAGCCGGAAGCGCTCGGACGCTGATGGCGTCGCGCTGATCGGCCACGGGTACACCCCATTGCATCGAGCTCACGAGATCGGCGGGGTCCGGGCCAGGTGTCGCCGGCCGTCAAGAGCCGTCGACACCTACGAACCTACACCGCGCCGCGGCGGAACGACAGGGTTCGGCCGCACGCCCGACGGCGCCGGACGGCGTACTGTGGGAGGCGGCCTGGACCGTGGTGTGGCCGCCCACAGGGGGCGCACGAGGGGCGGGCCACATGTCAGAGGACTCGGGGAGCCTGCCCGACTCCGATGGCCTGAGGCGCCTCGCCGACTTCTGCCGGCTCGGTGTGGCCCGGACGGGGGTGGACGCGATGACCGTGACCTATGCGAACGCCTTCGCCGACCTCGAGCTGCTGCTGGCGACCAATGCGGTCTCCGAGCGGGTGGCCGTGCTCGAGTTCACGCTCGGGCAGGGCCCCGGCGTCGACTCGATCTCGTCCGGCCTGCACGTGGCCGCCGACGACCTGGACAACCCGGTTGCCCAGCACCGGTGGCCGCAGTTCGCGGTCGAGTCGGTCGCTGCCGGGATCCGCGCCGTTCAGGCCTACCCGATCGTGATCGACGGGCGCGCCTTCGGGGTGGTGGCGCTGTACTCGAAGGACCCCGTGCGACTCACCAGCGAGCAGCACCGCCGCGCGACCGACATCACTGAGCTGATCGGTCTGGCCCTGGTGGACCCGAGCTCGGGCGGGAGCATCGGATCGGGCTTGCGGATGACCGTGCACCAGGCGGCCGGCATGGTCATGCAGCAGTCGGGGCGCAGCATCCAGGAGGCGCTGGTCCTGCTCCGCTCGGCCGCGTTCAGCGAGGACCGCCAGGTCACCGACATCGCTGCTGACGTGATCGCAGGGCTGCGGCGTTTCGACGACATCGAGATTCGGGAAATCGGAGACATCCATGACTGACAGCCACGAGACCCACGACACGAGCGAGCAGGCCGTGCTGGTCGCGCAGAGCTTCGTCGCCCTTGCTGACACGCTCGTCGACGACTTCGACGTCGTCGAGCTCCTCGACCGCCTCGTCACCGATTGCGTCAGCCTCCTCGGCGTCGACGCCGCGGCGATCCTGCTGCTCAACCGCGACGGACACCTCGAGGTGGTCGCGAGCTCGAACGAGGCGTCCTACCTGATGGAGGTCTTCCAGCTCGAGAGCCGCTCCGGGCCGTGCGTGGAGGCGGTGCAGACCGGTCAGGCCGTCTCGATCGTCGACCTCGAGCACCTCCGCGACCGGTGGCCGCCGTTCTCCCGCGCGATCGAGGGCCAGGGCTTCTCGGCGGTGTATGCGCTGCCGATGCGGCTGCGCGACGAGAAGATCGGTGCCCTGAACCTCTTCAACTCCACCCAGCCCCCGCTCTCGGAGTTCGACGGGCGACTGGCTCAGGCGCTCGCCGATGTCGCCACGATCGGGATCCTCCAGCACCGGATCGTGGCCCGCTCCTCGGTGCTGGTCGAGCAGCTGCAGCTCGCGCTCAACACCCGGATCGCGGTCGAGCAGGCCAAGGGCGTGGTCGCCGAGTTCGGCGGCGTCGACATGGGGGTCGCCTTCGAGGCGATCCGGTCCTACGCGCGCGGCAACCGGCGCAAGCTCAGCTCGGTGGCCGAGTCCCTGATCAGCCGCGAGCTCGACCCGGCACAGGTCATCGAGGCGCGCCGACCCGCCTGAGTCAGCGCGCGAGCAGCGCCGCGACCCTCTCCTGCTCGTCGTCGACCGCGCGCCGCTCCGCAGCCGTCAGCGGACGGTAGGGCTCGACCTCGAAGGCGTTGCCGTCGTGGCGCCAGCCACCCGCGAGCAAGCCGTCCACGAAGAGCGTGGGGCCGACGCCGCCGTTCGGGCCCATCCACCGCCTCCGCATCTCCTCAGGCGCCACCCGATCGCGGTCGGCGTGGGAGAGGAACAGGTTGTCGTAGGTCCCGAGCATCACCGCCGGGAGCGGCAGGTCCTCGTCAGCCAGCACGCCGTCCGGTACGTCGTACAGGGTGCGGCCGCGGTCGTCGGTGTGGGTCACCAGCTCGCCTGCCTCCAGCAGCGACCTGAACACCGGCGTGAGCCGGGTGACGGTCGACCACTTCGTCATGTCCGCCGGGGTCGCCGGACCGTAGGCGCGCAGGTAGCGGCGGACCAGGTCGGCGACGTCCGGCTCGCCGAAGGGCCGGCCGAGCCAGTCGTCGGCGAACGCGTAGACCACGCCGCCGCTCTGCTTCCACAGGCCCCGCGGCGGGACCTGCAGCAGCGGCACGCGCTCGGGGAGCACGTGCCGGAGCACGGGCTCGGGGACCTCGGGGAGCTCCGCGGCGAGGCGCTCCGACAGCTCCGCGATCGGGACGGCGCCGCCGGCGGTGACCCGCCGCGCCGCGGCGACCAGCAGCTCGCCGGTCAGGTGCGCGGCCGGCCTGTTCTGCGCGCTCGAGGCACTCAGCCGGTCCAGCGTCGGCTGCACCCACGGGCGCAGGACGAGCGCGTCGTCCGGCGTGAGCATGTGCACGGTGCCCCGCATCGTGCGGAACCGGACCAGCTCGCGGCCCTCCAGCCTCGAGGACAGGTCGAGCGGATCGAAGTCGTCGATCCGGGCCGCCAGCGAGAGGTACGGCGGCAGGTTGTCCTGCGCCTGCAGGCCGATCAGGTGCCCGACCATCTCGACGGTGCCGGTGACCGTGCGATGGCCGGGGACCAGCTGCTGGCGCACCCACAGCGTCCGGGTGAGCGCCCGCGTCGACAGCCGGGTCACTTGACGACGATCTCCTTGGTGTCCTGGTCGACCGGCCGGTTGCCGCCGGACTCGTCGGTGTCGTGCACGACGAGGGTGTACTCGCCCGGATCGGCGGTGACGTCGAACGCGTAGGGCGAGAGCGTGCAGCACTCCTGCGCGGTCGTGAAGCCGTGCTTGACCACGGTGTCGCCCTGCTTCAGCTCCCACACGACGTTCGCCTCGAAGGTGGCGGCCCTGCCCGTGACGGTGAAGGTGCCCGACACCTGCGCCCCGTCGGCGGGTGAGTCGATCTGCACCGGTGCCAGCACGTCGTCGGGGTTGTCGGCCGCGAGCGGCTCCGATGCGGGTACGCCGAGCATGGTGTCGGTGTGCTGCCCGTTGATCAGCAGCTGCACCGGCAGACGTCCCTTGCCGACCGCCGCCTGCGCCGAGTACACGAGCTGCTGGACGGCCAGCTGCGCGTCCGCCGAGGACATCCCGGCCGGCCGGTCGTGCACGCCGGAGCCGAAGTCGATCACGATCGTCTGGTCGTCCGCGCTGACCTTGCCGACGGTGGCGCCGTTCGGCCAAAGCGTGCGGTAGTCGTGGTCGGCCGGTTCGCCGTTCACCGCGGCCACCGCCGCGGCCTTCAGGAGGCACTCGACCTGCGAGCAGACGTCCTGCCGCTGGAACTCGCGGAACAGCTTCATGCCGTGGGCCGTCTCCCCGACGTAGTAGACCGGCACGGCGCGTGCGAGCTGCCCCGATCCCGTCGTCCCGCCCGTCGCGGGGCTTCCACTCGGCGCACCCGTCGGGGTCCCGGACGGACTGGCCGTCGGGTCGTCGTCGTTGACCAGCCAGAACGCGCCGCCGACGACCGCGGCCATCACGGCGGCCGCGGCCAGGGTGGGGAGGAACCAGCGCTTCATGGGGACCACCTTGTCGGTTCGGGAACGGATGTCGTGGAGCGCGTCGCGCGGCTGGACGTCCGAGACCGCGTCGTGCAGGAGCCGGCGCAGGCCGTCGTCGCGGGCGCCGTCGGGTTCTGTCATGAGTCCTCCTCGAGCGAGAGGCGAGCGCGCAGCGCGGCGGCTGCGCGGGACGCGTGGCTCTTCACCGCGCCCCGGCTGATGCCCAGGGTCGCGGCGATGTCGGCCTCGGAGAGGTCGAGGTAGTGGCGGAGCACGAGCACCTCGCGCTGCCGCGTGGGCAGCTCGGCCAGGGCGTCCAGCACCCGGGTGCGCCGCTCGGTCTCGAGCACGCGGTGGTCCGCGGGCGCGCCGTCGGGCAGGGGCTCGGGCCGGTGGCGGCCGACCACGCTCCGGTGGCGCAGGGCGCTGCGGGA
>Ga0105239_10009789_pt1 | contig 10772 bp, 11 predicted proteins | sample KBSC44metaG_FD_92761 | JGI IMG/M metagenome (GOLD analysis project Ga0105239, IMG submission 92761) | Corn rhizosphere microbial communities from Kellogg Biological Station, Michigan, USA - KBS C4-4 metaG | ecosystem: Host-associated > Plants > Roots > Rhizosphere > Soil | place: Michigan, USA...
ATTATTCTTAACGGCAACGCCATTCATTCTGTTTTTAACGCTTAAACAATTGCTATGAATTCTGTTTTCGATTTTAACCGTTGGATATTGTATACCAGTAAACACTGGAATGAAAATAAAAAAAGGTATTTGTTATCGCTCGGCGCAATAGGTGGTTTGTTGATCCTGTGGTATTCGTTTTTGATAATTGTTACACGCGACAACCCGGTTGGTGAAAATATGCAGATGGTTACCTATTATGTAGGATTGTATTTAACCGGAAGCTTATATGCCAGCTTAATGTTTGCCGATCTTAATGAAGGAGCAACGGCTATTCATTTTTTATTGATCCCGGCATCGACTTTTGAAAAATTGCTTACTGCTCTTCTATTTAGTTTTATTCTGTTTTTTGTAAGCTATACTGTAGTGTATTACGTGGTTGATTATGCTATGGTTAAATGGGTTAGCGCTATTGCGGCAGAAGCAGGCCATTATACGAAACCAAATTTTGGCTTAACTGCAAAAGTAGTTAATGTTTTTGTAGCGCCTCCTGGCATGGGTGGCGATGACAATTTCTACATCTACTTCCTGCTTGCTTACGTTGGCGTGCATGCTGCTTTTTTGTTAGGGTCGGTATATTTTGTGAAATACAATTTTATTAAAACCGTTGTTTCGGTACTGGTCATTTTTTTATTCTTCGTGTTTTTTGTTCACAAAGTGATAGACTTTATACCCAATGGCGGCTTTTTCGAACCTTTTAGTGTATTTAGAGTGTATAATGGCGAAAAAGGTGATTTTGCTATACGGCTGCCTGAATGGCTGAATATTATTTCGCTTTTTCTTTTTAAATACTCCATGGCCCCTGTATTATGGGTAGCTACTTATTTCCGTTTGAAAGAAAAAGAAGTTAACGCTTAAAATAACAATTATGCAATTCCGCGAATCGCAGGCTATATACTTACAAATTGCCGATTATGTGTGCGAGAAGATCCTGTTAAAAGAATGGAAGACAGAAGAGCGAATTCCATCCGTACGCGAGCTGGCGGTGCAACTGGAGGTAAACCCCAATACCGTAATGCGTACCTATGAATTTTTGCAGCAACAGGAAATTATTTATAACCAGCGTGGTATTGGCTACTTCGTTTCTGCACAGGCTGTAAAGAATGCACAGCAATACCGCAGAAATGATTTTCTTGAAAAAGATCTGCCACAACTTTTCAGAACCATGTATCTGCTGGGCATGGAACCCGACGAACTGAAACCACGTTTTGAAAAATTTAAGAAACAGCATTTTGCTTAAAACAGTAATAAGTGGTAAGTAATAAGTTATAAGAATAAAAATTTACCACTTGCTTTTTCAACTTACTACCTACAACTTAAAACTTATAACTGAATATGAAAACAAGCAATAAGATCTTAATCATATTTTTTGTAGCAGCCTTGCTTATGATGACGGCTGTTCATCTTACGCTATATGCGAAATATAAACGCGGTGAATATAGTTCCTTTGAGAAAATGAAGGAAGGCCGCTTTGAAGAGCATGCGTTACCTACAGTAAGATATGTATCGGTAACCGGTTTTCGTAGCTGTAATGTATACCGTGCGGCAACACCAAAAATTAGAATTTTCAAAATGAGAGATTCACGACTGGCGTACAAAGTGGTGAACGATACATTGGTAATAACAAGCGATTCATCACAGACCGAAGAAGATATGGTGCAGGGAAAAACAAGTGCTCAAACTATCAACTTGTATTTACCCGAAACCGAAGAACTCAGCGCTTATCATACCGAATTGTTTTTAAATGGAGGAACAGATTCTGTAACGGCTCCTTCCTGGACAATTAATATTTCAAAAGGAACAGGCCTTTATACTAGCTGGGATAATAAAAAAGCTGTTTTTAACCATTTGCAAATAAAGGAAAATGGATCTCATGTGATATTTAACCGTGGAACAGTAATTAACGAGTTGAATATTCAGACTAACCAGTCTGCCTTTAACGATCAAAGTGCTGATATTAAACATCTGCAGCTTAGCGTGGATGACAATTCCATTATTATACTTCAGGGAAAGAATATGCAAAATATAAATATTCTTAAGAAATAGCCATGAAACCTGCCATCATAGAAACACAACGACTGTTTTTTGAATTTCAGCGGGATCAAAAAATTCTGAACGACTTAAACCTGCAGGTGCCAACAGGAAGCATTTATGGCTTCTTAGGTCCTAATGGCGCCGGTAAAACAACCACCTTGCGCCTACTGCTTGGGCTACTCAAAAAACAGGAAGGTGACATAACCCTGTTTGGCCAGCCGTTTCAATCGCACCGGCTTGAAATATTGCGCCGGCTTGGTTCACTCATTGAGCAACCTTCTTTGTACCTGCATTTAACCGGTAAAGAAAATCTGGAAGTATTCCGGTTAACCTATCAATGTAACAGGAACAGAATCCCCCAGGTACTTGCGATCGTGGGGTTACAGGAAGCTGCTGATAAAAAAGTAAAGAACTATTCGCTTGGTATGAAACAAAGGCTGGCTATTGCGATTGCTTTATTGCATGATCCTGAAATATTGATCCTTGATGAACCAACAAATGGTTTGGACCCTAATGGCATTATCGAAACCCGCGAACTGATCAAACAACTGAACCGTGAATATGGTAAGACTATTCTTGTTTCGAGCCATCTGTTAGCTGAGGTAGAGAAAATGGCTACGCATGTTGGTATTATTCATAAAGGCAAATTATTGTTTCAGGGAAGCTTACCAGAACTACAGCAGTTGAAATCGAAGCAATCAACCATTGAGCTGGAAGTTAACGATACTGAAAAAGCACAGCAGGTACTGCAACAGCATGTCACCATAAAGCATATCAACGGCACCAGGTTGGTTTTTGATTATGAAAGCAGGGAACGCTCGGCTTCGCTGAATAAACTGCTGGTGCAGCATGGGGTAGATGTGTATCAACTGGCAGTTACCCAAAACGATCTTGAAAATTTATTTGTTCAAATTACAGCACAATAGTTTATGGTTGCCTCATTTATATTAAATACAAGAGCAGAATTTTTAAAAAGCAAAAAAACGGCAGCATTCTGGCTAACGGTTATAGGCTCCGCCTTTGTTCCGGTAGTTCACGGTATATCGCTGCTTGCCCGCCCTGATCATTTTGTACCTGCGTTAAAAAATGATCCCTGGCAGATAATTATCAATAACAACTGGCAGGCCGCCACCCTTTTTCTGCTACCGATGTTTGTAATACTGGTAACCAGCCTTGTTGTACAGATAGAATACAAAAACAATACGTGGAAGCAGGTATACGCTTCTCCGCGAACGCTGGCCGACATCTATTTTTCAAAGTTTATTATTATTCATACCCTTATTCTGTTTTGCTTTATCCTGTTCAATGCAGCTATTATTGTTTCATCTTGTGTTGTGAACCTGTTTCAAAAGCAGTATACATTTTTTGAACATCCTGTTCCCTGGAAAACGATGTTTTTCTTAATAGGAAAAATATATTTTGCTGTACTGGCTATTACTGCTATTCAATACTGGATCAGCCTACGTTTCCGCAATTTTATTGCACCTGTTGGTATTGGACTGGCGTTACTGATAACTGGTTTTATCATTCATGAATGGGATCATTTGTATTACTATCCTTATATGTATCCTGCCATATCATTTATCAAAGATTTTGAAAAAAAGCCCGGATTTGTTGCTACCTCTCAATGGTTTGATCTTGCCTGGTTTGTGATTGCTTTGCTGATAGGATTTTTAGACATGCTTACGAGGAAAGAGAAGGGATAATTTGTCACTGATAAAATATCGTTTTATGCAACATATAATACTCATACTCGCGATGCTTCTGTTACTAGCTGTTGCCGGTAAAGAACTTAATGTGGCAAAAGCGCCTGCAAATAACAGGCTGCTGCAAATTGAAAAGGTGCAGGAGGTGAAGGCATATGAGTTGCGGGATGATGAAGATGACGACAATTACAACTATGAGTTCAATGTGGGAAGTGGGTATACCTATTTGTTTCAATAATAGTAATAAACATCAAAGAATTTATAAAACCTTATCAGGAGTCACATGAGAAAGATTTTCTTGTTACTGCCCATTGTTTTCTGCTTTGCTACTGCAATACTTGCTCAAAACGAACCAACTCAAATAGATAGCCTCGTTACAGCTTATACCAATAACGCCGAATTTTGCGGAAGCGTACTGGTAGCCAAAAACGGAAAAATATTGTTGAAGAAGGGATATGGGTACAGCAATGCCGATCAACAAATACCCAATAATGAAACCACTGGATTTAACATTGCATCCGTTACAAAAACTTTTACCGCAGCACTAATATTAAAGTTGCAGGAAGAAGGCAAACTTTCTGTAAAAGATACATTGGGCAAATATTATCCGGGTTATCCGCAAGCCTCAACAATCACCATTCATCAGTTGCTTACCCATACTTCAGGTATTCATGATTACCTGCAAACAAAGGAATTTCAGCAGATAGATCAAACAAAGCCATTAACGCTGGAAAAGATGATTGCTTTTTTTAAAGATAAACCACTTGATTTTGAGCCTGGTTCTCAATTCCGTTATAGCAATTCAGGGTATACCATGTTGGGATATATTATAGAGAAGGTTACAGGAATGAGTTATGGCAATGCACTACAGACGTATATTTTTAAACCCTTACGCATGCGTCACAGCAGTTTCGGCCCTCCCGATACATCGGTTACAAAACCGGCAACTGGATACATGTATTATTATAGAAATTTCAAAAGGCCATCTTTCAGGGTAGATCCTTCGATCTCTTATGCCACCGGTGCCATTTACAGTACTGTTGAAGATCTGTATCTCTGGAATAATGCATTGCAAAGCGGTAAAATTTTATCGAAAAAAACACTGGCAGAGGCGTACAAAAAAGATAAGGGTAATTATGGTTATGGCTGGTTTACTGATAGTCTGTATGGTAAACAACGCGTATCGCATGATGGCAATATTCCGGGTTATAAATCGAATATAAACCGTTTTCCTGATGATGGTGTTTGCGTGATCGCTTTAAGTAACAGCAATAATAGCGGGGTAGGAGGTATGGTCAGAAATATCGTAAACATTCTTTATCATCAACCTTTACCAAAACCATTTGCCGATTTGCCGGTAATAAATTTAACAGATAGTATTAAACAGGAATACACAGGAGTTTATAAATTCAGAAAGGAAGATAGCGTCTCGGCAACCATCAGTTTAAGGGATACGCATCTGTTTCTTACTATTACTACCCAACCTGCAGTTGAGATATTTCCCGTTTTTAAAGATGTATTTAAAGCTGGTTCAGCCAGATTAGAATTTAAACGAAATAATCTGGGGCAGGTTCATGAGATATTTATGTTTAAAGAGGGTGAAATTTCACAGGTTACAAAGTTTGAATAATTTGCCAGTAAAGACGGCCTTTTGACTCCGTAAGGATTTCATATCTTTAATCACTCTATGGCCTCTAAAAAACTAAACTGGGCAAATGATCTTCGGGCATATGCCATAATAGGAGTTATTGTTCTACATGTGGCTTCCTCTATATCATCTGATTATCCAACTATTTCAAAAAGTTATCTTTTAACAACTATAGGGCTCGATGCTGCCGTACGATGGTGTGTACCGGTTTTTGTGATGCTTAGTGGTTCATTTGCCCTGGAAACCTATGATGGCCGGTTGAAGCATTTCTTTTCGAAAATGTTTTATCGTATTATTCTACCTTTTTTATTCTGGACTATTGTTTACTTATTTGCTTTTTCGTGGAATGAGCTAACGTCAGCAAAAAGCGGGCATGAACTAATGGCATTTATCGGCGGACAGTTGATGGAAGGAACTGCTTCTCACCTTTGGTACGTGTACCTGATTGTATCCCTTTATCTTACTTACCCTATTATTTCGAAGTGGACAAAGCAGGCTGTGGAGAAAGAATATATTTATTTTCTGAGTATCTGGATCATTTTAATGGCGCTGGACTCTTTTTTATCGGGCCGGGATAATAATTTTGATTTTAGTTTTTTCACCGGCTTTCTGGGTTATGTAGTGTTGGGTAATTATCTGATTAAAACGGAACGGAAAGTAAACCGGATAATACTCTTAATACTTTTTTTAACGGCCTTTTCTTACTCGGTGCTTAGAAGTTATTTTCTGGCGATTCAGGAGCGACAGATGGATGAGAAATTCCTTGACAATCTTTCTGTGAACGTTGCTGTGATGTCTTTTTGCGTATACCTGTTTGTTAAAGAAAGCGCTTCTCCTCCGAACAGGAGATGGCGAAAGCTATTGGACCTGATTGCCGACAATAGCTATGGCATTTACCTTTCCCATCTGTTGGTGCTGAATGTTTTTTTATGGCTGGGCTGGGACTATTATTTTATTCATCCATTGTTGAGTGTACCGATCTATACATTGGCTTGCCTGATCATTTCAACGGGTTTGATCCTGCTTATGAAAAAACTGCCGCTTTTAAAAATGGTGACGGGCTAGTTAAAACTCAGTCTTTCCTCCGAGCCAGGCCATCATACCCATGCCGGTTTCAATAGCGCTTTCATCGATGTTAAAGGTAGGCGTGTGTACACCTGAAGTAATTCCTTTAGCCACATTCATAACACCTAACCGGTAAAAGCAACCGGGAATATGGGTGGTATAATAGCCAAAGTCTTCAGCGCCCATTCGTACTTCGGTAGTTTCTACTTTTTCTTTGCCCATGTATTCTTCTGCCAGGGAACGGGCGACGGTATTTAGTGCTTCGTTATTATAAACTGCCGGATAACCAACATCGATATGCAGATCAATTTCAGCGCCCATACTGTGTACCAGTTCGGTGGCCTGTTTGGTTATCAGTTCATGTGCTTTAAACCGCCATTCTTCATCAAGGGCTCTGAAAGTACCCATCAGTTTTACTTCGCTGGGAATAACGTTGGTGGTATGACCGCCCTGAATGGAACAGATAGACAATACCGAAGGCGACAGTGGATTTCTGTTACGGCTGATGATCTGTTGCAGGCTAACGATGAGATGTGATGCAACGAGAATAGTATCAACTGTAAGGTGTGGCGCTGCTGCATGTCCGCCCTTGCCTTTGATGGTAATATAAATTTCATCGGCGCTTGCCATTACCTGTCCGCCGCGAAAACTCAGTTTGCCTATTTCAAGTTGCGGATGTACATGCAGTCCGTAAATGCCCTGTGGTTTTGGATTTTCGAGTACACCTTCTTTTATAAGAATGCTGGCGCCACCGGGGTTCCTTTCTTCACCGGGTTGAAAGATCAGTTTTACAGTGCCTTCCCATTCATTTTTTAGTTCCTGTAGAATTTTTGCTGCGCCGAGCAAACAGGTGGTATGAACATCATGGCCGCAGGCGTGCATGATGCCATTGTTCTGCGATTTATAAGGAATGTCGTTTTGTTCGGTAATAGGCAGTGCGTCCATATCGGCGCGCAGAGCGATTATTTTTTTATCAGGATTTTTTCCCTGTATCAAACCCACTACGCCGGTTTCGGCCATTACTTTAAAGGGAATACCAAATTCAGATAGTTTATGTTGAACGAATTTCGACGTTTCAAATTCCTGATAGCTCAGTTCAGGATGCGCATGTAAATGATGACGTATTTCGATAAATTCCGATGCGTATGATTTTGCCAGGTTTTGGATCTTTTGCTGTAAGGTGCTCATAGCCACAAAAATAGGCTGAAAGTTTGAAAGTCAGTAAAGTCTGGAAGACCGAAAGTCTGAAAGAAAATACATTCAAGTACCTCTCTTTCCGACTTCCTGACTTTCCGTCTTTCGGACTCTTATTACAAACTCCCCGACTTATCGGGATTCACTTCAATTACGTCGCGGATAATATAAACGCCGGATGGGAAAAAGCGCTGAATGGCAGAAAGATAGGGCTCTGCTTCTTCGCGGGTTTTGAAATCGCCCACTTTCAGTTTCATGAAGGGCGACTGCCACATGAGATAGGCTTTTAATTCGGGAAATTCCTGGTAGATCTTGGCTTTGGCGCTGGTAGCCTTATTGCGGTCGTTCGTATTCATTACCAGAATACGAAACCCCTGCACAAAACGGCGGGCGTCGCGGGTGGTTAATTCATTAACCTGAATCTGCTTTTTCTGCAGCAGGTCGATGCGTGGGTCTTTATGAACCACTACCGAATTAGAGTCTGTTTGGGCAACCAGGGAGAGGGACAGGATTAATAATACGCTACTGAAAATATATTTCATGTGCAATCTTATTTTAAAGGGTCGCATAACTTGTCATTAATCATGCTTTTATACTCATTTAATGCCAGTTGTACGAACCTCCGATAGGTTAAATGCAAAATCTTCGCCAAAGATAGCTGAACAGGTTGCAGGTTGCAAGTTACAGGGGCAAGTTTCAGGTTACAGGGGACTATCATTCCTTGAAACATAAAACTTGTAAGCTATAACTCATTAATAACCCGCTCCGTCACTTTTTTGTCCGTTTACAATGGCTACGCTGGCGCTACAACCCAAGCGGTCCGCACCGGCTTTAATATATTCCTCTGCCTGTTCAAACGTGCGAATGCCACCTGAGGCTTTGATCTTTATAGAAGACGGCAGATGCGCCCGCATCAGTTGCACTGCTTCAATGGTAGCGCCTTTTTCGGCATAACCGGTAGACGTTTTTAAAAAATCAACACCGGTTTTTGTATATATTTCGCAGCACTTAACAATTTCTTCATCGGTAAGTATGCCGCTTTCAATGATCACCTTCACCAGTCTGTTACTGGCATGGGCTACTTCTACAATTGATTCCATTTCCAATTCAAGATATTGCCATGCCTTGTTTTTAAGCGCTACCAGATTAATTACTACATCCAGTTCGTCGGCGCCATCCTGAATAGCCTGTTGCACTTCGGCCAGTTTTGCGCGTGCTACAGAATAACCAAAAGGAAATCCTATAACGGTAGCCGTTTTAATGCTGCTTTTTGCGGTATTGTTAAGAATAGATACTGCATTTTTTACCAATGGCGGCGGAATACATACTGCGTAAAAATTATATTGCAAGGCCTCCTCACAAACTTTCTTCAGGTCAGGCATGGTCGTAGTAGGCTTAAGCAGCGTATGATCGATGTATTGAGCTATGTTCATGGAGCGTATTGACCGGTTAATAAGTTTTTAACCCTCCTAAATTAGTTCATTTACCTAAATTCGGCCTTTAGTGATATTTAAAACCGGTAATAAAACCCGGGAATTTTTAAAAACCAAATGCACATGAGAAAGTACTGTTTCTTTCCACGGGGAAAATTATTTTTCCTTGCGGGCCTGTTATCCATCATTTTTTCGACCACTTCGGCACAGGTAACTTTTCCTGTTAATGGCGTTGCCGATTCCAGAGTAAAATGTTACGCGTTTACCAATGCCACCATTGTTAAGGATGTTCAAACCACGCTTACGAATGCCACCCTGGTTATTCGCGAAGGAAAAGTGGTAGCTGTTGGCAGTTCGGTAACAATTCCGAAAGATGCTGTAGTGATCAACTGTAGCGGTAAATACATTTACCCTTCGTTCATCGATATTTACAGCGATTATGGTATTACGGCTCCTCAAAGAACTATTCCGGGATTGGACTTCTTTCGCGGACCTGCCCAATTAACTTCCAACACCAAAGGCCCTTTTGGCTGGAATCAGGCAATTAAAAGTGAAATTGAAGGCGGAAAATTGTTCGCTGTAGACGATGCCAAAGCGAAACCATTCCGCGATGCGGGCTTTGGTACTGTATTAACACATCAGAAAGATGGCATTGCCCGCGGTACCGGCGCTCTTGTTACGCTGGCTAATGAGAAAGAAAATCTGGTAGTGCTGAAAGAAAAGGCATCTGCGCATTATTCACTCAGCAAAGGAACTTCTACCCAAAGCTATCCCTCCTCTATGATGGGTACTATTGCTTTGTTGCGGCAAACTTACCTGGATGCACAGTGGTATAAAAGCAATCCCTCAGCAGAAGGCGTTAACCTTTCGCTGAAAGCATGGAATGAAATACAGAACTTACCACAGATTTTTGATGCCGGTGATAAATGGAACGACCTTCGCGCCGATCGTATTGGCGATGAATTTGGTGTACAATATATTATTAAGGGCGGTGGCAATGAGTATCAGCGTATAAAAGATATTGCCGCTACCAAAGCCACGTATATCCTATCCCTGAATTTTCCACAGGCCATGGATGTTGAAGATCCTAATGACGCTCGTTTTGTCAGTCTGGCCGATATGAAACACTGGGAACTTGCTCCCACCAACCCCGCCGCTTTTGAAAAAGCCAATATTCCTTTCTGTTTAACTGCTGCAGAATTAAAAGATACCAAACAGTTCCTGACCAATCTTCGCAAAGCAATGGATAACGGATTATCTGAAGCCAAAGCTTTCGAAGCGCTTACTAAAACACCGGCCACTGTATTAGGCGTGTATGATAAAGTTGGAAGCCTGGATGCCGGTAAAGTAGCTAACTTTCTGATCACCACAGGGCCCGTTTTTAATGAAAAAACCGTAATCCTTCAAAACTGGGTTCAGGGCGATAAATACAGTGTGAAAGATGAGAACTGGTCGCCTGTTGCCGGACAATACACTATTAATGTTAAATCACCCAAAGGCAGCAACAGCTATACGCTGGATGTAAAGAGTACTACAGATGCCAGCATTATTGCAAAAGATACCATCAAAGCCAAATTCGCTTACGATGGCAAGCTGGTAACCATCAGCTTTGCTACAGAAAAACGCCCGCGTGCCGCTACTATTCGTTTAGGC
>Ga0105239_10009790_pt1 | contig 10771 bp, 8 predicted proteins | sample KBSC44metaG_FD_92761 | JGI IMG/M metagenome (GOLD analysis project Ga0105239, IMG submission 92761) | Corn rhizosphere microbial communities from Kellogg Biological Station, Michigan, USA - KBS C4-4 metaG | ecosystem: Host-associated > Plants > Roots > Rhizosphere > Soil | place: Michigan, USA...
ACGGCCGGGTTCAGCTGCGCTGTCCAGCGCCCCTGCGTCTTGCGCACGACCACATCGGGAGCGATGTACTGCACGTCGGGTCGGCCCAGACGCCAACCGGGGCGCGGGTCGAGCCGGCGAATCGCCGTGCAGGCCGCATGGACTTCCTCCGGCGAGCGATGCAGCCGCCGCGCGAGCCCGGCGACGTCGCGCTGCGCTAGGCGATCGATGTGCTCGCACAGGATCTGCCGCGCGAGCGACCGGTCCTCGATCTCGGCTTGATCGAGCTGCAGCAGCAAGCACTCGGCGATGTCGCGCGCGCCTATGCCCGCGGGCTCGAACGACTGGACCAGCCTGAGTGCCGTGTTCAGCTCGCATTCGTCGGCTGGCGGGACCAGGTCGAGCGCTCGCGCGATGTCGCCGAGCTCGAGCCGCAGGTAGCCGTCATCGTCGAGCGACTCGATCACGGCCTGCAGAACGAGGCGGTCGCGTTCGCACAGCGGCAGCAGGTTCGCCTGGCGGTGCAGGTGCTCGCGCAGGGCCACGTCTGCAGCCATCAATTCCATCGGGTCGACGCCACCCTCCGACGCGTCGCTGCCGCGCGACGATGGCATCGCGTGCACCCAGCTGTCGCGCTCCCAGCCCGCGTCGTGTTCGCTCTCGCGCGCTGCGGCTTCATCGGAGACGACGATCGGCGCCTCCGAAGGGGGCGAGTCGCCGGACCACGTCTGCGCTGGCGCAGCGGGCTCCGCATGGGCTTCGCACTGGTCGTCCTCGGCGTCGAGAAACGGGTTGCGGGCCGCGGTCTCGTGCAGCTCGCGCTCGTAGTCGAGCGACGACAGCTGCAGCAGGCGCACCGCATGCTGCAGGCGCCGTGTCAGCGTCTGGGTCTGCCGGGCTTCCGAACGCAGCGACAGGTGGCTCATCGGTGTTTCGATTTGCAGCGAAGCGGGCGGCTTCAACGGTGCGAGGCGCAACGACCATGCCAACCTGGCGCGCCGGCGGCTCGTTCGGCGCGGCGGCGCGGCATCGACAGGCGGGCAGGCCACGCGCAGTGCCGCAGCGACGAGCTTGTGTCGACTCGTGTCGCGCTCGCTTGCCGAAAACCGGCCTCAATCTGCCTGCGGGTGCAGGCACCGGATTTGCGGCAATAGATTCAAGATCGTGACGAGACTACCGGTTGCCACTACCGGCTGTAGCACCGGGTGGCACCGGTGGTTGATCGGCCTCGCCCTCGCGTGGAACCTCCAGGACCCGAAACGCCGGCCGATCCGGGAAGCTGCGCAGCAGCAGCGGCATCGCGACGTTGTAGACCGGCGTTCCGTTGACGGTCTGCCCTTGCGGGAAGCCGCGATGGGCATGACCGTGAACGACGAAGTCGACCGGGTAGCGGATCAACGGCTCGGCGAGGCGGCTGCAGCCGAGGAACGGGAAGATTTCGCTCGGCTCGCCGCGCACCGTCGCGTCGATCGGCGCGTAGTGCAGCACGGCGATGCGCCTGCGGGTGCGAAGCCGCGCCAGCGCGGCCTCGAGCTTGAGCGCCTCCTGGATGGCCTCCTGCACGAACAGCTTGACGACTTTCTCTCCCCACGGCCCGAGTGCGCCGGGTCCGTAGCCGCCCGCGAAGCCCTTGATGCCCGCGATGCCGACCCCATGGATCTCGCAGGCTTCGCCGTCGAGCACCTGCACGCCCGCATCGGTCAGGATGCGTCGCACCTCTTCTTCGGCACTGGACTCGAAGTCGTGGTTGCCGAGCACTGCAACGACCGGAATCGCCGCCGCCGTCAGCTCGTCGGCGAGCACGCGCGCCTCCTCGGGCAGGCCGTAGTCGGTGAGGTCGCCGCACAGCAGCAGCGCGTCAGCGGCCTTCGATGCCTGCGCGAACAAGGTCCGGTATGCGCCGGACGAGGTCTTGCGGCAATGCAGGTCGCCGACCGCCGCGAAGCGGATCGCGCTGCGCCTGTCGCCGTTGTCGCGTGTGGTGCGGGTGTCGGGGGTTTGGGTCTGATCGTTGTTCATGGTCTTTTGTCTTGTTTGAAGGCATGTGGCTTGCCCGAACAGGTCATGTCCAGACATCCGGCCTCACAACTCTCACATCTCGCAGGCGCCGGTGCCGGTGCCGACGATGCCGAAACCGCCTATGCCCATGCGCTGGATACGTTGAGCCGCGCCGGGGTTCCGTACCTGGTCGGCGGCGGCTTCGCGATGGTTCGCTATACCGGCATTCCGAGAGTGACGAAGGATCTCGATCTGTTTCTGCGTCCGGACGACTTCGAGTCTGCGCTGAAGGTGCTCGCGGCTGGCGGGTTCCGCACCGAGCGAACCCATCCGCACTGGCTCGGCAAGGCGCGTGCCGGCGAGCATTGCATCGACCTGATCTTCAATTCCGGCAACGGCGTGACCGATGTCGACGACGCCTGGTTCGAACATGCGAGCGAGGGCGAGGCCCTGGGACGCAAGGTGCGGTTCGTGCCCGCCGAGGAACTGACCTGGACCAAGCTGTTCGTGATGGAGCGCGAGCGCTACGACGGCGCCGACGTCGCCCATGTGCTGCGCCACCAGGCCGACCGGCTCGACTGGAAGCGGCTGCGCGATCGCGTCGGCGACAACTGGCGGGTGCTGCTGAGCCACCTGATCCTGTTCGGTTTCATCTACCCGGGCGAGCAGAGCCGCGTGCCCGCGCGCGTGCTCGATGAGCTGCTGCGCACGCTGAAGCGCGAACGCGCGCAGGCGCCGATGCCAGTCCACCTGTGCCGCGGCACCTTGCTGTCGCGCGAGCAGTACCTGCACGACATCCAGGTCGAGCAGTTCCAGGACGCCCGCGCGACGCAGGCCAGCTCCATGAACCCCGACGACATCGCAGCCTGGACCGATGCGATCGGTCGCGACGCCGGCGATGCCGGCGGCTGAGGAGCGCCGGCAAGCCGTGCTCGAGGCCTCGGGAACGCCCGTTGCCAAGCGGTATGCACAGGCCTTCATGGAGGTACGCCAGTGATCTCGCATGACACCCCTCGACAGTCTCGGGAGCGGCAGCGCCCGGCGCAGCGCTACTCTCTGATCGCGCAGGCGATGGCGCTGATGCGGCTGGTTCCTCGCGTGCTCGGCGACCGCCTGCGCCTGCTCGGGTTCGAGCTCCAGCGTGCGGGGCGCGAACTGGTCGGCGCGGCGGTGCTGATCGTCGTCGCGCTGTTTCTCGCCAGCACGGCGTGGGCCGGGCTCTGGGTCGGCATCGTGATGGCGCTTCGCAGCATCGACCTGGCGTGGCCGGTCGTCGTCACGCTGGTCGTTCTGGCGAACCTGGCCGGTGCCGGCATCGCGCTGTGGGCCATGTTGAGGCTGTTGCGCCGGGTCAAGCTGCCGGCGACGCTGCGCCATCTGGAGCTGGCCGACGAAGCCGAGGTCGCGAGCGCGACCGGACCGGCCGCGGCGCTGCACGCGGGGAGCGGATCATGAGCGCGTTGACGAGATCGCACGACAGGCCGGACGTGGACGAGGAGCTTCGCCGGCTCGAAGCGCGGGTGGTCGCGGGCGACCTGGCGCTGCAACGCCAGACCGAGGCGCTTCTGACCGTGGCGGCGGACCGCGCCGAAAAAACGGTCGGGTGGGCAGCGATCGCCCTGGGAGGGGTGGGACTGCTGTTCGTGCTCGACCTGTGGCTGACCCGGCGCAGCGCGCCGCAGCGTGTGCCCGCGCGCCGCTTGGGCGACGTCGAGCCGTGGGCCGACCGGCCGCGTGCGCCGGGCCGCCAGGCGGTCGGACGCATCTCGCAACTCGCCTGGCCGCTCGCGGCGACCGGAACGCTGTGGCGAGCCTTGCCGGCGCTGCGCATCGTGTGGCGCGTGGTGGCCGACGTGGCGAACGAGATTTCGCGCGTGCGCAGGCGCCGCTGATCCCTCGTGTCGATCGACCCGGCTTCGACCGGGCATCCGGTTTGCCGCAGCCAATTCACCGCCGCGCGCGCGTGGCGCGGCGGGCCCGGTAGCGCAACCTCACGCGACAAAGGGATGACTCGATGAACAAGCCATTGATCTGGATCGCGGCCCTGCTCGTGGTGGCGCTGCAAGCGGGATGTGACCGCCGGCCCGACGCCGGGACGGGCAGCACGGCGTCTCCGATGAGCAACCAAAGTGCGTCATCGCCGATGGGTCGTGCGTCCGCACCCTGATTGAGGTGGCGGTCCGGCCCAGGGCCTGGCCCACCACCCTGGCGGGTACGAGAACTGCCCCACCAACTGCCGCTGCGTCGCATGGACACGCTCACGGTGTCGCGTGTGTTCGCGATCGCGGTTCGCGAGGTCATGCCGACGCTGGTGCGCCGGCGGCAGAGCTACACCTTCGCCGAGCACCGCTGCGCCTGGCTGATCGGCAGCCGCGGCCGGATGGTCGAGACCGGCATCGGGCGGCTGGCCTTGTGCGCGTCCGACATCCTGCGCCAGGGCTTCGTCGCGTTCGGTGCGCGGGTTCGTCCCTCACGCCCCAGCGGCTGCACGCTGCACGTGCGCATCGCCGGCGCCGGGCCGCTGCGACCCCACGGTGACGTCGAGCGGGCGCTGTCGGAACTGGGGCTGGAGGCCGAAGCCGGCGACACCGGCGGCAGCGCGCAGCTCAGGCGCGCCCACGGGACTTGCCCTGCGACGCAGGCGCATGTCGAGTTCGCGGGGCTGCCGCTGGCCGGATTCATCTTCAACGCTGCGTACACGCTGCGCGATGCCAGCGAGCTCGAGCCGCAACCGTCCGACGCCACAGCGCGGGCTGGCCGTGCGCCGCGCCTGTGGCTGCTGCAGCCCGATGCGCTGAATGCCGCATCGATCACTGCGCAGGCGCAAAGCCACGGCTGGGCGGCGAGCGCGTTCACCTCGGCAACCCAGGTGATGCAGCAGCTTCGCCGCGAGCCACTGCCGGCCCGCCCCGGCATGTTCGCCTGCTTCCTGCGCGACGCGGCGTCGATCGAGGAGGCGCGTGCACTGTCGCAACGGCTGCCGGCGGCGATGCATCGGGTTGGCGCGATCGAGATCGGCGCCGATTGGTTGGGGCAGGGCGAGCCGATCGAGTCCTACGAGCTGGCGTGCCATCCCTTCTGCCATGACGACTGGACGCGCTGGACCGCGCTGCTTGCGGACCGTGCCGACGAGGCCGTGGGCGCCACCGAGCCGGCGCTGCCCGCAGCCGCGGACCGGACCGCGTTGCTGATCGTCGACGACGACGAGTTCTCGCGCGAGTTGACGCGAGCCATGGTGCTTGCCCTGGGCTATGACTGCATGCTGGCGAGCGATGGGCGCGAGGCGATCGAGTGCTGCCGACGCGACAGCCCCGCGCTGGTGCTGATGGACCTCGAGATGCCGGTGATGGACGGCTACGAGGCAACGCGACAGCTGCGCAGCCTGCAGCGCGCGGGCGCGATCGCGCACTGCCGGATCATCGCGTACAGCAGCACGAGGAGCGCCGATGCGGTTCGGCAGGCACTGCACGCCGGCGCCGAATCCTGCCTGTCGAAGCCCGTTGCGCTCGATGCCCTGCGTGCTGAACTGCGGCGCTGGTGTATCGCCCGACAGCGGCCATCGGGGCAGGCTCGGTCCTCAGTGGCGTCAGGGGCGGCCGAGGCAAGGGCCTGAGTTGCGAGAGCGAGTTGCGAGCGCACCGCGCGATGCCGCTCACTGCAGCTCGACGACGAGCTCGAGCGCGCCGGTCCGGTCGGTGACCTCGACGCCGACGTTGTTGCGATAGCGCTGCAGCTGCACGTCCAGGCTGTGCTCGCGCACCGTCAGGCGGCTGATGCGCACCCACTGGATGAACTCGGGCAGCCGCGGGCCGAACAGCGTGACACGCGGGCGTTCCGCGTCGAAGTCGAGGCCGAGGCAGGCCTGCAGCACGCCGAACACCGCCGCCGAGGCCCACGCCTGCGGGGCGCACGCCACCGGATACAGGGTCGGCCCCTCGGCAGGGCGCCGCGAGAAGCCGCAGAACAGCTCGGGAAGGCGGTAGTGGTCGAAATGCAGGCTCGAGTCGAACATGCCGCCCAGGATCCGCATCGCGGCCTCGGCGTATCCGTAGCGCGCCATTCCGGCGGCGATGATCGCGTTGTCGTGCGGCCAGATCGATCCGTTGTGATACGACATCGGGTTGTAGCGCGGCTCGCCACGCGCGATGGTGCGGATTCCCCAGCCACTGAAGAATCGCTCACTCATCAGCAGGTCGACGATTCGCTTCGCATGCGCAGGCGCGGCGATGCCGCTCCACAGCGCATGGCCGGCGTTGGATGCCGCGACCTTGCAAGGTTGCTTGGCTCCGTCGAGCGCGATCGCGTAGGTCCCCAGGTCCTCGCACCAGAACTGCTGGACGAAGGCTCGCTTCAGCTCCTGTGCCGAAGAGCGCAGCTTTCGCGCGAGGGCATCGTCGCCGACACGGCGGGCGAGATCGGCAGCGAGCAGCTTGGCCTCGTAGACGTAGCCTTGCACCTCGCACAACGCAATCGGCGCCTGCGCAAGGGTGCCGTCGGCATGGAAGACCGAGTCCTGCGAGTCCTTCCAGCCTTGCTGCAGCAGTCCTTCCTTGCTGCGGCGTGCGTATTCGACGAAGCCGTCCCCGTCGACGTCGCCGTCGCGGTCTATCCATTCGAGCGCGGCGAGCACGTTGGGCCAGATGCTGCGGATGAATTCGAGATCGCCGGTGCGCTGGTGATAGGCGCCGGCCAGCCCGACGAACAGCGGCGTCGAATCGACGCTTCCGTAGTAGCGACCGAACGGAATCTCGCCCGTTGCCGCCATCTCGCAGCGGCGCGCCTCGTGCAGGATCTTGCCCGGCTCGGCGTCGCGTGCCGGGTCGCGTTCGGTGGCTTGCGTCGACGCGAGGAACCCCAGCACGCCGCGCGCGATCGACGGATCGGTCCAGAGCATCTCGCGCGCGGTGAGGATGCCATCGCGGCCGAAGGTCGTCGAGTACCAGGGCACACCGGCATACGGATAAGGGCCGCTCGGCAAGGTCGTCGTCAGCATCGCGAGATCGCTCGCCGAGCGATCGAGCCACAGGTTGACGAGCGGGTTGGACGTCTCGATCGCGCAGCGCGCCTGTGCGACACGCGTGCGTTCGGCCTGCGCCATCCGCAGCGCGGCGTCGTAGTTGACGTCGGACGAAGCGGACGGATCGGCGGCTGCGCGCTCGCAGCTCACGGTCACGTACAGGTGCTGCTCCTCGCCAGGCGCCAGGCTGACCTGGAAGCGCGCTTCGTTGTCTTCGAGCACGTCGGGCGAAGGCTCGAAGCGGATGCGCGTGGTTCGCAGCTCGTCGTCCAGGCCGCGGTAGCGCAGTTGCACGTCCTGCGCGCTCAGCAGCGTCTCGAGCCGCTCGCCGCGCCGCAGCCGCGACATGCCGCGCACTTCGAACAGGTCGGCGAAATCGGTGGCGAACCGGATCGATGCCTCTGCTTCGAACGTGTCGCGCCCGTGGTTCGTGATGCGGATGTGCTCGTAGCACGCACCGCGCCACAGCAGCTTGACGCGCAGGAAGTGGACCGTGCCCTTGGCGACCTGCACGCTGTCGCCATGGGTCAGGTCCGGATTCATCAGCTCGATGATCAGCAGGCTGTTGTTGTCCTTGATCGACGAGCCGAGAAACAACGGCCGCACGCCGTCGATCGTCAGTTCCTGATAGGCGAGGTAGCGGGTGTCCTCGTGGTAGAGGCCTTCGTCGCCTACTCCGTGGACCTGCAGGTCCCCGAAGTGGTCGAACATCACGAAGGTCTCGTCATTCTTGAGGACTTGCGGACTCTGCTCGTTGCGCGCCGAAGTGGCTGCGACGTACCACTTGTTGCCGATGAGAATCTTGTCGGCCATTCCAGTGCTCCCGGCTCAGGTCAATCGCGCAGCGGCCCGCGATCAGCCTCGAATAGACCTCGAGATACGCCCGCGCCATGCCGGCAGCCGTGAAACGCTGCTCGAACGAGGCGCGGCAGTTCGCGCGATCGATCCGGTCGATCTCGCGTGCTGCGGCGATCGCCTCGCTCTGGTCGTGAACGATGAAGCTGTCGATGCCGGGCCGCAGGACCTCGGGCATCGATCCGCACGGATAGCTGATGACCGGCGTTCCGCAGGCGAGCGCCTCGATCGCGACAAGGCCGAAGGGCTCGGGCCAGTCGATCGGAAACAGCAGGGCGCGTGAGTTGCCGATGAAGTCATTCTTGTCAGCCTCGCCGATTTCGCCGACATAGTCGACCAGCCGGTGCGAAAGCAGCGGTCGGATGTGTTGCTCGAAGTAAGCACGATCGGCGGCATCGACCTTCGCCGCGATCCGCAGCGGTACGTTGCACCCGATCGCGATCTCGATCGCGCGGTCGACCCGCTTTTCCGGCGACAGGCGGCCGACGAACGAAAAGTAGTTCTCGGCATGCGGGTGGTGCCGATACAGATCGCGTGGAAGGCCGTGATAGACGGTGGCGCGCCAGTTCGCGAGGGGCAGCGGCTCGCGTTGACTGTTCGAGACCGACACCAGCGGGTGGTCGGCGAACCGTTCGTACAGGCGCGCGAGGCCCGGAAGATCCTGCCGGCCGTGCAGGGTGGTCACGCAGGGTGTCCGGCAACGCCGGGCCAGCGGGAAATGCACGATGTCGACGTGGAAGTGGATCACGTCGTAGGCGCCGGCGGCTGCTTCCTTGAACACCTGGTCGAGCATCAGCGTCGTCCACAGCGCCCAATCCTTGTCGAGGCCTTGCTCGCGCAGGCTGGCCGGGATGACGGGCACGAGTTGCCCAGCGGTTCGAGAATCGCCGCTGGCGAACAGCGTGACCTCATGTCCGAGCTCGACCAGGGCTTCGCTCAGATAGGACACGACGCGCTCGGTGCCTCCGTAGCCGCGCGGCGGGACGCTTTCGATGAGAGGGGCCACTTGGGCGATTCGCACGATCAACTCCGCTCCGCTGCAGTGTGCTCCAGACGCAGGCTGCATGACGGCTTGATTTCATCAGGCCGCCAGCGCGGCGGGGAGCGGACAGCGAGCGCGCGCAACGTAGGACCGCGGGTCCGACGGGAGTCGGACGGTTCCGCTCGGGCCGGCCTCGGGCTCAGGAGACCGCGGAGTCCGGCGTTCCGAGCGTGAAGAAGAAGCTCGCACCCTGGCCCGGAGACGCCTGGGCCCAGATGCGCCCGCCGTGGCGTTGCACGATGCGCTGGACGATGGACAGGCCGATGCCGCTGCCCTCGTACTGGTCGGCGCGGTGAAAGCGCTGGAATGCGTCGAACAGGCGTGCGGCGCGTGCCATGTCGAATCCGGAGCCGTTGTCGCGCACGTAGAAGACGCGCTCGCCGTCCCGCAACTCGCAGCCGATCTCGACGGTCGCCTGCTCGGTATGGCGGGTGAACTTGAAGGCGTTCGAAAGCAGGTTGACGAACAGCTGCTTGAGCAGCGACGCGTCCGCGATGGTTTCGGGGAGCTCGCCGATCCGAAGCGTCACGCGGTGATGCGGCTGCTCGTGCCGCAGCTCGGCGATCACTGCGCGCACAAGCGCCGCCATCTCGACGACCTCGGTGTGCAGAGCCTGCCGTCCCACATAAGACAGGCGCATCAGCGCATCGATCAGTTGCGACATGCGCCGCGCCGACCGTTCGACGTGGGAGAGCCAGGCGCGCTGCTCCGGCGGGACATGCGGGCCGAGCTCGTCCAGCAGCAGCGACGAAAAGCCCAGGACGACGTTCAGCGGCGCGCGCAGGTCGTGCGACGCCGAGCGCGTGAAGGCCTCGAGCTCGCGATTGATCGTTTCGAGTTCGTTCGCGTGCTCGCGCACGCGCTGCTCCAGCGCCGCGTTCTGCTGCCGCAGGCGCCGCATCGCCAGGCTGCGGCTGAGCACCGGCAGGATGGCGCTCAGCTTGAATGGCTTGAGGATGTAGTCGAGCGCGCCGGACTGCATGGCCTCGACGGCGGTGCTTATCGTTCCCTCGCCGGTCATGATGATGCCCACCAGCGTCGGGTCGGTCGCCAGCGCCGCGCGCAGCAGCGTGATCCCGTTCATTCCCGGCATCATCAGGTCGCACAGCAGCAGATCGAACGGCTGCTGCCGCAAGGTGGCCAGAGCGTCCTCCCCGTTGGAGCGCCCGAGAACCTGATAGCCCTGCTCCTCGAGGGTATCGCACAGCGCCTGCATCTGCGCCGTCTCGTCGTCGACGATCAGCAGGCGCGCCGGGGCCGCGTTGCTCACTGCATCTCCTTCGTCGTGCTGTCAGGGTTGCGCTGTGTCAGCTGGGCCAGCGCAGCGCGCAGCTCGCGCAGCTTGGGCGGCTTGCTGAGCACCCGATCCACGTAGACCGGCGTCTCGCCGTCGGACACCAGCCGCTGCCCCCAGCCCGTGAGCAGGATCACTGGCGTTGCGTCGGCCGATTCCTTGATCGCGGCCGCCACCTTGCGCCCGTCGACATACGGCATGCCCAGGTCGGTGATGACCGCGTCGAAGGCCTCGTCATGCTGTCGCAGCGCGGCCCGGAACATGTCGATCCCGGCCTGGCCGCCGTTCGCGGCAGAGACGAGATGGCCGTCGGCCTCGAGCGTGTCGCTCAGCGACTTGAGCAGCAGCGGGTCGTCGTCGATGATCAGCATGCGCAGCCGCGAGGCCGGCACCTGCGGCGGCAGCGCGATCGATGAGGCCGGCTCGACAGCCGGAACCGGGAAGCTCAGGCGCACCGTCGTGCCGCGGTCCAATGCGCTGTCGATCTCCACATCGGCACCGTGCCGCTGCGCGACCCCGTACACCATCGCCAGCCCGAGGCCGGTGCCGCGTTCGCCCTTGGTCGTGAAGAACGGCTCCAGGCAGC
>Ga0105239_10009791_pt1 | contig 10771 bp, 1 predicted proteins | sample KBSC44metaG_FD_92761 | JGI IMG/M metagenome (GOLD analysis project Ga0105239, IMG submission 92761) | Corn rhizosphere microbial communities from Kellogg Biological Station, Michigan, USA - KBS C4-4 metaG | ecosystem: Host-associated > Plants > Roots > Rhizosphere > Soil | place: Michigan, USA...
CAGGCGCCGGACTTGGCTCGCCGGCCTCAACGACTTGTACGAGCGGAACTTTTTCTCAAGCGATTTTGTTTACTGGCGCCGATGGAACAAAAAACATTGTCGTCAGTCAAACGGATGCTGCGGGTAATGCTGGCACCGATAACCGTAACTTCGTGCAAGATTCAACAGCGCCGACTTTAACAATCACGGGTCCGGCGGTTGATACGCCAGCAAAAACGACTGTGACAGTCACAGGCGCATGTGAAACAGGTCTGACAATCAATCTTTCGGGCACAGGTCTTGCGTCACCATCAACAACAACATGTACGGCAAGTGTTTATAGTCAGGCGGTAACGTTCACATCCGGCGATGGCGCAAAACTCATCACCCTGACCCAAACGGATGCCGCTGGTAACGCCACGTCCGTCACTCGCGAATTTATTAAAGACACGACGGCACCAGTTTTAACATTTGCGACTGGCGCCCAGACACAATCTTCGAATACAAACTTTGCGGCTTTCTCCGGAACGTGCGAAGCGAATCTGACCATCACAGCAACACTCAATAGCGCAACCGACGGCACAACCACTTGCGCCTCTGATGGAACATGGAGCTACTCTTCGGCCTCACAATCGAGCGATGGAACTTACTCTTATACTTTTACAGAAACGGATGTCGCCGGAAACACAGCGACTGCCACGGGAACCTGGACTCGCGATGCAACTCCTCCGACTTTGACTCTCGTTCAGCCTTCAGGCGCAATGGTGCTCGCCGGCGGCGCAAGTCTTTCGATTCAGTGGACAACATCGGACACTCACCTCGCAACGATTCCGATCGAAATTGATTACAGCGCCAACGGCGGAACTTCCTGGTCTATTCTTGCACCGGCCTTAACGAACAGCGGAACTTATTCGTGGACTTTACCAAACATCAACTCCACGTCCGTGCAAGTGCGCGTGATTTCAAGCGACACGTTTGGTAACTCAACAACTGCCGTCTCACCAAGCTTTACGATCGACTCGTCACCACCCGTTGTGACTCTGACATCCATGACCGGAGGACAGTTGTTCAAAGGCGGATCATCGCAGGCGATTACGTGGACTGCGACCGATTCAAACCTTGCGACCACACCGATCACTCTGTCTTACTCTTCTGATGGCGGCACAACTTGGACACAGATTGCAACTGGACTTACGAATTCTGGCACTTATTCATGGACGGTTCCGAGCACGAGCGGTACCAACTACTTTGTTAAAGTCGTTGCGGCCGATTCCGCTGGTCACACAGCGCAAGCCGTGTCGGCGTCGGCATTTGCCATCGATGCGACTCCTCCGACGCTGACTAACGTCACACTGAACGGGCAAACATCGGGCGTTGTCGTCGCTTCGACTTCAACAGTTACCGTTGGTTGGACGGCTGCAGATTTGAACTTCGGCTCTTACCCAATTGCAATCTACTATTCCACCAACGGTGGCACCTCTTGGTCGCTTGCCAATGCGACTTCGCTTGCGAATAGTCCAAACACGTTTGCTTGGAACCTCAGTGGCCTCAGTCTTAGCGATGGATCGACTTATCAGGTCAAAATTGTGGCAACAGATTCCGTTGGCAACCAAACTTCTGTCGCAACAAGCAATTTTTCTGTCTTGTCGTCAGCACCATCTCTTAACTTTGCCAGCGGCACTGTCACCAACGCTTATACGAATGGGAATACTGTCATTTATTCGGGAACGTGTACGAATGGTTACTCGGTTACAATCACTGGAACCGATGGCACCAACACTTCAGTGAGCTGCACGAGCGGCGCCTGGACTTGGACAACTGCGACGAACAGCGCTCAAGGCGCCATCACATATACGTTTTCGCAGACCAACGGTGCCTTCACGTCTAACATTTCAGCGACGTGGACTCGCGACACAATTGCACCAACAATTGGTAGCGTTTCGATCAATGGTGGGGCGACAACAACATCTACCGGAAATATTAGTGTCGCAGTCACCACCGGAACCGAAGCGAATATGACGGGCCTAAAAGTTCAGTTGGCTTTAGCCAATATTACTTCGCAAACTTGCCCAAGTGTTGGAACCAACTGGCAATCATTTCCGTCGTCAGGCTCTGGCACGTTTAATTACACAGTGATTGCACCTCCAGGACAAAAAACGATTTGCGTTTGGCTGCAAGATGCCGCAGGCAATACATCGAGTGTCGCGAGCAGCTCGATCAATTTCCAAAACGGTACGCCGCCGACGATTACTTCGTTCTCCGTCAGCAACGGTGTGACAGGTACCAACTACGGAACTTCGACTTACGCTTCAGGTGACACGGTTAATATTTCTTGGACGGTCACGGACACAGAAGGCCTCGCATCTAATCCGGTTTACTTGGATTACACCACCGACGGCTCAACTTGGACGCCGATCATATCAGGCTATGGTGGTCTGACAGGAACTCAAACCAGTTACTCGGCGACATTCTCAGGCTTCTCAGCTCCTGCAACATTCTTTGAAATTCGCATTCGTGCGACTGACAATTCAAGCAATTGGGCGGTCCCGCTTGTTTCAACACCACAGAACACGGGCCAGTGGTCAGTTTTCGCTGGCTCTACCGATCGCGGCGTGAGCAGCGGAGCATCGACCGCCTTGCTCGGCGGCACTCTCTATGGTGGCGGCCTGGTTGTCGTGAACCCTAGTAACAGCGACATTTACGCGGTCGACCGCGCACACGGTATTATTAAAATTCCAAGTTCAACCGGTGTCGCATCGACATGGATCGCGCATTCAGCAACCGTCAATTTGTCGAATGGTGGCGGCACAATCACTTCTTCGACGACTGTGGATACAGCCAATGGCGGCATGGTTTGGGATGGCGGATATATTTATTTATTGACCGGAAATGGCACGACCGCGTCTTCAAAAATTTGGCGTATCAATCCGACGGACAATACCTACACTCTTTACTTCGGTGGCGGCACAGACACGTCGACATCAGCTACATCAACAACAGCTTTCGTGATGTTCGACGCGTTTCGTTTCGACGAAGACCATTCCATGTATTTCTTTAGTTCGTGTGCAAGCCCTGTCTCGAGTTACAATACGTCGACAAGCACAGTTAAACTCATGAAAGTCACACAAACTACGACAGGCGCACCGGGAACAATCAGCGCTGTTGCCGGCAACTGCGTCAATGGAACTCCAGCCTCAGGTACTGCCGCGACTGCAACACCAATAGGTGATGGCGCCAATGTCGGAACTTCAACATTTACCGTTTGGAATCACGGCAATATGATCTACTTCAGATTGCATGGTCTGAGTACGGTCTACAAAATTGTAAATGGCACTCTCTATAGCACGGCTCTCACTGCGAGTGGCCAGACGGATCTTTATTACAGCTCGCTGACATCCAAACTGTACCAGGCGGCCGGCATTATTTACGCATGGACAACAACGACGACGGCAAATGGTGAAACGTCGACGACTTATGTAAACAATGGCGCTAGTGGTACGACTTGTAACTCCGACGGCATCGTCGCCGCCACGGCAGCTTGTGCGACAAGTTATCGATTTGGTAACGACGGAAGCGGTCAAGTCTACGTGCTGGATGGAGCCGGCGGAAGCAATCACCCTTATCGTGTTCGCTACGTCGACGGAAACGGAAAGATTTGGACGCTTGCAGGCTCGCTCCCGTTTTACGGCAACGGCCTCAATCCGCTTTACACACGCGGTACTTACAAGGGCATTTACTATAAGCCTTCAACCGCAAGTAACCTGTCCGCATTTCCAAGCGGACTTTATTTCACGGACCCACAAGCTCCAGTTTTTGGTCTCATTCAGAACAACACCACAAGTATTATTTGGGGTAACCAAAGCGGTACTTGTGCGCCGAGCAGCTATGCCGGTGGCGTTACGGTTTCAAGCGGTCTCACAGCAGGTTGTGCGTTTGGCTCACCTTCTGACTTAGGTAACTTGAGTTTAGGTTTTGATTCGTCGGGATTGCCTTGGTTACGTCCAACATGGGCGGGACTTCTTTATCTTGATGCCAGCTTGCATCCTACTTATCTCAACACAGGTACAAGTACGACAGCGGATTCAACAAGCTGGATGTATGCAAATACGAGCGCAACACCAGCGTCACTTTCTTACTTCCTCTCAGTACCAAACAATATGACGATTAAGAGCACGACGACACGCAAAGGTATTTTCTCACTCGGCGCATATTACACGACGAGCCCTTGGACTTCGCCTGGGCCAGTTTTGCGCTTCTTTGATTTCACAAGTAACACCGTCATTAATATTATGGGTAACTCTGCAACTTCGGGAGCGACCGCGGATTCCTCGACAGCGGGCGCCGATACATTGACAAACGCGACGATTTCTTCGAGCTGCCAATTTCAAAACGGAACAGGTTGTTACACTCAGTTTGTTGAGGGTGATGCAACGACCGATAGTGATGACGTGATTTATTTTACCGAAGGCGCAAATCTTCGCTCAATTACAAATCCGTTTAATCCGGGAAGCCAAACATTAAAAACGATTTTCACGGAGTCTTCGACTCTTGGCGATTTCATCTTAACTCCGGACAATCATCGAATTTACTATTTGATGGGTGGCTATCTCTATTGCTACGCACTTTCAAAAGATTACGAATCAGCCGACTGTATGAATCGCAAAGCCGATGTCACAACTCTCGCGGCACTTAATATTCAAACGCACGGTCCACTCGGCCCACCGGCCGGCATGACGACATTCCCTACGACGGTTCAAGCGGACAGCATGACTTGGAAAGATTCGAAAACACTTCTGATTTCGAACGGTCAACAGATCTTGCAATACAACGTTCCGCAACCGACTGCGACCACTCAAGCGATGCTTTGGGGAGTCAACATTCACGCCAATGCGGCTTACGGCAGTGGCGACGCGACCGCGATCGCGAACCAAATGCAATTAGCCAAATCACGTGGCTTGACCGCTATTCGCCTCGGTTCGTTCACCGCTTCGGTTGCGAAAGCGCAATTGGATGCAGCTCAAACGGCTGGCGTCCGCGCGAATTTCGTGATTGGTCTTGAGTGGATCGTGAACATCAACGACGGAAAAACATTTACGACGACCGACCCAACAACGCTTTATAACAACGCGTACAATTACACTTACAATCTTCTCCTCACATACAAAGACTACACGAACGTCGACTGGGAATTGAGCAACGAGATTGACTTGAAGGCAGGTGCATCGGGGCCCGCTGCTTGGAACTCCGGATGGACAGTGGCCTCTTGGACCGGCATCAGCGGACCAGGTAGCAGCGATTATTTTACGAGCTGGTCATACATTCTTAAGGGTGCGTCTGATGCCATCGCGGCCATCAACACGCAATATGGCAAACACCATCGCCGTGTCTTGAACTGGGTTGGTACAGATAAAGGCTTCGTTGATTTCATGATTAGTAAAGGCGTTAATTTCGACATGCTGTCTTATCACAGCTACTACTCTCGTGGCGTCTCGATGCTTTCATTGCCTGCTGGTCAACCAGGACTTGGCGTGAACTACTGGAACCTTTTTGCAGCACTGGCTTCTTATAACAAACCAATCGTGATCACTGAGACCAACTGCGGTGAGATCTATAACGGCAGTTACCAAAACGTTTCAACTGATCCTCTCTGGCAGACTTGCTTGTCGAACTTGCGCGTGCAGTTGGGCTACTACAAAAACAATAGTCAGATGAATTTGGAAGCAGTTTATGCTTACGAACTCTACGACGAACCGGCCAACACTGCTCCAGAAAACCATTTTGGTTTAATGTTCAACTCAAGCAATACGACTTATACACCAAAAACACATCTCTACCTGTTCTCTTCGTTCGCGGGCGGAACGCTCTCGACATCCGAGACGAATGAGATGAATAGCTTTAGCTTGTTGCCACTTCCATAGTCTCACGTCGAGAAGTGGCGCAAAGCTTTCCAACATCCAACCAGGATGATTCCAAACTCTTTACCTAAGACAGGTGCGCTGTTTTAAATTGAGATTCGATGCTTGATTTGCATCAAAAAATCCTGAGAATTCTAACACTTGGCGACGAGTTTACCGAAAAGAGAACAGTATGGTGATGCGGTACGTATCGTTGTCATTCCTAGGACTTATAGTCGCTGGCTGTAGCGGCGTTGGTGGATCAATGGATTCGTCGCGCCTCGCAGGTGGTTCAGTTATCTTGAGCCTGAATTCTTCAAACGTCACATGGGATGGAACAAACCTCGTCGGTAGTATCAGCGTCAAAGCGACCGACTATACTGGCGCGCCAGTTTCAGGTTATACACCAACGGCAAGCGTGACATCATCAAGCTCGGTCACCGCTCGTATTCTTGCATCGGTCTCAAGCTTTTCGCCATTTGGCAGCGTTAATCGCTCCGTCACTTACAATGTCCTACCATGCTCAGCGACAGACACGAGCGGCTTATCCACTTGTCAGGTTCAAGTTTCGGCCGGTACGGGAAGTCTCGCACTCGAAGTCGGCGGCACCGGAGCCAGCACGCCTCTCGCCGTCAATTTAGATTTCTATGCGCCACCAACGCTGGTCGGTGTTTCGCCAAGTATTTTAGATCCCGGCACGACAACGACTTTAACTTTAACGGGCACTGGCTTTCGCTCACCGATGACAGTTAAAGTTGGCACTTTGACTTGCGCGAACGTGAACGTCACGTCAACGACAGCGGCAACATGCTCGCTCACGACAACCGCGGCACTTGGTCTAATGGATGTCACGATCACAACGGCCGATGCGCAGTTTGATACAATCACTTCCGGTGTGAACATCAAAGACCGAGCGGCACCTATCATTCTTGTCAGCACACAACCAACGTCACTCACAAATCAAGCGACAACGACAATTGGTTTCTCTGTCACCGATAACGATGCGACTTTGCCGAATATTACGATCACATGTACCCTCGATTCATCGCCCACTACATGTACTCCACCAACTTTACTTTTAAGCTCACTCGCAGATGGAATTCACAACTTAACGATTTCTGCCGTCGATCCATCAGGTAACTCGTCGACCCAATCCGTGAACTGGACGGTCGACACGATCGCTCCGACATTGACATTTGACAACTCTGGCTTGGGTTCATCGCCATCTTCTAGCACCACCACCCGCTCGGTCACTGTTGGTGGTGCCGATGTCGTCAGTTATAAAGCCGTCGTGATTCGCTCGGGCAGTTGTTCATCGGCGGATTTTTCCGCGGCCACTGAAACTCAGGTCGCAACCGCATTTTCGATGGCGATCACAACGGATGGCAACTATACGGTTTGCGGTATCGGTAAAGATGCAGCCGGTAACTGGCAAACCGCTGCGAGTTCAACTTCAAGCTCAACGATCGCAATCGACACTTCGATTCCATATATCGTTAGCATCGCAGGTAACTTAACGAGCCCGTCAAACGATGCAACAGCTCGATCATTGACGATGTCAGGCACGGATGTTGCGGCTTATAAAGCGGTCACTCTCAAAAACGTCACCGACTGTTCGAGTGCCAACTTCACACCTGTCTCCGAGACTGCCGCAGGTGTTTCTTATTCCATGTCTTTCAGTGGCGATGGTAACTACATCGTTTGCGCCATCGGAAGAAACGCGGCCAACACTTGGCAGCCCACCCCAACGGCAAGTTCACTTCTCACTCTTGATACAACTCCACCAACGTTGAATGCGATTTCACTTGGCGCATCCCCAAGCAACTCGAATGCGACTCGTTCGATTCAACTCGGTGGAACAGGCGTTGTTCAATATAAAGCGATTTACTATTCTGGCGGCTCTTGTGACACGTCGGCATTGAATGCTGCCACCGCGACTTCGATTTCGACTTTGTTTTCGTTACCGATCACTTCTGACGGCAGCTACAATATTTGCGCCATCGGAAGAGATGCCGCAGGTAACTGGCAATCTTCTGCGACGATCAGCTCAACTCTCGTTATCGACACGATTGCCCCGATCTTAGCTTACACCTCACCGACTCCTGGCTCCTCATTTGGTTCGGGCGCAACCTTGCAAGGCTCTTGCGAAACTGGTTTGACCGTGACATTGGCGGGCACCGGCGTTTCTTCATCATCAACGACGGCTTGTACGTCAGGAACTTTCTCGCAAGCTGTCACTTTTTCGAGTGGTGATGGTTCGAAAACTATTACCGCAACACAGACAGATGCCGCGGGTAACATTGGTTCAGTTGCGATTTCTCTAATTAAAGACTCAACCGCTCCCAACGTGACTTTCACTTCGCCAGCGGCAAACGCACCTTCACAAACCGGCGCCACCGTTCAAGGAACATGCGACACGGGAATTACATTGACGATTGCTGGTTCAGGCATCAGCTCCACTTACAATCCGACCTGTACAAGCGGCGGTTTCTCACAAGTCGTCAGTTTCTCATCGGGCGATGGCAACAAAACTGTCACAGCATCGCAAACCGACGCCGCTGGAAATACGGGCTCCGCGAGTCTGACACTCGTCAAAGACACGACGGCGCCAGTTCTCGCAGTGACAAGTCCTGCAGCCAGCACGGCATCGCAAACCGGTGCAACAATTGTTGGTACGTGTGAGGCTGGATTAACTGTCACATTGAGTGGCGCAGGCGTCGCAAGTTCTTCGACAACATCTTGTTCGAGCGGAAATTTTAGCGCATCCGTCAGTTTCTCATCGGGCGATGGTTCCAAAGCCATCACCGTTTCACAAACCGACGCCGCTGGAAATGCGGGCTCCGCCTCAATCACACTCGTGAAAGACACGACGGCTCCCGTGCTTGCGATCACCTCACCAACAGCAAATTCGGCTGCTCAAACTGGAGTGACTGTAGCGGGCACTTGTGAAACCGGTTTAACTGTGACTTTGGCCGGCTCTGGCCTTTCAAGTTCATCAACAACGACATGTGCTTCCGGAACATTTAGTAAAGCTGTCACATTCTCGGCCAGCGATGGCTCGAAGACCGTTACAGCTTCTCAAACGGACCTGGCTGGCAACGTCGGCACCGTCACTACAACTTATATTAAAGATACCGCCGCACCTGTTATCGCGATCACGGGCCCGGCTGCAAATACGAATGCGCAAACCGGTGTCACTCTCACAGGAACTTGCGAAACCGGATTACTCGTCAGCCTCTCTGGCGCGGGACTTGGTTCGCCAGCTTCAACAACTTGTACGAGCGGAACTTTCTCACAAGCCATTTTGTTTACTGGTGCTGACGGCACAAAGAATATTATCGTCACGCAAACGGATGCAGCCGGCAACGTCGGTACCGACAATCGTGACTTTGTTCAAGATACGACAGTGCCAGCTCTTACCATCACGGCTCCCGCGGTCGACACACCATCAAAAACAACTGTGACGGTCACGGGAACTTGTGAAACAGGACTCGCGATCGCGATCTCTGGCACCGGCGCATCCTCTCCAAGCAGTACAACGTGTGCCTCAGGAGCTTTTAGCCAAGCGGTTACATTTACCGCAACCGATGGCGCAAAACTAATTACGTTTACCCAGACCGACGCGGCCGGAAATACGACGGCGGCGACTCGTGAATTCATCAAGGATACAACAGCTCCGGTCTTGGCTTTTGGTACCGGCTCGCAAACTCAGTCGTCTAACGGGAATGCCGCGGCATTTTCGGGAACATGTGAAGCGGGTCTTACGATTACCGCGACTTTAAATAGCTCAACCGATGGCACAGCGACGTGCGCCTCCGACGGCACATGGAGCTATTCCTCTGCAACGCAAACAAGCGATGGACGTACGCGTACACTTTCACAGAATCTGATGCCGCCGGCAACTCGTCGACGATCAACGGCAGCTGGACTCGCGATGCAACACCGCCGACTTTGACGCTCGTTCAACCTTCGGGCGCAATGGTTTTGGCAGGTGGCGCGAGCCTTTCCATTCAGTGGACAACGTCCGATACGCATTTAGCTCTTATTCCAATCGAGATTGACTACACGGCCAACGGCGGAACTTCGTGGTCGACCATCGCACCAGCTCTTACCAATTCGGGAACTTACTCTTGGACGTTGCCAAACATCAACTCGACATCGGTGCAAGTGCGCGTGATCTCGAGTGATACATTTGGTAACACGGCGACCGCGACTTCGACTTCATTTACCATCGACTCTTCACCACCCGTCGTGACATTGACTTCACTCACTGGTGGTCAGCTCTTAAAGGGTGGAGCAACACAAGCCATCACATGGACCGCGACAGATGCGAATCTCGCAACAACGCCAATCACATTGTCATATTCGGCTGACGGCGGAACAACGTGGACACAAATCGCAACCGGACTTTCGAATTCGGGTAGCTATTCGTGGACCGTGCCTAGTACGAGTGGCACAAACTATTTTGTTAAAGTCGTTGCGGCAGATACCGCAAGCCACACAGCACAAGCCATGTCGTCAGCGGCATTCGCCATCGATGCGACTCCACCGACCCTTTCTAACGTCACACTAAATGGTAAAACTTCGGGCGTGACCGTCGCATCCACATCGACTGTGACGATCGGATGGACGGCGTCTGATTTAAACTTTGGTTCATATCCAATTGCGATTTATTATTCGGCTAATGGTGGCTCAACATGGTCACTTGCGAGCGCGACTTCGCTTCCGAATAGTCCGAACACCTATGCTTGGAATCTCACAAGTCTCTCTCTTGCGGATGGATCGACCTATCAAGTAAAAGTGGTTGCGACCGATACCGTCGGCAACCAGACTTCGGTTGCCACAAGCAATTTCTCCGTCTTGTCGTCGGCTCCTTCACTTAACTTCGCGAGCGGAAC
>Ga0105239_10009794_pt1 | contig 10768 bp, 9 predicted proteins | sample KBSC44metaG_FD_92761 | JGI IMG/M metagenome (GOLD analysis project Ga0105239, IMG submission 92761) | Corn rhizosphere microbial communities from Kellogg Biological Station, Michigan, USA - KBS C4-4 metaG | ecosystem: Host-associated > Plants > Roots > Rhizosphere > Soil | place: Michigan, USA...
CATACCTACTCTTGGTACATAAATACTCTTAATACCGGCATGTTTCATAACAGTAAGATAAATTTCGCAGGCGGGTATAATTACATCGGCACGGTCCTGGTTAAGGCCCAGCACGTTGATACGGTCCTTAAGCGAGAAGGATGTGAGGTAGGTATATAGCTGGCGGAGTTTATTAAAGCTCAGCGGCGCCTCGTTCTCTTCTTCGGCCAGTTTATACAGCTTATTGATGTTACCGCCGGTGCCAATACCTGCCAGCTGCTTAAAGCCGCGGGTATGTTCGCGTATAAAATCCTTCATTTCGTTCCAGGTTTCTTCGGTGTCCTGGTTATCCAGGATCCGGATGGTACCGATGTTGAATGATTTGGATGCCATGAGCTGGCCGGTTGAAAACAAGGAAAGCTCTGTACTGCCGCCGCCTACATCTACATAAAGGTAGTTTTTACTTTTATCGATGTTTTGATCGGCATGGCTGGCGTATATCACTTTAGCTTCTTTTGAACCATGGATGATCTCCAGGTCGATATTTGCCTCCTGTTTGATCAGTTTAGCCACCTCTTCCCCATTTTCGGCTTCGCGCATGGCCGATGTGGCGTAGGCCAGGTAATCGGTCACCTTATAAACATCCATCAGGTTGCGGAAAGCCTGCATCGCCTTTAAAAGATCATTGGTTTTACGATCAGATATATGGTGCTGTATAAACGCGTCGTCGCCCAAACGTAACGGCACCCTGATCAGCGTATTCTTTTTAAAAGAAACTGAACCATTGTTTTCAATAATGTCAGCAATCAAAAGCCTCACGGCGTTTGAACCTATGTCTATAGCGGCGTATCTCAATTTTATTTATTTTTAGCTTTTAGATAATTATATATCTCAATCTGCGCGCGATGCGACTCGGCAGAGTGAGTTTTGTGATATTTGTTATTATTCTGACTGTTTATTTCGCGGGCTTTGGTGTTGTCATGCAGTTGTATATCAATTACATCCCTAATCTCTTTACGTAACTGCTCATCATATATCGGAAAACCAACCTCGATACGGTTATCAATGTTACGGGTCATAAAATCGGCCGATGTCAGATACAGCAACTCATTACCGCCATTGCAGTAAATGTGCACACGGGCATGTTCCAGGTATTTATCAACGATACTGATCACCTCAATATTTTCGCTATATCCTTTCACGCCGGGTATCAGGCAGCACATCCCACGGATGATCATCCTGATCTTAACGCCGGCATTGCTGGCAGTGTAAAGCTTAGTGATCAGTTCTTCATCGGCCAGGCTGTTCATTTTTAATATCATGTAAGCCTTTTTACCCGCCTTGGCATTTTTGATCTCGTTATCGATCAGCCTGTAAATAGCCGGTCTGGAATCAATAGGTGATACGATCAAATTTTTCAGTCCTTTTGGCAGCGCGTTTTTATATAAGGCTTTAAAAACTACCACCAGATCGCCGGTGATCTTAGGATTGGCTGTAAACAGCGTATGGTCGGCATATATACGAGCCGTCTTTTCGTTGAAATTACCGGTTGAAAGACAAGCGTAATAAGCCAGTTTTCGTTTTTCGACGCGCGTTACCAGGCATATTTTGGAATGTACTTTGTAACCAGCCACGCCATACAATACGTTTACACCCTCTTCTTCGAGCCTGTTGCTCCAGAAAATATTATTTTGTTCATCAAACCGGGCACGCAGCTCAACCAGGCAGTTTACCTTTTTACCATTCTTGGCGGCGTTGATCAACGCGTGTATCACCCGTGAATTTTCGGCCAGGCGATATACGGCAATGCTGATCTCCCGTACTTTGGGGTCAATGGCAGCTTCACGCAAAAAGTGAATGATATAATCAAACGACTGGTATGGTGTACTCACCAGATAGTCTTTTTTGGCGATGAGCCCGATCAAACTTTTACCAAACGACAGATCCTCAACCGGCAAAGGCGGATATTTAGGATATTCCAGCTCCGGGCGGCCTACGTTAGGGAACGAAATGAAGTTTTTAAAGTTGTGGTATCGGTTGCCGGGTATCAGGCTTTCGCCATGCAAGCCCATCCTGTTCACCAGGTATTTTAACATATCCAGCGGCATATCGCTATCATACAGCAAACGCATGGGTTTACCCTTTTTGCGTTTTTGCAGACTTTTGGATAACGAATCGATAAACTTTTCGCTTACCTCCTTATCCAGGTCGAGCTCTGCATCGCGGGTAAGCTGCAAGGAATAGGCCTCGATGGTATCGTGGTTAAAAATAAAGAAGATATCCTCCAAACTATACCTGATGATATCATCCAGCAGGATAATAAATTTCAGGTTATTGGTTTCTGGCAGGGCTATAAACCTCGATAAGTTGTCGGGGAATTCGATCAGCGCGAACCTTGATTTTTTGTTCTTGGTGAGCTTTACAAAAAAGTAAATGGCTCTGTCGCGCAGCTCGGGCAGTGGCATTTCATCATCAAGCATAATGGGCACCAGTGTGGCCAACAGCTTTTCCCTGAAGTAAGTTTTAACAAAGGCGCCACGAGTTACGTTAAGCTGCTTATCGTTCAGCAAAAAGATCTTCTCTTCGGCAAGTTCCTTTACAATGATGTTTTCGTAAAGGTTGTTGAACTTGCGCTCCTGCTTTACAACCAGATTTTTGATCTGATTAAGGATCTTTTTGGGATTATAACCCAGTATTTCCTTTGATTTTTCGTTCAGGTTGGCCAGGCGACTCATAGTAGCCACCCGTACGCGATAAAACTCATCCAGGTTGGATGAAAATATGGCTAAAAACCTTACCCGTTCAATTAGCGGAACAGTTGGATCGGCAGCTTCCTGCAAAACCCTATCGTTAAAATATAACCAACTTATCTCTCTGTTTATTAAGGGAACCTGTTTATCCATATAAATTGCCCATGCCGGGCTCACTTTTACAAAACTGCTTATTTATTTGTTAACTTAATATTAACTCATTAGCATTTAACGAGTTTTTATTCACACATAGTTCATGGATCATAGTTCATAGTATATAGATCATAGTTTATGGCTTCATATTAGCTATAAAGACTGATATATTCAATAAACTGTAAGTAACGATCAATATTTTATGAACCATAAAACAACTATGATCTATGAACCATTAACCATGAACTATATACTATGAACTATGTTTTCAATAGCTTAGTTTTGTAAACATTTATAAAACCATTTACTTATGCCCACATTTGATATAGTAAGCAAGATAGACGGACAAACGCTTGATAACGCTATCAATACCGCAAAAAAGGAAATATTGAACCGTTACGATTTTAACGATTCAAAAAGCACCATCGATCTGGATAAAAAAACCAACGAGATCACCATCGTGACCGAAAACGATATGCGTTTAAAGGCCATCCAGGATTCCATCATCAGCCGTATGGTGAAACAGCATTTAGATTCCAGCGCTTTGGATTTTGGCAAAGAGCAATATGCATCGGGCAATATGATCCGCAAGGAGATCAAAGTGAAGGAAGGCATCGATAAAGAGGCAGCTAAAAAGATCGTTAAAAAGATCAAAGACAGTGGTCTTAAAGTTCAGGCTTCCATTATGGACGACCAGGTTCGTGTCCAGGGTAAAAAGATCGATGATTTGCAAGCCGTGATCAGTCTGTGCCGTGGCGAAAACTTTGGCCAGCCGTTACAGTTTATTAATATGCGTGACTAATTATACTCAAATGCGGGTCATGCCGAATTTATTTCGGCATCTCACAGGGATGGGTAACCGGCATGTATGAATTGCGTGTGGGATGCTGAAACAAGTTCAGCATGACAACCCATAAAACAAAAATAGAGACGCATGTGATGCGTCTCTACAAAAATCATAACGTAGAGACACATTACATGTGTCTCTTTTATTTTCAAACAGGTTTACCCTGCTACTTCAACCTCTTTAACTTCATTAGGGCGACCATTTTTAAATGCCTTGCGTGGCGATAAGCCCAGTAATTCAAACATCGCCATATCGGTATCAAACGATGGGTTTGGTGTGGTCAATAATTTTTCTCCAGCGAAAATGGAGTTAGCTCCGGCCATAAAGCAAAATGCCTGTTCAACCACGCTCATTTCGGTACGACCTGCTGACAAGCGCACTACCGTTTTAGGCATAATGATACGGGTAGTAGCAATCATGCGTACCATATCCCAAACAGATACCCTTGGCTGATCGGCCAGTGGCGTACCCTGTACAGGCACCAGGGCGTTAATCGGTACAGATTCCGGGTGTTTAGGCAGGTTTGATAATGTTTTGAGCATAGAGATACGATCTTCCACAGTTTCGCCCAAACCAATGATGCCACCGCTGCATACAGTAATTTTAGCTTTACGCACATGCTCCAGTGTTTGCAGGCGCTCATCATAAGTACGGGTTGTGATGATACGCTTATAATCTTCCTCAGAGGTATCCAGGTTGTGATTATAGGCATACAGACCCGCGTCGGCCAAACGTTGCGCCTGGCTCTCGGTAAGCATACCCAGCGTACAGCAAACTTCCATATCCAGGGAGTTAACCGCTTTTACCATGTCAATTACCTTGTCAAAGTCGCGGTTGTCGCGAACTTCACGCCAGGCAGCGCCCATACATAAACGCGAAGCACCACCTGCTTTAGCTTTTTCGGCCGCGGCAATCACTTCATCTTTAGGCATTATGGCGTGTACATTAACACCAGTGTTATAACGCGCCGCTTGCGGGCAATACGCACAATCTTCAGAACAACCGCCGGTTTTAATCGAGATCAGCGAGCTGATCTGCACTTCGGCATAGTCCTTATTTTCGCGGTGTATGGTTGCGGCCTTGTAAACAAGGTCAAGCAGCGGGGTATGGTATATTTCAGCTATTTCTTCTTTAGTCCAGTTGTATCTTACCTCGGTCATTCTGTTTCAAATTTTGATGGTTCAAATTTAGAATAATTAGTGATTTAGTGGATTAGTGATTTAGCGATTTATTGTCTTGAACAAGAATTTACAAAATTAAAGAATTAACAGAATCTTAACTAAGGTATTCAATCCCTCCTCAACAATTCATTAACTATCTAAATCACAAATACTTGCCCATTCACTAATTCACTAAATCAATAATTCAATAATTAATTTAGTGGTGCAACAAAAGCTTTGTGGCCAGCCAAAGCGGCAATAAAAAGCCTATGCAATCTGTAAATGTTGTAATAATGATAGATGATGCCACTGCCGGATCGATCCCTACCCGCTTTAATATCAGCGGGATAGATGCGCCTGTTAAACCGGCGATAATGAGATTGCCCGTCATGGCTAAAAACAATACCAGGCCCAGCATGGGGTTGGCATCATAGAAAAAAGCCACTATAAAAACGATCAAACCGTTGGCCGCACCGTTGATCATCCCTACTAAAAACTCTTTCAGCACCGTATTATAGGCCTGTTTATCGCTCAGATCGTTTAATGAAATACGCCTCACCGTTACCGCCAGGGCCTGGGTTGCCGCGTTGCCGCCCATACCCGCGATAATGGTCATATAGGCCGAAATAATGGAGAGCTTGGCTACCGTGGCATCGAAATTACGGATGATGGATGCCGCCAGAAACGCAGTACCCAGGTTGATGACCAGCCAGGGTAAACGACTTTTTACAGCGTCTTTCCAGTTACCGCTCAACTCTTCGTCCTCAGATACACCCGATATTTTCAGGATGTCCTCGGTATTCTCCTCCTCCATTACGTCGATGATGTCATCCACCGTAATGCGGCCCAGTAGTTTCATATGCTCATCAACTACCGGGATACTGGTGAGGTTATATTGCGATATTAAACGGGCTACTTCTTCCTGGTCAACATCGGCCTTTACATATACAAAGGATGTTTGCACCAGGTTACTGATCCGGGCGTCGGCCTTTGCTTTAATGAGTGTTTTTATAGAGAGTATGCCTTTCAGGGTAGCCGCATCGTCAATCACATAAATGGTGTATAGCTCCTCCATCTCTTCCGATTGATGGATGATCTCGTCCAACGCGTCCTTTTTATCCAGGTTGATATTTACCCGGATAACCTCGGAGTTCATCAAACCACCCGCCGTATCCTCATCATAACTGAGCAGAGCGCGAATACTGCTGGCATCCTCCTGGTCAATATCTTTCAGGATCTCATGCTGCTGCTCTTCATCCAACTGCGAGATAATGTCGGTAGCATCGTCATAATCCAACTCCTCCACAATCTCGGTACGTTTTTCCGGATGAAGGTTCACCAGCAGTTCTTCGGGGTGGTGCTCCTCATCCATTTCCGAAATTACTTCCGATGCGATGTCGGTAGGCAGGATATTGATGATGCGTTCTTTGGCTTCCTGCGGAAGTTTCTCAAACAGTATAGCAATCTCAGAGGCGTGGTATCCCTGCAGAACTTTCTCTAACTCAACATCATCGCTTTCCAGAGCGGCTTTAATGCGGAGCAGGTCGGTTTTATCGATTTCAAAAGATTGCATATCCCGACTAAAATAATCATTTATGCCGGAAATCGAGAATCAGGAGACAAGAATCAAGAGGCAAGAATTAACTCGCTGATTTACTTTACTTTCTTGATTCTTAACTCTTAATTCTTGCTTCTCAAAGGCTGTGATCGTATTTCGCAACAGCACCGCTTACCTTACTTATTTTAAATAAAGTTTGCTCCACCTGGGTTTTACGGATAGAAACCTGAATGCGGCAATCGTTATCAAACTGCTGGTTGAGTATGGCCAGGTTATCATCTTTGATGATGCGCATTACATCATTCATTTGCAGGTAATCAAAGGCGATGGTATAAATATCATTTACCGTTTTATGCACGATGGTTGCCTGGTTCAAAGCTTCTTCGGTTGCTACTTTGTAGGCATTAATTAGGCCTGGGACGCCTAACAGCGTACCACCAAAATAGCGCACTACCACGACTAATATATTGGTCAAGTCACGGGATAGCAACGTGTTGAGTATGGGACGGCCGGCTGTACCAGAAGGTTCACCATCGTCATTAACCCTAAACACCGATCTGTCGATACTTAAGCGCATGGCCCAGCAGTGGTGATTGGCTTTAGGGTGCTCTGCTTTTAGATTGGCTACGATGCCCTTGATATCATTCTCCGAGTTAATAGGATAAGCATAAGCCAGGAATTTGCTGCCCCGATCACGGAAAATACCTTCGGTTGGTTGTTCTATAGTTTTGTAAGTATCGTCAAAAAGCATTTTTTCAAAGTGGAAAGCAGAAGGCTTAAAGCAGAAAGCTAAAAACCAACAACTCATTCAAAAATTAAAATAAATCACTAATTCAAAACTCGGTAATTCAATAATTAAAAAGCTGCGGGAAATAAATAACCACAATGGCAAGAATGGCTACAACAATACCAATTTTGTTCAAAGTGCTCAGTTTCTCTTTAAATATGAATATCCCTATAAAAGTACCCACTATAATTACACCGATATTCATGGATGAGAATACAGCCGAGGGGCTATTGGCTAAAGCCTGATGAGCCTTTAAGTAAAACAGGATGTTACCAAAGTTAGCTACACCCAGTATCCACCCGATGAGGATATGCGGCCATGAGAATTTTGTTTTTTTAGTAGCCACCTGGTAAATCAGCCCGATCATGGATAACACAAAGGCCAGTATAAAGATCACAAAAATGGCCGATGTGAAGGGCACTTTGTTAACCTTGGTTATTTGTTTTAGAAGCACATCAATGATCCCAAAACCTAAAAAAACGATGAGTAAATACATCCAGGATACTTTGGCAGCCTTATCGCGTGAGGCTTTTTGCCAGGGTATAGAGCATATGATGGCTATAAAAGCCAATACTATCCCGATGATCTTCACAGTATCCTTAGCCTCATTGAATATAAAAAATGCCGCGAAAATGGGGATAAACAAGGATAACCTTTGTGCCACATCGGTACGAACAATACCCGCCAGACGAACGGACGAGGCCATGATAACAAATAACGAGGGAAACAGTACACCGAGTGCTATGTAATTATAAATTGGCGCATCCGCAAAACTGATGATGAGTTGTGGTTTAAAAAATATCCAGGTAAGCAATATGGCCATGGAGTAATTCCAGGTGATGGCCTGAAATACATCTATGTGGTAGCGTTTGGCTAGTTTCAATAGCACAGAAACTACAACGCTGCAGCAAATACTTAAAAAAACGTAGAGCATTATTATAATTGGTATCAAGTAGTTAGTATCAAGTATCAAGATTTTTCATCAATTAAGCATCTAGTTTTCACGACCGCACTTTTCTGGTCGTGATACTTGATACTAGCTACTTGATACTTAAATATTATGTACTATCTGCAGGCGGTCATCGCCCGATGATAATTCTTCTGCAATGATACCTGTTATTTGCGGGGCTTTTATACCCTTTTTTAAAACAGTTTCCCCGGTGAATATACGTGCCTCATCCCAAAGACCAGCTTCTATAAAATTGTCCAATGTACGGGCACCACCTTCAATAATAACCGACTGAATATCCTGTAGATATAACTGGTATAAAATATACTGGGGTACATAACGGTCAAAATCTTCAAGGGCTATATATTTATTTTTACCGTCGGCATCAAATTTAACCTCATTAAATATGAATGTTTCTACCGATTGGTCAAACACATTCAAGCTTTTATCCAATTCCAGTCGCCTGTCGATCACTACCCGCTTGGGTGATTTGCCCTCCCAGTAGCGTACAGTAAGTCTTGGGTTATCAATCGCGACTGTATTTTTACCCACCAGTATGGCATCCTCTTCGCTGCGCCATTTGTGCACCAGCCTGCGTGATTGCTCTCCGGTGATCCAAAGCTGACTGTTATCGTCAGGAGCAAAAAAGCCATCGGTGGTTTGCGCCCATTTTAATATAATGTATGGCCGATGCTTTTGTATCCGTGTAAAGAACCGGCGATTAAGCCATTGGCATTCTTTTTCGAGCACACCGATTATAACCTCAATGCCGGCTGCTTTTAATTTGGCTATCCCCTTGCCATCAACCTGTTCAAAGGTATCGCGGCAACCTACTACTACCAATGGGATCTGGTGTTTAATGATCAGATCGGCACATGGCGGGGTTTTACCGTAATGCGCGCATGGCTCTAATGAAACATATATGGTTGATTGTTTTAACAATTCGGCAGCATTATCAAACCGGGAGCTTACCTGGGCAATAGCATTCACTTCGGCATGGGCCTGACCATACTTTTGGTGATAGCCCTCGCCTATTATTTTATCAGCATGAACTACAACCGCCCCAACCATTGGGTTCGGGCTTACCTGCCCTACACCTAGTTGAGCAAGCTCCAGGCAGCGTTGCATATATTTTTCATGTTTAAGCATGCTGCAAAAGTAGCTTTTATGTTACTTTGTTGCATGATTACGATAAAGGATGTTTTTGAAGATTACAAACAGCTGAACAATATTTACGACAGTACGGAGACAGAAGCCCTTACTTTATTGGTCATCAGCGAAATATGCAAGCTATCAAAGGCATCTATCAAAGCCTTCCCGGAGCGGGAATTAAGCACAGAGCAAGGCGAAGAGCTAAAAGCCATACTCACCCGGCTGCAAACCGGCGAACCCGTGCAGTACATTTTAGGCGAGACCGAGTTTTATGGTTTGCCCTTTAAAGTAAACCCATCGGTACTTATTCCGCGTCCGGAGACAGAGGAGCTGGTGGAGTGGATCCTATCTGTTTGTGGCGGACATTTTGCAGAAAACAGCAAACAATTTGAAGAGGCTATACTTGATATTGGTACGGGGAGCGGTTGTATCGCTATCAGCCTTAAAAAAAACCTGCACAATGCACAGGTTTCGGCCGTAGATATCTCTGAACCGGCATTACAAACCGCTAAGGTTAACGCAGCATTAAATAAAGTTGAAATTAATTTTATCCACAGTGACGTTTTAGACTGGGAGGCTCAAACTGCCAAATTCAAAATGTATAATTTAATAGTCAGTAATCCACCATATGTGACACTTTACGACAAACAGCAAATGCATACCAACGTAACGGATCATGAGCCGCATAATGCTTTGTTTGTACCAGAGGATGCCCCCTTGTTATTTTATAATGCCATTGCCGATTTTGCCCTGCTTAAATTACCTGCAAAAGGCTTATTATTCTTTGAGATTAATGAAAATTACGGCAAGCAAACCTTGGAGATGCTCCAAAAAAAGGGATTTACCGACATCATTTTAAAGCAGGATATGAGCGGCCGCGACAGAATGATAAAAGCCGCGACAAGGTGAGTTGCCGCGGCTTACAGAACAGACTTATATACAGCTGTTCGGTTTTAAGGTCAGTTAATTATAGTTGATCTGTTGTATCATTTTATAGTGCCCGTACCGGCTTAGATCGCTGTTAACAGCAACTTTAAGTTTAAACTTATTTATTTCAAATATTAGTTTCTTTTTAACCGATGGTAATTCGTCGTTCATTAAAATGCTAAGTTCATTTTCGGCTTCCAGGATTGTAGCCACTGAAGACTGGAACACCTGATCGTTCATACAGTATAATTGTTCAACCACGCCATCATAGCGCTCTAAAAGTACCTGAAGCACGTAAGCATTAATTTTCGAATAGTTGCCCAAGCCGTCAAACAACTCTTTTAGCTCATTTAATTCTTCTATATAATCTAACATGTTATTAATCTTTAATTAACTATAACAAGCCAAATGCCGAAACCTTCTTAAGCTCAATGTAGTACGTGTTAATTAAATTTCGTAGCGCAACCTGGGCAAATCTCACCACAATCGGGGAATTAACATACCGC
>Ga0105239_10009798_pt1 | contig 10764 bp, 13 predicted proteins | sample KBSC44metaG_FD_92761 | JGI IMG/M metagenome (GOLD analysis project Ga0105239, IMG submission 92761) | Corn rhizosphere microbial communities from Kellogg Biological Station, Michigan, USA - KBS C4-4 metaG | ecosystem: Host-associated > Plants > Roots > Rhizosphere > Soil | place: Michigan, USA...
AGGCGACGAGCCGGACGCGCAGGACTTCCGAAGCGATCACGCCAGTTGCGTGACGACCTGGCACGACAGCAGGCCCGCGAGCACGGTCTCCACCGGGTTGGGGTCGGTGTCCTCGCCGCCCAGCGTCGGCGCTCGTCGCGGTGATGATCTCGTTCAGCTGGGCGTCCCGGTCGGCTGCGGGCGCGGTCGTGCTGGTGTCGATGCTCATGGCGGGTGAACGGCCTTTCGGGTTCGGATTGCCGGAGGAAAAGGCGCGAATGCGAAGGAACAGCGCGCCACGTACCAGTCCCTGGAATTGCAGGCGCGATCCCAAGGAATTGTTCGGACCGGTGGTGGACGGCTCGAACACTCAGCCGGTGAGCCAGCCAGAGGTGAGAAGCACCAACCCGAGCGAGCCGGCGGCGACCACCACGAGCCCGAGCGCCGCGACGATCAACGGTCGGACGCCCGCGCGGGCGAGCTCGCGGAGGTCGAAGTGCTCATTTGACCAGGAAGGGGATCGAGGGGAGCAGCCCGATCAGCGCCAGCGCGACGAAGACCGCCGCGACGATCACCGCGGCCCAGTCGGCGCCGATGCGTGGGCCCCGTTCGTCCGGGGGCGGGACGGGTGTGGGTTCGGGCGGTGCGGTGCTCACAGCGTGCCTCCAGGACGTCGAAGGATGGGTCAGGTCGAACCGTTGAGGGTCGCGAAGGCGGCGGTGCGGGACTCCCCCCGCCCGTGCGCCGCGTCGGGCGGCTGCCACAGGCCGCGGCGCCGCAGGATCGGCATGACGCCCTCGCCCATCCACCACGCCTCCTCGAGGTGCGGGTAGCCGGACAGGACGAACTCGTCGATGCCGAGGGCGTGGTACTCGGCGATCCGGTCGGCCACCTCCTCGTGGCTGCCGACCAGCGCCGTGCCCGCGCCGCCGCGCACGAGCCCGACACCCGCCCACAGTTCGGCGCGATCTCCAACTGCGCCGTGGACCCGCCGTCGTGGTCCACCGTCTCGCCCCGCCACAGCGCCCGCACGACGTGCAGGAACTCCCCCGTCCTCCGGTAGCGCGCGTCCTTGTCGAGGAAGTCGCCGTAGGCGCGCTGCTCCCGCGCCTCGCCACCGGTCACGACGTTGAGCAGCAACCGTCCCTGCGAATGCCGTTGGAAGGTCGCGGCCTGTTGCGCCGCGAGGGTCGGCGAGATGAACCCGGGGCGGAAGGCGACGAGGAACTTCAACCGCTCGGTGCGCCCGACCAGCATCGCGGTCGTGAGCCAGGCGTCTTCGCACCACAGGCCGGTCGGCGTGCGGGCGGCGGTGAACCCGACCTGCTCGGCCGCCTGCGCGACCGAGGCCAGGTAGTCCAGCGAAGCCTGCCGCAGCAGGCCCGCCGAGCCGGTGCCCACGCCGTGGCCGCCGCCGACCAGTTGCCTGCTGTCGCCGTTGATCGGGAGGAACCAGTGGAGGTCGACCCCGCTCATCCGGCCGCCGTTCTCACCGCGTGTCCGACCCGGGCGACGGCACCGTCGTCCACCGGAGCGGGTAGCGGGATGGTGGTGGACATGGAACGCCTCTCGGGTTTGCGGGCAGCGTGACCCGACCGACCGACGGCGGGTTCCGCGGTGGGGACGGGTGGTGCCCGCTCAGCGGGCGACTGGTCCTGTCGTGTGGACGGGCCGGTGGCGCAGCAACGCGCTGCGCGCCACAGCCAGCTCATGGGCGACCTCGGCGGCCACGATCTCGGCGTCCACGTTCAGTGCGCGGTGCCGGTGCACCAGGTTCTCGAGCGATTCGAGGAGGCGGTCGGCCACATCGGCGCGGCGTTGCTCACGCGTACGGGGCGAATGCGCGTCGAGGCGACGCGGGACAGCGGGATGAGTCATCGGATCCGGTCTCGCAGAAGGGGCGGGGACGGTCAGGGACGAGCCTGACGACGACACCCGCAGCTGCAGACCAGGAGGAAATCGACGTGACGGCGACGCGCGAGGTGCAGCGGGGCCATCATGACCGCAGTCTCACCCGAGCGACGACGGTCTGTCCAGGGCTCTGCGTCATTTCGGCGATCTGCCGAGCGCGCGCGATGACGCCGACCGAGCCGAGCGCGGTGGACGCAGCCGACACGAGCGGGCCCCGGCGCGTGGTGGTGACCTCGGCGGGCACCGTCGTCATCGCTTCCGGCGCAACGGGTTCGGGCGAATCCACGGTCAGCCCCGGCCACCAGGCTTGCACGCGGTCGCGCAGGTCGGCGAGCGTGCCGCGGGGCCACGACCGGGCGCCGACGGCGAGGTGGCCGTAGGCGCAGGAGGCCGCCCGCACCAACCCGAGCTCCGGGTCGTGGAGGGCGAGCAGCGGCCCGTCGAGGTGCTCGGTCGCGCGCCGGAAGTGCAGCTCGACGCTCCTCGACGACGACGGGACGACGGAGGTGACGACCGCACGCCGGGCGCAGATCCGCCCCTCGGCCGTGCGGACGTCGACGCGCTCGTCGTCGACGGCCTCGACGGCGGTCACCGGGCTGCGGTAGCGGACCACCGCACCGAGCGCGACCGCGCCCGCCGTGAGGGCGGCGATCGCGAGCTCGGCCCGGATTTGGAAGGCCGCGCCCGTCCGCAGCACCGCCGGACCCGCGAAGACCGTGCCAGGCCAGCGCTCGCCCGCCGTCTCCGGATCGAACCAGGTACCCGCCGTGGCCGGGTCGAGCGCGGTGCCGAAGTCCAACGCGTCGCGGCGGACCAGCAGCTCGGCGCCCGTCTGCCGCTCCAGCTCGCACCAGGCTTCGGCGGCCTCGTGGACGGCGGGCTGCGGCGTGGCGACGGGCCAACCGGGGTGCGCCGACCAGGCCATGCCGCGCACGGCGCGCCGCAGCTGCCGGGTGGTGGACGCCTCGAGCAGGACCACCGACCGACCCGCCCTGGCCAGCCACCATGCCGTCGCGACGCCGAGTGCGCCGCCGCCGATCACGACGACATCGGTCAGGCGGTCCGGTGCGCCCGCACAGGGCGAAGCAGGGGTAGCGGTCGGGCCCACGGAGACCTCCATCGATCCCGGCATGAGCACCCGACGATCCGGGTTGCTGCGGCGTCGCGGAGCCAGGTCTCTCGGCCGCTCTGGATGGTGGAGCAACCATAGGCAGCGGTCACCGCGGGCTGTCAAGGCCGGGGCGACGAGTGCGACCCTCGTCAACAAGGCTTGAACGTTCAGGCACCGCGTGTATAACGTCGAGGTGCGGCCGGAGGCCATCCAGAGCGGTCGCGGGCTGATGGAGGTCGGGGTGCTCGGTCGGGAGAGCGTCACCCTGCGCACGACGTGGCACGCCTGGCGCTACCACGTTGACCTGTGCCGCACGGCCGCCGCGCTCTGTCGGCGCTGACACCCCGCTTCGCCCACGCACGGCGGGTCTCGCCGCAGTGTTCGCGCGATCAGGTACGAGGAGTCTGGATGAGCGCCTTCACCGAAGCCCGGATGCACCTGGGCGTTGAGCTCCGCGGGGCGGGCAGGCACCCCGCGGCGCTTCGCCGAAGCGGGGTCGACCCGGCTGCGCTCGTCGAGCCGTCGTGGTGGACCCGGCTGGTGCGCGACGCCGGGGCGCGCGGTCTGGACCTGGTCGTCCTGCCCGCGGGCCGCCCGCAGGGTGCCCCGGTCGGCGTGCTCGACGCCGTGGCGATGGCCGAGCGGATCGCGCCGTTCGTGCCCGGCATCGGGCTGGTGCCCCAGGTGGACGTCGCCGCGGCCGAGCCGACCGTGCTCGCGAAGGCGATCTCGACGTTGGACGTCGTCTCGACCGGCCGGGCCGGGTGGGAGCCGGTGACCTCGACGAACTGGGCGGCGGCCGGTCCGGTCGTCGAGGGCGTGCTCGACGACGGCGCGCGGCGGCTGCCCCGGCGACGCCCGCTCACCGTCGTGCGCGCGGACGAACCCGCCGCGCTCGACGTCGCCGCCCGCCACGCCGACGTGGTGCGGATCGCCGCCCCCAGCCTGGACATCGCCCACGCCCTGCGCGAGCGGGTGCGCATCGCGGCCGCGGCCGCCGGACGGCGCCCCGACCACCTCGCCGTGCTGCTCGACGTCGAGGTGCACCTCGCGGGGGTCGCGGCGGACGCCCGCGCGTCGCTCCGGCAGCTGGACCGCACCGACGAGCTGCCGCCGTCGACGCTGCGGGTGGTCGGCGCGGCGGTGGATCTGGCCAACCTGGTCGAGCGCACGGTGGCCCTGCGCGCCGCCGACGGCATCACCTTCCTGCCGCTCGCCCTGCCCGCCGACCTCTTCGCGATCACCGGTCAGGTCGTGCCGCTCCTCGCGGGCCGGGGCCTGTTCCGCACGGGCAGCCCCGGCATGCGGCTGAGCGCCCGGTTCCAGCCTCGCAGGCTGCCGGCCGAAGTCGGGGTGGCCTCGTGAGCCCGCAGACCCGGTTCCCCACCGCCGCACCGAACCCGACGGCCATGCGGGCGACGCTGGGCCACTTCGCGTCCGGCATCGTGGTGGTGACGGCGACGGGCCCGGACGGGCCCCTCGGCTTCACCTGCCAGTCCTTCGCGTCGCTGTCGCTCGACCCGCCGCTGGTGAGCTTCAGCCCGGCGCGGACGTCGTCGACGTGGCCGCGGATCCGGGCGAGCGGCCGGTTCTGCATCAACGTGCTGGCCGAGGACCAGGAGCGCTTCAGCGACCAGTTCGCCAGGTCCGGCACCGACAAGTACGCGGGAGTCCCCTGGCGGCCCGGCCCCTCCGGAGCGCCCGTGCTCGACGGCGTGTGCGCCTGGATCGACTGCGCGCTGTGGCGGGAGTACGACGGCGGCGACCACACGATCGTCCTCGGGCAGGTCGCCGCGCTCGGGGCCGACGCCTCGCGGGCCCCGCTGCTGTTCCACCGCGGCCGCTACCACGGCACCGCGAGCGCCGAGCGGCGCCGCGCGTCCTGAATCAGCCGCCGCGGGTCGCCGCGCCCGCGGTCGCCGTGTCCCGCGCCGCCCACTCCTGCGCGAGGAGCGCCTGCGACGCCACCCGGTCCTCGTGCCGGTGCGTGATCGTGGTGACGAGCAGCTCGTCCGCCTCGGTGACCGCACCCAGGGCCGCCAGTTGGTCGGCGACCGCCGCGGGCGAGCCGACGAACTGCGTCTCCACCCGGTCGCGCACCAGCTCCCGGTCCGCATCGGTCCACGGGTAGGCCGCGGCACCCGCCTCGTCCGGGAACGGGATCGCCCCGGCGCCGCTGCGGATGCTGTGCACCCACGGCCCGTAGCCCGCGGCGAGCCGGTGGGCCGCCGCGTCGTCCGGGCCGACGACCACGTCCGCCGACACCATCACGTGGGGCGCCGCGAGCTGGGCGGACGGTCGGAAGGCCGCCCGGTAGGCCGTCACGGCGTCGAGCACGGTGCCCGGGCTGACGTGGTAGTTCGCGGCGAAGCGCAGGCCGCGCTCACCGGCGACCGCGGCGCTGTCGGCGCCGCTGCTGCCGAGCACCCACACCTCCGCACCGGCACCCTCCCCCGGCACGGCGTGCACCTCGACCCCCTCCGACGACCGGTACCGGCCTGCGATGAGGTCGAGCACGTCGTCGACGATCCGGTCGTAGGCGGGCGTCTGCGCCTCCGGCTGGCGGAGCAGCTCGATCTGGGCGCGGAACCGCGGCGAGCCGAGCAAACCCTCGAAGGAGAACGGTCGCGGGATGAGCACGCCGCCCACGACGTGCTCCTGCGGGTCCTCGGCGGGCCCGTCGGCGATCGACCGCGGGCCGCCGGACCGACCCAGCCCGAGGTCGACGCGGCCCGGGAAGAGGGCGTCGAGGATGCCGAACTCCTCGACCACCGACAGCGGGGTGCGGTGCCCGGTCTGCACCGCTCCCGAGCCCACGCGGATGGTGCGGGTCGCCGCCGCGACGGCCTGGATCACCAACGGCGGCGACGCGCCCGCAACCCCCGGGTTGAGGTGGTGCTCGGCCAGCCAGTACCGGAGGTAGCCCGCGCGCTCGGCCGCGCGGGCGAGGTCGACCGTGTTGCGCAGCGCCTCCGCGACGGTCGAGCCCGCGCTGATCGGGGTGAGGTCGAGGACCGAGAGGGGGATGTTCACCGGGCGCCCACCGGCTGCGGCTCGGGGGTCGATCGCGGCCCCGTGAACGGGATCGGGCCTGCCAGCGGCCTGCTGGGGATCGCCGCCCGCAGCAGCGGGGCGACGTCGGACTGGAACAGCTCCAGCGACGCCCGGTGCGCGCTCGGGGTGAGCCCGTCGCCGTCGGCGTGCAGGTGGAGGACCTCGTGACCGAGACCCGCGTGGTAGCGCAGCACCTTCTCGACCACCTGCTGCGGGCTGCCGACGAGCGCGGAGCTGCGCTCGACGAAATCCTCCAGCGTCGGGAAGACGGCGGGCAGCCCGAACCGCGCCATCACCTGCACGCGTTGCTCGAAGATCGGCCGGAACGCGTCGTAGGCCTCCTGCGAGGTCGGTGCGACGTGGAAGCCCGCGGTGCCCGCCCCGACCAGCACGTCCGCCGGGTCGTGGCCGTGGGCGACCCACCGTTCCCGGTAGTAGCGCACCAGCTCGGCGTAGGGCTCGATCGGGTTGGTCACGTTGGCCGAGAACAGCGGGTCGCCGTACCGGGCGGCCAGCTCGACGGAGTCGCGGCTCGTGGCGCTGCCGTGCCAGACGCGGATCGGCTGCTGCAACGGCCGCGGCCAGGTCTCGGCCTCGTGCAGGGACGGCCGGAACCGGCCCGCCCAGGTGACCTTGTCCTCCCGCCAGAGCCTGCGGAACAGCTCGTAGCCCTCGCGGTTGCGGTCCCACTGGTCCTCGGTGGTGACGTGGAACAGCTCCTTCTGCGCCGCCCCGTTGCCCTTCCCGATGATCAGCTCGAGCCGCCCGTCGGAGAGGTGGTCGAGGGTGGCGTAGTCCTCGAACGCCCGCACGGGGTCGAGCAGCGACAGCGTCGTGACGCCGGTGAACAGGCGGATCCTGCTCGTGCGCGCGGCGATGTGGGAGAGGACCACCGGCGGCGCCGAGGAGAAGAACGGCCGCTCGTGCCGCTCGCCGACCGCGTACCCGTCGAAACCGAGCTCCTCGGCCAGCACCGCGTGCTCGACGACGCGGCGGAACCTTTCGTGCGGCGAGGGTGTGCGCCCGGTGCGGGGGTCGGGCCCGTTCGAGATCAACGTGAGGACGAGGAACTTCATGCGGACTCCAGGGCAGGCCTCAGCTGAGGAGACGGGAAGGACGAGGTGCGGGTGCTCGTCAGGCCCGACAGCCCGCGCTGGCGGTGCGCAGGAGGTCCACGTGCAGGCGCTGGGCGCCGAAGAAACCGAGCCGCAGCGGCCCCGCTCCCCCGCTCCGCATGGCGCGCCTCCGTACCGGCATCAGCTTGCGGAAACGACTCTACGTCGCCGCGCGCGGCATCCGTCAAGCCCGGGACGACCGGCTTGAAACCGCGGCACCGCCGTGCCTACTGTCGGTGGCGTGCCCTCGGTCCCGCTCGTGCGACGGCGCCCCGTCGACCTGATGCGGGTGCACGCCGCCTGCTGTCCGCGCTGACCGCTCCGGTTCCGGCGGCCCCCGGTTGAGCGGGGCCGCGACCCCTCGCCGTGCGCCCGTCCCGCGGCACGGCCTGTCGTCGAAGAGGCAGCCATGGCCACCGACCACCTCCACATCGCCGCCGCCCTGGACGGGGCGGGCTGGCACCCCGCGGCGTGGCGCGAGCCCGCCGCCCGCCCCGACGCGCTGTTCTCCCCGGGCTACTGGGCCGACCTGGCCCGCACCGCCGAGCGCGGTCTGCTCGACTTCGTCGCGATCGAGGACACGTTCGGCATCCAGAGCGGTCTGCTCGGGAACAACGACCCCGATCGGACCGACCAGGTGCGCGGGCGGCTCGACGCCCTGCTCACCGCGTCCTTCCTCGCCCCGCTCACGAGCCGGATCGGGCTCGTGCCCGTCGTCTCCGTGACGCACACCGAGCCGTTCCACGTCGCGAAGGCCACCGCGACGCTCGACCACACGTCGCTCGGCCGCGCAGGCTGGCAGCCGCGGGTGTCCGCGCGGGCGGCCGAGGCGGCGTTGGTCGGACGGCGGACGGTCGCGGACGTCCGGCGCGCCGACCTGCGCGACGGTTTGCCGTCCGGCCTCGCCGACCTGTTCACCGAGGCGGCCGACGTGGTCGAGGTGGTGCGCGCGCTGTGGGACAGCTGGGAGGACGGCGCCGAGATACGCGACGTCGCGACCCGCCGGTTCATCGACCGGGACCGCGTGCACCACGTCGACTTCGCGGGCCGCTTCTTCTCCGTGCGCGGCCCCTCGATCACGCCGCGGCCCCCGCAGGGCCAACCGGTGGTGGCCGTGCTCGCGCACCGCGCCGAGCCGTACGAGCTGGCCGCCCGCGCCGCCGACCTCGTGCACCTGACCCCGGGCGGTCCCGGCTTCCCCGACGCGGCGGGGGTGCTCGCCGACGTCGGACGAGCCGTCGACGCGGTCGGCGGCCGGGCGGAGCCGTTGCGCGCGTTCGGAGATCTCGTCGTCGTCCTCGACACCCCCGACGAACCGGCCCGCGAGCGGCTGCGGCGGCTCGACGCGACCGCGCCCATCGTGAGCGACGCGGCCGTATTCGCGGGCTCCGCCGCCGAGCTCGCCGACCTCCTGCTGGGCTGGCAGGCGCTCGGCTTCCGCGGCGCCAGGCTGCGCCCGGCCGTGCTGCCCGACGACCTCGACCGCATCGTCGACGATCTCGTGCCCGAGCTGCAGCGCCGCGGCCGCTTCCGCACGGCCTACCCGGAGGCGGGCGGGCTGCGCGGGCTGCTGGGGCTGCCCACCCACGTCCCGAACCGGTACGCCCACGCCTGACGGAGACCGCCATGAGCCGCAAGCAGATCATCCTCGGCGCCTACCTCGGCGGCGTGAACCACCACACCGCCTGGTGGCACCCGCGGGCAGGCAGCCAGATCGACTTCACCACCTTCGAGCACACCGCCCGCACCGCTGAACGCGGCAAGTTCGACTTCTTCTTCCTGGCCGAGGGCCTCGCCCTGCGCGAGCGGGCCGGGAAGGTCTTCGACCAGGACATCGTCGGACGCCCCGACACGCTCCCCGTGCTGGCCTCGTTGGCCGCCGTCACCACCCACCTGGGGTTGGCGGGCACGCTCAACGCCACCTTCAACGAGCCCTACGAGCTCGCCCGCCAGCTCGCCACGCTGGACCAGCTCTCCGGAGGGCGGGCCGCGTGGAACGTGGTGACGTCCTTCGACGCCTTCACCGGCCAGAACTTCCGCCGCGGCGGCTTCCTCGACCACTCCCAGCGCTATGAGCGGGCGCAGGAGATGATCGAGGCCGTCCGCACGCTCTGGGACTCGTGGGACGGCGCGGACCCGCTGGCGGACAAGGCGTCCGGTCGGTTCCTCAGCAGGCCCGACGCCGGGGCGTTCACGATCCGCAGCAGCCAGTTCGACATCACCGGCCGGTTCCCGGTGCCGCGCAGCCCGCAGGGCCGCCCCGTGATCCTGCAAGCGGGCGTCTCCCCGCAGGGCCGCGGCTTCGCCGCCCGCAGCTCGGACGCGATCTTCTCCCCGTACGGGAGGCTGCCCGAGGCCGCCGAGTTCTACCGGGACGTGAAGGCCCGCGCGGTCGCGCACGGCCGTCGACCGGACGACGTCAAGATCCTCCCGTCGGCGAGCTTCGTGCTCGGCGACACCGCGGCCGAGGCGCAGGAACGACACCGGGAGGTCCGACAGCAGCAGGTCACCGGGCAGACCGCGCTGATCCTGTTGGAGCAGGTCTGGAACCGCGACCTTTCGGGCTACGACCCGGACGGCCCGCTGCCCGACGTCGACCCGGATGCGGACGCGCCGCCGATCATCCAGGGCCGCGCGTTCGTGCACCAGGACCGGTTGGCGACGGTCGCGAAGTGGCGGAAGATCGCCGAGGAGAAGGGGCTGTCCCTGCGCGAGCTGGTGATCGACCAGTTCGAGCGCGGGCCGTTCGTCGGCACGCCCCAGCAGGTGGCGGACGCGCTCGACGACTTCGTCCAGAACGACGGCGCCGACGGCGTCATCATCGGCTCGCACCTGGTGCCGTGGGGCCTCGACGAGTTCGTCGACCGGGTGGTGCCGCTGCTGCAGGAACGCGGAGCGCTCCGCGCCGACTACACCGGCTCGACGCTGCGCGACAACCTCGGCCTGCCGGTCCCCGCCCACGCCGCGCCGGCGGCGACCGCGGTGCGCTGACCCGGGGCGAGATCGGGTCCGCGCCCCTTTCGGCTGCTCACGTGATCACCCTGCCGACCATCGCGGTGGCGATCCACTCACCCGGGGCGATTAGGCAGGCCCGCTCCGGGTAAGACCGTGATCGTGGGACTACGAAGGCTGGTCGGGCGTTGGCCCGTCCTGCGCCAGGTGACGGGGACCGACCCACTCGCCCGCGGCACGTCGTCGCGGTCGGCAGGCGGCACAGCGGACAAACGGGCCCGCACCCTGGACGCCGACCGCGTCACGAAGTCGATCTGCCCGTTCTGCGCGGTGGGCTGCGGGCAGCAGATCTTCTCCCGCGACGGGCAGGTCACCCACGTGGAGGGCGACCCGGACTCGCCGATCAGCCGCGGACGGCTGTGCCCCAAGGGGTCTTCGACGCTGTCGTTGATCACCGCGCCGACCCGGCAGACCCGGGTGCGCTACCGGCGGCCGTTCGGCACCGACTGGGAGGACCTGGACCTCGACACCGCGGTCGAGATGATCGTCGATCGGGTGCTGCGCACCCGGGCGAACAGCTGGCAGGACGTGGACGACCAGGGCAGGCACCTGCGCCGGACCATGGGGATAGCGAGCCTCGGC
>Ga0105239_10009799_pt1 | contig 10763 bp, 10 predicted proteins | sample KBSC44metaG_FD_92761 | JGI IMG/M metagenome (GOLD analysis project Ga0105239, IMG submission 92761) | Corn rhizosphere microbial communities from Kellogg Biological Station, Michigan, USA - KBS C4-4 metaG | ecosystem: Host-associated > Plants > Roots > Rhizosphere > Soil | place: Michigan, USA...
AAAAGAGAAAAGGAGAAAAAGAGTTTTTTGTCTATATGTTCCCAAGTGTCAATCGAAGGATTTGCCTATTGCTCATTCCCCGCTTTCCCCTAATTTTGCCCCACCTATTACAGGTTATTGGGATTCAGTTTGTTTGCAGGTACCAATAATCACTCAATAAACTACAAGGACTCTATGCGCCGGTACTGGTGGAAAATACTGAGCATCTGTTTACTGCTCTATACTTTTATTGCAGGCCTTTTAATTCCGCTCCCGCACAAAACAGCTTACGAAGACAGTAATCTGTACGAAAGCATGCGCAATTTTTTCTTTCATGTTCCTATGTGGTTCAGCCAGTTGGTACTAATTACCGTATCGCTCGCCTACTCTATTATGTATTTGCGCAAACCTGACGTGAAGTACGACTTTTATGCTACTGAATTTGCCCGCACAGGCACTGTTTTAGGCTGTTTGGGTCTGCTCACCGGGGCCATATGGGCCAATTATACCTGGGGCGCAGCCTGGAGCAATGATCCCAAACAAATAGGCGCTGCTATTGCCCTGCTGATTTATGTAGCCTATTTTGTGCTTCGTAATTCCATGACGGATATGGATAAAAGAGGCCGGGTAGCTGCTGTATATAACATTTTTGCCTATTTCATTTATATACCCATGATCATGATATTGCCGCGGCTTACAGAATCACTGCATCCCGGCGGCAAAGGAACAGAAGGCAATCCCGGTCTTGGTGGCAGCAGTCTCGACGCTACCATGGAAACTGTTTTCTGGCCCGCCGTATTGGGTTGGGTTTTATTAGCCACCTGGATCACGACCCTTCGCCTGCGTGTGCGATTTCTGGAAGAGAAAAAACATACCGTTTAATTTTAAGTATGAAGCAACTAATTGTAACCCTGATTGTTTTATTTGCCCGGTTAGCGGCAAAAGCCCAGGACAGTTTGACCAATGCCCCCAAACCTACCGGCCTGGCTGCCGGAAATAAGATCTATGTAGTGCTTGCTGTTGCCGTAACTATTCTTGTTGGCCTGTTCCTGTACGTAATCCGGCTTGATAGAAAAATCACCAGGCTGGAGAAACAAAGCTCTTAACGGGTAGTAGCATACGGAAGTGTAACAATTTAAGCTCCCATTTGTCACCTGCCGCTTACTACTAGCTTGCTATATATACTGCTCACTTATAAAACAAAAACAGCTTAGTCATGTCAGAGTACAGTTTTTTTGGCGCGGTGGAAAAGAGTTTTGATAAAGCCGCCCAATTCACCAGCTGGGATCCTGGTATCCTGGAACAGATTAAACAATGCAATGCCGTATACCGCATGCATTTTCCGGTTAAGATTGGCGATAAAATAGAAGTAATCAAAGCGTACCGTGTACAACACTCGCAGCACAAACTGCCCTGTAAAGGCGGTATTCGTTTTGCCCTTTCTGTTAACCTCGATGAAGTAATGGCTCTTGCAGCCCTCATGACCTACAAATGCGCCATTGTAAATGTGCCATTTGCCGGCGCCAAAGGTGGTATTACCATCGACCCTAAAAAGTATACGCCCTATGAACTGGAAAAGATCACCCGGCGCTACACGTCAGAATTAATTAAAAAGAATTTTATCGGACCCGGCATTGACGTACCTGCGCCAGATTATGGTACCGGCGAACGCGAAATGGCATGGATTGCAGATACCTATGCCAGCATGCGTCCCGGCGAAGTGGATGCCCTGGGTTGCGTAACCGGTAAACCTGTAACACAGGGCGGTGTACGCGGACGCCGCGAAGCAACCGGTCTGGGTGTTTTTTATGGTTTACGTGAAGTGCTTTGCATGCAGGATATAATGGACAAATTAGGCATGTCTGTTGGTGTTGAAGGTAAACGTATAGTAGTTCAGGGCCTGGGTAATGTGGGCTATCACACTGCCAAATTCTTCCAGGAACACGGAGCTAAGATCGTTGGCTTAAGCGAATGGGAAGGCGCTATTTATAATATGGACGGACTTGATGTTGACAAAGTAGTTGAACACCGCAAAACGAAAGGCTCTATTTTGAATTTCCCCGGCAGCACCAACTTTGCCAAAAATACCGATGCGCTTGAAATGGATTGCGATGTATTGATTCCTGCCGCACTGGAAAATGTAATCAATGGCAAAAACGCGCCGAATGTAAAAGCTAAGATCATTGGCGAAGCAGCGAATGGTCCGCTTACACCCGAAGCCGATGAAATATTTATAAAGAGAGGTATTCTGGTTGTACCTGATATGTACCTCAATGCCGGTGGCGTAACCGTATCGTATTTTGAATGGCTGAAAAACCTTAGCCACGTACGTTATGGCCGTATGGAAAAACGCTTTACCGAAAATTTGAACAGTCACATACTCGGGCAAATTGAAGGACTTACCGGCAAGAAAGTAAATGGTAAAGAAAGAGAGCTGATCATGCATGGTCCCGAAGAAGTGGATCTCGTGCGCAGCGGTTTGGAAGAAACCATGATCACCGCTACCCGTGAAATCATGGAGGTATGGAAAAAGAATCCGCAAATACCAGACATGCGTACAGCAGCCTATGTAGTAGCTATTAATAAAGTAGGTACCAGCTACGCCGAACTAGGAATATTCCCATAATATTGGAACATACTTTTTTTTCAAGGAATCCCATCCGTTATGCGGGTGGGATTTTTTTTGTAACAAATAATTTTTTCGTGTACCCATATTGGAAATATTGACTACATTCAATTCCCCGTTTTATTCTTTCCCCGTTTAATATCATGAACAGACAATTATGACAGACACCATGATGATAAAATAAATCAGCTTTGGCAGCAAGCCTGAGAGCCGACAAAATTCCCCGTTAAAGCTTAGTTACAAAAAGAAATGAGGTGATTTCAATGAATCACCATTGTTAATCTTTTAAAAAAATAGTTGTCCAATTGGACTACTTGCTATACCTTTGTTATGGGAAGCATAAAACGGGAACTCTTTTTCTACAAAAACTATTTCAAAGAATTTTATGCCCGACAAACGCTGAAAGTGCGAAGAAAAATTGATTGGACATTACGAATTATAGAAGATCTGGAAAGAATACCAGAAATTTATTTCAAACACATTGAAGGTTCCCATGGCATGTATGAAATAAGGGTTCAGTCAGGTAGCAACATTTTTAGAATATTCTGCTTTTTCGATGATAACAATCTCGTTGTTGTTGGAAATGGGTTTCAGAAAAAAACTCAAAAGACACCACCGACAGAAATTGAACGGGCAGAAAAAATAAAAAAAGAGTATTATGAAGAAAAACAAAAATCTCACCAGTCTTGAAGAATTCATAACCGAACAATATGGCGCACGAGGAACCAAAAAAAGAGACAAATTTGAAGCTGGTTACGAAAAATTTAAACTTGGCGTATTGCTTCAGGAAGCACGGCAAAAAAAAGGATTAACACAGGAACAGGTTGCAGAACTTTCCGGTACCAACAAATCTTATATTTCCAAACTGGAAAAAGATCTGAAAGACATACGCTTTTCTACATTACAGCGAATTATTAAAGACGGGCTTGGTGGCCGTTTGGAAATTTCTATTAAGTTTTAGCCCTCTATTCTCCTTGTTCATTTCCAAACAACACATCCTTATATCTGTTGTACAGATAAGACACCAGCAACAATATTACACCGAGTGAAATGAACGATATGGTTTTGGTAATTGTGCCTGAGCCGGCCAGATCGTAGAAGAATAACTTAATAAGCGTAGCCAGAAACAGTACAATCGCCGCCAGTCGTAAATGCTTCTGCTTTGTACGAATACCCTGCACCACCAGAAACAACGCATACATACCCCACACTATACTCAAACCAAGTTTATACTGATTACCCGAACCCGCAACAGTTGTCCAGCACAAATATTCAGCACTTAAAAACCCAAGTATCACGGCATGGATCATCAGCGACCATGATTTGAACCACAATCGATCCTGAATAAAATCATTCATTGTTCCTGAACCTGTATAAAGCAACAACGCAGTTATGATTATAACAATATACCTGATCAGCAATTCAAACAAGCCAAAATGCACACCGCCTTCGTGATAGTAATTTACCGCGAGATTATTAAGAACTTCCAATCCCTGCACCAGCAGAATAAGCATCAGCAATCCGGTACAGGTCAGCGAGAAAATACCCAGCAGTTTGTTTCGTATCCAACGACGATTAATGATCATTACAATTGTATTGAACACCATCGTATAAAGCAGCAGTACAATAAAGTCAAACGCGGTTACTGCCGTTCCCCACACACCAAAAGACTCCTGATACGACCGTACAGATGTTTCCAATTGTCTGAAATACCCGTTTATTTCAATGTGAAAAAGACCATAGCTTGTAATAAGAAATAAAACAGGCAATGCATAATCATAAAAACTGCGGTAAAGGCTTGTTGCGGGCAACTCTGACTGATACTTTTTATTTCTATTGAAAAAGATCACTGTACCCTGAGCAGCAGCCACCAGCAAACCGCTGGCAAAAATGACATTCATAAACGGATGCACCGGCGCCCCATCGGGAAAAGTAAACCGGCTAGCATGATTAACCCAATCCTGCACGAGACTGATAAAACTAAGTATAATAAGAGCGGTCCCAAGCTTTTCATAAGCGCCTGCCTGCCGTGTACGGCCAATCAAAAACACCAATACCGCTTCAGCAGTCCATAACAGGGTTACCCAGTTGCCATCGAACTGTACCGGAATGGCAATAGTGCAAAATACGATCACCAGACCCAGTATCAGGTAATACAGCGATCGGTCGGCCAGTTTCAGGCGATGGATTATCTGGCTTACAATTAAATGAATAGCCGCATTGATCAAAGTAAAGCTGCCAGAGAAATTACCGGAAGACTCTTTTTCCAATAAACTATATCCAATGCCATAAAAAACGAAGGCATTGCTTAAAAGAATAAACACATCATACAGTTCATACCTTTCTTTCTTAATGATCTTATAGGCCAGAAAAGTAATATAAAACAACAGGAAGAAGATACTTAAGTAAGTCCAGGCAAGGTATTCATGTTTTGGATGCTGATAGCTGAAAAAATACCACGACAAATAAATGATCCATGTAAGTACAAAAGCTGCATAGAATAACGACTTCCAGTATTTACGCAATGACACTACCAGTATACCGGCATTGATGATTGCGATGTAGGAAAAAAATACCGCATACCTGCCCGAGTTATCGCTTAGCAAAAAAGGAATGGCATAAGCGCCTACCTGTGCCAGATGCGCGATAATAACACGGTTATACAACAAGGCCGCATATACAGTTGCCGCCGTAAATACAAGCATTACCACAAAAGCCGTCAGTTGCGGCATTAAATGATAAAAGCTATACGCTATATATGTTATGAAATATAAAACCGCCAGTCCACCACCCATTAACACGCTGCTATAAGCTTCGTATTTTCTTTTCAACCGGATGGCTACACCAATTAAAGCGGCCCCGCAGATATATCCGGCAATCACGCGCAACACAGGGCTTACCATATCATGCTCAATAGCATATTTGGCCCCGATAAAAATGCCAATGATAGTAACCAGGATCCCTACTTTGCTGGCTACGTTTTTTCCGATAAATTCTTCAAAAGTAGTTGCAGACGTTCGATGTCTGGGTGCCGGAGGCGGGGTTGTTTGAGCAGCCGGTTGTACAGGTTGTTCGGGAACTGCAGCAGCAGAGGTATTGAGGCTACTCTTTAATGCATCCAGTTCATTGATCAGTTGTAATAACTGATTACTGATGGTTGTTTGTTGCCGTGCAAGCTCATTAATACGGCGGGTCAGCTCAGCAATTTTTTCATGGACTGTGGTATCCATAAGCAGTAATTGGTTGAGCTAAAGAAAGCATAAAAAGCGTTAATAACAACTTAAATTCCATATTCCGGCAAGGCCAAAAGCGGCTCCAACTGACCGTTCTTTCTTGCAAAAGCCGCACAATACTCCCCGTTGGTAATCACCAGATAAGATACAGGAACCGCAATATTATAGCGCAATACCTGTTGCAAAGCGGCCTCGGTTAATGCTATATCCATGCCTTTGCATTCCACCATCAGCCACGGTTGATGTTGACTATTATATACTAATATATCAAAACGCTTTTTCAACTCACCCAGTCTGATCTCTTTTTCAACAGCGGTAAGCGAAGCAGGATATTGCTTAACCTGCAGCAGATATTGTAAAAAATTCTGTCGCACCCATTCTTCAGGGGTTAGTCGCAGCCACTGCCGCCTGAATTCATCAAAAATGAACTCTTTTCCATCCTCTTCTTTCATTCGGAACGAGCAGGCGGGGTAATCGATCCTTATCATACCGGCAAAATACTATTTATACCTGATTGAACCTGATTAGGGTCTCATTAGGACCTTGTTTGGACTTAAAGCGCACTTTTCTGCTGAAAGTGCGCTTTATCTCCAAATAAATCATAAAGAAGGTAGCAAGGAGGTGTAAACATTAGTTCAGAAACATCCGGTCATTTCCCTAAAAAGCGCGAAATTTATTGATTATTTAAACCTTATCTAACCAAACATTTAGCTGCTTTCTGCATTTTTACTACGCAGCAAACCCTGCCAGGAATCTATTGCCTGATTAAAAAGCAATCAATATACAGATGAAAACGAAAGATGAAATTGTAAAAAACTGGCTCCCCCGCTACACCGGAGAATCCCTGGACAACTTTGGCGAGTACATTCTGCTCACCAACTTCAGCAATTATGTAAACATGTTTGCAGAGTGGAATAATGTACCGATCGTAGGTGCCGACCGCCCCATGCAATGCGCCACCGCCGAAGACATTACTATTATCAACTTTGGAATGGGCAGTCCTTCGGCAGCAACGATCATGGACCTGTTATCAGCGATTGATCCTAAAGCCGTACTGTTTCTGGGCAAATGCGGCGGATTAAAAAAGCGTAACAACATCGGCGATCTTATTTTACCCATTGCGGCTATCCGCGGAGAAGGTACTTCCAATGACTACTTTCCGCCCGAAGTGCCTGCCCTGCCGGCTTTCGCATTACAAAAAGCAGTATCAACCACTATTCGTGATTATGGTGTTGACTACTGGACCGGTACGGTATATTCAACCAACCGCCGCGTATGGGAGCACGATGAACACTTTAAAGAGTACCTGCAAAAGATCCGCGCTTACGCTATTGACATGGAAACAGCCTCTATTTTTTCGGTAGGCTTTTATAACAAAATACCTACCGGCGCCTTATTGCTGGTGAGCGATCAGCCCATGGTGCCGGAAGGAGTAAAAACAGAGGAAAGCGATAAAAAAGTTACCGCCAATTATGTAGAAAGACATGTACGCATAGGCATCGATTCGCTGAAGCAACTGATCAACGACGGACTTACCGTAAGGCATCTGAAGTTTTAACGAACAACTCTGTATACCGGATACCGCAAATACTCCGGTTCAAAATAAGGAGAGTTCCTATATACAAAATCCAACTGTGCCGAACCACTTTTGGCAAAAGTGGTATCGGTTGCTCTTCGGGCTTCCAATTGTTTTTTAAGATCGGGATGTTCGCTGAGATATTTCGCCGCAATGTCTTCAAATGCATATGCACTATATCCTTCTTTACGGCCGAGGATACCATCAAAATAATTCCAGGCAAAATAGGAGTCATCGCCCTGTGGTTCCAATACTTCTACCAGAAAACGATTGGCAGGCTGGTTAAGCGGAATATAATAATCTCCTTTTCGAAAAGCCATCACCTGTTTTTGGGTACTTACTGCCACATCGGTATTCAGGTGGTGCATTTCGTATGCCCGGGGGAGTGATTTGTAATCATCAATATGATATACTTCTACTTCAATGCTGGTATCTTTTGATAATACCTGCATATTCACTTTATTGACCCTGAGCAGATCGATCACCGTCCACCAGCCCTGAGGTATAATATAAGCGGAGGGCCGTTTAATGGTAGTATGGGCAGTATAATAGTTGTAGTATTCAATCTGTTTTTCATAAGGTTTTGACCGATCATAATACAGGCGGGGCAAGCCCGATATGTCGCTGGGTTTATAACCTGCTTCAAATCCTTTGAATGTTACATAATCATGGCGGGTAGTATCAGGCTTCCAGCTAACGGGGAAATCGGTTTGTTGTATCACCGACTGTTTGGTTTGCTGCCGTAACTGCTGAATGGTTGCACTGTTTTTACTGGCAAAAGCAATTACAGATTCCATCAGGGCATAAGTTGCTTTTACTCTTTGTTCATATGGCTTAAGCATGTGGGTTTCGGGCACAAAAGCAAAGGTGTGCCATAAGGTAGCGTAACCACTGCTGTAACGCGGACCATCAAAGTAAGCGAGCATGCCCGATTCAGGTGTATTGCCTGCAAAATCAACGTAAGGCACGAGGTCGTATCCTTTTTCCCTCATTAATTTATATAAGCCCGGTTCAAACTCAGTATGTAAATAGTTACCCATTACGCCGCCCATCTTATTGTACTGGGTGGTAAGCAGCGTCATCACGTGCTGGTAATCGGCGCCATTACTTACATGGTTATCTACAAAAACGTCGGGATCGCATTCATGAAAAATAGCGGCAAAAGAGCGGGCTTCTTTCGAATCGCATTTTATAAAATCGCGGTTGAGGTCAAGGTTTTGTGAGTTGCCACGCGAGCCAAAGCTGTCGGGCCCGTTCTGATCGGCCCTGTACCATGGACTGCGGTTTAAACAGCCCCCGATATTGTAAACCGGAATAATCGCCAGTACCACATTATCGGGCAGTTTAATTTTATGAACAGCGATATCGCGCACCAGCAGCATGCTGGCGTCGATGCCATCGGGCTCACCGGGATGAATACCATTATTAATAAGGATAATCCGTTTGTTTTTCCGGTGCAGACTGTTCATATCAAAATCACCGTCGTTCGACACCAGTATGAGGTGCAGCGGAAAACCGGCATCGGAGGCACCCATTGTAAGCATTTTGACAGAAGCAAAGCGCTGGTCCATCATCTTCCACCAGGATATTATTTCATGATAGGCAGGTGTTTCCTGTGCGTGGCTTTGTTCGAACCGGGTAGTGATAGTCTGGCTGAAGATGCATAACGGAAAGATCAGCAGGAGAATAGCAGTTAATTTTCTCATAGTGTAGTGTGACTTGAAATCGGAAGTCCGATGACTGAAATTATGAAATTAGCAGTTAAGTCATATATCAGGCACTTCAGATTTCCGGCCTCTGACTTCCGACCTATAGGTATAAAACAAAAAACCTCCCGCATGACGGGAGGAAAAAAACAAAAAAAAATAATACGTTTAGACTATTTTGCCAGCGTGTTGATCTTACGGGCAAGCTTACTTTTCAGGTTAGCCGCCTTATTTTTATGGATCACACCTCTTTTAGCTAATTTGTCAATCATAGAAGCTACTTCAGGAAACTCTTTAGCAGCTTCCGCGCCATTCTTGATCTCTTTCAGGTCACGGATGGCATTACGGGTAGTTTTACCGTAATACTTATTTCTTTCACGTCTCTTGGCAGATTGACGCACATCTTTTTTAGTAGCCTTATGGTTTGCCATTTCGTTCCAAAATTTAGGACGGCAAAGGTAGGGATTTGCAGTATAAAAAGAAAGAATTGTAAAGAAAAATGTTTAATCCTTTACAATTTTAATGGAAAACAGCCAGTTGTATTGGACTCAGTTCCATTTTTCCAGACAAATAAAAGCCATTCTGATCATTATAATTCCAATTTAACAAGCCCATTACATTGCTCAAACGCCCACCCCTTGCTGGTTTTAGCAGGCCACCCTATTAAAAGAGTTCAAAAAACACAAAATCAGGGAAATTGGGCTTTCATTCCATTCAATTTTGACCGATATTTGTAACCCGATTTTAAATTATTCTATATACTTTAAGACTCAATATCATCCTCATGAAGGATTTTTCGTATATCACCAATTCCCACCCGGCCTTTATTGAAAACCTATACCGGGATTTTTTGAAAGACCCCAATAGTGTTGATCCAGATCTTAGAAAATTTTTTGAAGGATTTGACTTTGCTGTCGGGCAGGGAAAAAACGGCGTTAATGGCAATGGAACCGCAACAGCTACCGGAGCAGCAACCGCAACAGGCGAAAGCTTCGACTGGCGAAAAGAAGTAGGCGCTTACCGCCTTATTCTGGGCTACCGGAACAAAGGCCATCTCATTGCTAAAACGAACCCTATTCGTGAGCGGAAAGACCGTGGCGCCAATTTAGACCTGGCATTTTTTGGTTTTACTGAAGAAGATCTCGATAAAACCTTAAACGCCGGTAACATGATCGGCCTGGGAACTACTACCCTCCGCAATATTCTGAAACACCTGCAGCAAACTTATGCAGCGCATGTAGGTATCGAGTTCAAATATATCAGCGACCAGAAGAAGGTTGACTGGCTCACCAATGAAATGGAACGGAACTTTACGAAACCGTTTTCCATTGACAAGCAGAAACGCATTCTGGAAAAGCTTAACCAGGGTGTGATCTTCGAAAAATTCCTGCATACCAAATACATTGGTCAGAAAAGGTTTTCGCTCGAAGGTGGTGAAACCACTATTCCGGCTCTTGACGCCATCATCACTACTGCCGCCAATAGCGATGTGCAGGAAGTAGTAATCGGTATGGCTCACCGCGGCCGTTTGAATGTGCTGGCTAACATCATGGGTAAAACCTATGAGCAGATCTTCAGCGAATTTGAAGGCACTGCCAAACTGGATCAAACCATGGGTAGTGGCGACGTAAAATATCACATGG
>Ga0105239_10009800_pt1 | contig 10762 bp, 8 predicted proteins | sample KBSC44metaG_FD_92761 | JGI IMG/M metagenome (GOLD analysis project Ga0105239, IMG submission 92761) | Corn rhizosphere microbial communities from Kellogg Biological Station, Michigan, USA - KBS C4-4 metaG | ecosystem: Host-associated > Plants > Roots > Rhizosphere > Soil | place: Michigan, USA...
ACCGATCAAGACGGCGACCGAACCTTGATAACAACCGTAACCATCAAACGTTCGAAGTATCACACCCGAAGAAGTGTCGATCTGGTTGATCTGCTCATCATCGGCGAGATCATTCACTAAGAATTGTTTTTCCCCGTCCGATCGGCGCGGGAGACTTAAATTTCCAATCACCGTTGGATGACAAAATAGCGGGGATAACGCTCGAAGCATCGAAACAAGATTACCGCCTGAATTTTCGCGTAAATCAAAAATCAATCGAGAATAGGGCTGCCAAGAATGAACAAACTTTTTCCAAGGTTCATCTTCAAAATACTCCGAGCGAAAACTTGAAAGAGTGACAAGTGCGGTGCGATCGTCCAGGCGCTTAAGACTTGGTTGCGAATCAAGTTGCACTGAACCTGCTTCAACTTTGAGTTCGAGTTTTTTCCCGTCCCGCAACACGCCATACATGCCGCTGCGAGTGACGGCGATTTCTTGGACTTGAATCTCATGCCCGTTCAGTGACACGAGTTCATCGCCTAAACGAAAGCCGGCCAATTGCGCTGGCGAACCGTCGACGATTTGAAAAACAACAAGATGATCTTCCATCCAACGCGTTTTCAAACCGGTTTCTTTCGCCTGCCCCTTCCACAACTTTTGATCTTCGACGGGCGAATAAATCAAAAAGTGTGAGACATGCAGCATATCCATTTGATCTTGTAACAAGCGACGAATCTGTGCGCGCGTCGCAAACAGCGAAAGTTTTTTTGCCGACGCACGACAGCCATTCGTCCATTGCTCGAGCGCATCACTATTGAGATAGAATTTTTCTTCAATCAGATCACAAATATCGTAGACCGCTTGATGCACCTGCAGTCGGCGCATCAATAAATAGCCACCCGCGAATGAAAAAATAAGAAGAGCAATGATGGCGACGCGAACTCTGATGGACATGATCACACAATAAAGCGGCGACCCAAGAAGGGGTCAACGCAAAAAAGAAAAGGCCGCCCTCACTGGCGACCTTTCAAGAAGACAAACTAAATCCTAATCGACTTACGCAGCTCTTTTACGACGAGCGAGCGAAGGGTCGATGTTGTATTGCTTTACTTTGCGATAAAGTGTCGCGCGGCCGATACCAAGAGCTTTTGCAGCCTCAGTCAAATTGCCACCGAACTCATGGATCGCATTTTCAATCGCCAAACTTTCGAGTTCGTTGATTGTGCGAACTTTGCCATCGCCAGCGTTTGCGTTTGGTGATGGAAATTGCAAGATCTTTGCACCTTCTTGGATTGGCTGAGCGCCAGTGACCAAAGAAGGAGTTGCCCCATTCGACTTATTTTGCCACTCGGCCGGCGTGTATGTTTCCACCACACAACCCATCCCCTGGCCATAAGACCGAAGTTTTTCTACCTGATCGCGATCGTCGCCAACCAGAATCATCATCGTACGGACCATTTTCTCAACCTCCGAGTTGATTCAAGATAAGCCATTCACAGCCCATGAATCGGCTCACAGTGATCTTATCGGCGGACTAATTTGAGAATCTGAGGAAAAAAATGCCTGGACCCTCTCATTTTAAGATAAGTACCTGAAACGCCTGGTGTTTTAGAATGAGGCAGAAATCGGAATGGTGATAAAACGCTGCCCTGAGGCTGTTTTATCCGGCAATTTACCGCCCCTCATATTGAGGAACAGGCTTGGGTAAAACAGCTTTGGCAAACTTAATGTCTTGTCTCGCGTCTCGCGAAACTTCACGAATTCATCTTTTGGCGTCTCCGCCTTCACATGATTGTTACTTTGTTTCTCTTCTTCGACGCTGGTTTTGAAATTTGGCGACTGATCCGCAGGCGGATAATCGTGACCCACATAAAGTGGTGTCGAATCTTTCAACTGATAAATTCTTTGGATCGACTGAAACAGCTGCTGAGCATCGCCACCAGGGAAATCGCAACGACCTGTTCCACCCTTCGGCATAAAGATCGCGTCGCCCGTGAAAACGCCTTCAGCGTTCACGTAGCAAAGGCACGCCGGCGTGTGACCCGGAGTCGCGAGAACTTTAAAGCTCAACTCGCCAGCTTGAATCTCATCACCATCTTTAAGCAGACGATCAAACGGCCAGCCTTCGGCGAAGGCGTCGTTCTTCAAACCAAAGATCGATTTGAACGTTCGCTGCACGTCGCAGACTTTTTCACTGATCGCGACTTTTGCCGACGGAAACTCGCTTTTAAGCAAATCCGCACCCGTCACGTGATCGGCGTGAACATGCGTTTCTAAAATCCAATGAACTTTTAAATCATTTTTGCGAATGAAATCGATGATCGGAGTCAGAGGCTCTCGACCCAGTTTCATTTCAGAAAGATCGAAGTCGAGAGCAGGATCGATGATGACCGCGTCGTGGCCCTGATAGGCCACGTAGGTCATCGTACCAGTCGAACGGTGAAAGAAATCTTTAACGATCAACGGCGGCCAGATTTGATTTTAACTTGCATCTTAGAGATGAGATGCACGGCCATTTTCTCGTGAACTTTGCACATTTTGAGCTCGTCACGACGATAAGATCTTTGCGAAGGAGTCAGTGTTCCAGTTTCGAGTTCCATTTCGTAATCCAATTTGTTGGAGCGAATGCCCTCGAGCTCTTTGGTCTGCTGTTTGAACAATTTGTTCACGCCACTGAGAGGTGCAACGTCAAGCCACTCTTCTTTGTTTTTGTACCAGCTGAGCATACGAAGAAAACGGGCTTTGTTTTTTGCCAAAGTAAAACGCGGAAACTGTCCCTCGTCTAAATCCAAGATGTTGTCGATGCGATCCAACAAATGAAGATCGTCTTCCATGCCGTCAACGTTGACGTTCATGAGGACTTTCGGATCTTCTTTCTTGGCCACTCGACCCAAATCGACGTTATTCAACACTGAACCTACCTCCGGATAATTTTAAGACGTGGACGTTAACTGTATATACTTCAAATGACTCGATCCTTCAATGGACGTCACTTGATCCACGCAGTTTCCAACCCGAGAAACCGCTTCTTCACTCTCTATCACAGAGAGAGACACTCTGCATTATGCGGGCTGAAATTTTAAGTTGTTTGAAAAAAAAGCAAAATGCCATCAGACGCGCGCAGAATCAACCGCCAGCGTCGCTCGGACCACATCTTCAGGTGCGATTTTTCTTAAGCAACTTAAATGTGAGCATTCTTTGACCGTGCAAAAACGAAATTTCTCGAGATCTTTTGGTCCACTCGCACGGCAATCGACCACGACACGCAAATACTGGTGAAGGTTGAGGTCGTAAGGATGGAAATCACCCAAGCAGCCGCGACCGAAAATGTGAACGGAGCGAAGACCCAGCGCCACCGCAATATGCCCGGGGCCAGAATCGTTCGAAACGGATAGCTGAAACCGCGACAGCATCGCTGTAAGGTCTTTGAGCTTGAGATCATCGATCAGCGGAATCCGCATTCTCTCAGACCACGCTTTTAAATTCCAACGCTGGGACAATTCCGCATCACAGATCATCGCGATTTCGAATCGACCTTCTTTACGAAGATCGTTGACGGCCTTCTCCCATAGCTCAAGCGGATAGCGTTTCAGCTCCTCGCTTGCACCAGGAAGCAGCGCCAATCGCCTTTGGGTGCCGGGAAGACCGAGAGATTTCAGTCGAGCTTCCATACGGAGGGCATCGGCATCTTCAACCTTCAAAGACGTCGGCAAAGCTTTGCCCGTCCAGCCAAGAGCACGCAGAATTTCATAATCGCGCGCAATCGCATCCAGCAAAACGCCGGGGCGACCGAGCTTTCGATCGGAACAGGCCGGTGTTTTTTTCCAGCTGTGATGATGCGCGATCTTTTCTTTGCCACCCGCTAAAAACAGCCAGCGACAAAGTGACGTGTTGGCGTGAAACGCGAGAACGAGATCGTATTTTTCTTTTCTCAATTCCCATAGTTTTCGCACCATGGGAAAGCCATCACGCTTCTTAAGACCGAAGAAACGATTCACACTCGGATGATTCTCGAGGAGCTCGCGGGAGCCTTCGAGAGCGAGAACATCGATTTGCGCATCAGGGTACATGGACTTCAACCCGTTCAGAGCTGAAGTCCATAAAACCGTATCCCCGAGGGCACGAAATTTAATTGCTAATATTTTACTTGGTTTCAATTTTGACCGTCTTGAGAACTACGTCTTCCTTGGGTCTATCGCCAGGAAGAGTTGGAACTTTCGAGATTTTCTCAACGACGTCGTAGCCAGATACGACTTCACCGAAGATCGTGTAGCCACCAGTCAAATGCTCGGTGTGAGGAACATCAACTGTCACAAAGAATTGGCAACCATTCGTGTCGCGGCCGTGATTCGCCATCGCCAGTAGTCCAACCTTGTCGAACTTGAGTGACGGATCATTTTCATTCGCGAATTCATACCCCGGATCGCCCGTCCCTGTCCCAGTCGGATCGCCGCCCTGGATCATGAAGTTCTTGATCACGCGGTGAAAGATTGTGCCGTTGTAGAGAGGTTTTTCACTTTCTTTACCGGTTCTTGGATCTTTCCATTTCTTTTTGCCTTCAGCGAGGCCGACGAAATTCTCAACGGTCTTAGGAGATTGCTCTGGAAATAATTTGGCTTTAAATGTGCCTTGATTGGTTTCAAAAATTGCGAACACTTCTTTTCCTTTCTTCGCGTCTTTTTTGGACTTTTTGGCCGCTTCAGTAGTGGCGTCTTTTTTGCTGTCCGATTCTTTCGAATCTTTAGCCCAAGTTGGCGAGGTCAGAAAGGTACAGAGCGCGAGCGATAGGGAAAGAGCTATTTTCACTGGAGATCTCCTTTGGATGATCCCAACATTGAAAGCTCTTCACGAGTGGAAGGTAAATGAACATCGCGTCGCCTGCCTGGTTTGACTGAAATTTGACATGCGGCGTCATGATGCCGTAATATCGCCGCTTCAAAGAGGAAAACGAATGGTCTCTCAAGCCCTAGCCGCTAAATTAGCCGTCGCTCTGACCGTGAGCCAGATCTTCACTCCACCCAAACAGGTGCAGATGAAGTTCGACTCGCAGAAGGATTACGTCGCCATCGTGAAAGTCATGAATGCGGGCTGTAAGCATTTCTACGACTACGCCATGGACCACGACACCGACGGTGAAATTAAAAAAACCTACAACATGGACAACGATGATGATCCGAAAAAGCCAAGCCCAAAGCGTCTCCTTACTCAGATGGCACGCGATCCGGATTTTGTTCAGATTCTCGATGCCTATAATTTATTTTGCAAAAATATTTCGGGCAGCGCCGACCATGAGCTCGTGGATGCGCTGGTTGCTTTTTATAACGAAGCCCTCACCGATTTACCTTCGGCTGAGTCACTGAAAGATTTGAAATTACCGGTCACAAGCATCGCCACCGATAGCGATGGCAAACCGATTGGTGAAGTGTTCAAAGACAATCGTCGCGATTTGGTTTCAATCAAAGATGTTCCTGCTTTACTGCAAAAGGCGTTTATTGCGGCAGAAGACAAAAATTTTCGTACACACCCGGGCGTAGACGAAGCTGGAGTTTTGCGCGCAATTCAGAGCGGCGGTAAAGTAGGGGGGTCGACAATTACCCAACAGCTGATCAAGAACGTCGCCTTAAACAACAAGGTCGAAGAGCGACGCAAGATCCGTGAGATGGTCTTGGCTTTTCAGGTTGAACAACAACATATTCTCGACAAAGATCGTATTCTCGAACTGTATTTAAACAAAATCTATTTTGGTAACTCTGTTTACGGTGTTAAAACTGCGGCCCATCTTTATTTCGACAAAGAACTAAAAGACTTAAATACTGTGCAGATTGCCCGACTCGTTGCACTCGCAAAATGTCCAAATACTTGCGCTCCGAATTACCAGCCGCCGCCGGGTAAAAAGAATCCAGGTCCTGGGCGTGTCGAATACGTTCTCAAAAGAATGTTCGATGAAAAACTGATCACTGAAGAACAGATGAAACTTGCCATCGCAGACATTCCAAATGTCGAGCCGATTCAGGCACAACCACAACCTTCTTATTTTGTGGGTCCGCTCGCTGACAACGTGAAAGCTCAGTTTGGTGTTGATCCAAACGAAGAAGGCGTTGGCATTAAGACCACAATGAATTCGAAATTCCAAGCGGACACCGAAGCAGATTTGCAGGAAGGTCTCGCGCAGTACGAAATTAATTTTGGTCGTGCGCGTTTGCCAAAAACCGAAGGAAATTTGAAAGATGCCATCACCGCGATTCAAGCGAGCAATCCAGGCAATCAAAATGCGTGGTTGACGGCTTTGCAACAATTCAAAGCGCCACTTTACGATGTGCACTGGCAACTCGGGGTTGTGCTGGATAGCAATCTGTCGAAAGTCGGATTGGCTGACGGCAAAACGATGAATCTTTATCGATTCAAAAATTGGAATCCGAAAAATGGTCCCATCAATATGCAACAGTATGACGTCGTCTATGTGACTTTGAAAAAAACAAAGTCGGCGACAGTTGCTGAACTTCGCTTTCGCCCGCTTGTTCAAGGTGCGGCACTCGTCATTGATAATGAGGGTCGTGTTCTCGCGATGGCCGGTGGATTTTCGCGTGCGCTTTCTGGCTTGAATCACGTCTACACCACTCGCCACCCAGGTTCGACGATCAAACCGCTTGTTTACTTGGCGGCTCTCGCCGCTGGCGTTCAACCGACTTCTTACGAGCGCAACGAACCTTATCCGATTTTTACTGAGGGGAAATGGTACTCACCTAGCAATTACGATGGCGCCTATTCGAATGATCCTGACACCACTCTTCGCGGTGCGCTCGTCAACTCTTACAACGAAGTGGCAATGAGCCTGATGGGCCAAATCGTAAGAGGAAATAATGAAGCGAGCCTCGATCGCGTTTTGCAATTTATTAAAGCGGCAAAAATCAAAGATGATTTGAGCCAGGATCGTCACTTCCCGACTGTGATCGGTGCGTTTGATGTATCGATGATGTCAATGGCCCGTTGGTTTTCAACGATTGCGAATTTAGGTCGTCGTCCAACCATTCATTTGGCGGATTCGATCACGCAAAATGGTCAAATCATCAATTTCCCCAAACCAAATCCCAATGACCTGTCGCAAATGTTTCCGGCCGACTATGCCGATGATGCTGCGTTCTTTCAGTTGCGAAACATGATGCAAGACGTTCCGGTGCACGGAACGGCTCGCGCTCTCAACGCGCAATTGGCCGATATTCTTCCGCGTGGCCATAACCTTGGTGAGTACTTAGGTGCGAAAACAGGAACATCGACTGACTGGCGCGACAGCTGGATGATCGGTTTCACCAATAATTTAACGATTGCTGTTTGGGTCGGCTATGACGGCGGTAAAGATCATGAAGATGAACCGCAAACGCTCGGCAAGGGTGCGGATGGCGCGAAAGTGGCCGGCCCGATTTTCCGCGAGATTCTTCGTCACAGTACGAAGTACGTTCGCCTTCAGCCACTCTCTGGTCCAACGCGTTCGATCGCTTCGAAGTTAGAAGCTGTGCAGAGCTATGATGGTGTGATTGATTATCGACGAATCGGCAGTGAGCCAGAGCAAGATCAATACGTTTCTCGTTACAATCAAAATCCGCAAATGAATCAGCCTTACGGCGAATACGAACAACGATATCAATCGCAACCGTACGACTCGCAGTGGAGTTACGAACAACAATACGGACAGGTTCGGCCACAACAACGCCAGCCACAGCGACAACAAGATTTTAATCCGTTCCAGCAATTTTTTAATGGTTGGTCGAGACAGCCAGATTATGACGATGACGATGTTCCACGTCCGCCACAAGGACTTCAGCAGCGTGGACGTCCCGGTCAGCCGATGAATCTTGATCCGTACAACCGCTATTATCAAAATCGATATTAAAAGGAGATGTGATGAAATACATCCTTACAATCATTGTTGCAATGATGACAGCGCAAGCGGCGCTCGCAGAATTCAGCTACCTTTCGCGTGATGACCGAGGCGACCTCGGAACAAAAGAGTTTGCGACTGAAAATACTGAGCAGCCGGATTACGCGAGCAAAATTCACTACTCCTATAAATTAGTTGAGTGGAATGACTGGGCAAGCCTCAACGGCGGCGTGAACAAAAAAGTTTTGAACTTATTCGAAGGTTTTAAGCCGCGCGAAGACAAACCTGTCATTATGTACATTGGCAAAGCGACCGTCGTTCTCAATAAACCTGCGGATCAGATTTCCGGCAAGGCGTTTATGAGCCCTGCTACGATTGCGACCTTGAACCCTGAAGACGTCATCATCAATCCAACAAAAGATCTTGTTGCCGCTAAAGATATTATCACGAACGAAAAGAGCTCACACTATCGTAACCCTCCCCCTCCTGCACATTGGTGTGACGGCGCAAATGTATTTTGTTTGAAATCGAAGTTCTATTTACCAGAGGAAGTCGCTGGCGCGTTTGAACACAGAGCGAAGTCAGCTGGTAGCCCCTACCTCGACATGCGTTCGGAAAACCAATTTAAATTTCAGTCACAGAATGAAATCACGAACGCCGCTGACCTTATCGCTCTTACCGGAATCACAACTCAGCCGAAAGCTGTGGCAACCGAAGATAGTTACTGGTTTTCGCATATGGTGGCATTTGCAAAAACGGTGGCCGTGTTTCAGCCGCATCCGAAAAATCCCAATCAAACGGTCGCGACCGTTTACATGGTTTTTGCGATCGAACATTCTGCCTGGGATGCGGAACACAATTTCTTAATCAAAAAAGTTAAGGTGTCTCGAATCATGCTTGGTCTTGAGGCTGCATTCAAACAGCCGTCGGGTCTGATGTGCGGCCTGCCATGTTTCACGCAAGACACGATCGCAAATCTCGCAAATCTATTTAATAGGTAAATTCTCAGGGACCGTCTTTAAGAGGCGGTTTCCAATCGCGTCCCATCCAGTAGTCAGTCGTGGTGTCTTTGTCGGAGGCCGGTGGCGGCGACTGAGGACCGTTGGCAGGAAGCGATGTGGTCGAAGAAAGCGCGCCGGGTGATTCGGCTGGCGTTGCTTGCACGACTGGGGCTGATGCGGTCGGTGTTTGCGATGCGGGAGCACGCGAGCCGCCTGTGATCGCTTGCACGAGTGCGTTCATTGCCTTCGCAGAAACCTGTGTTCCCATCTGATTGATGAATCCCGGTTGCGCGTTCACCGGCATTGGCTGAATCACCCAACGCGGATCATTTGAAAAAGGTTGAGGTGGCGTAATGCAAATCGAGCCCACCGGGACACTTGTCATCTGCACGACGTAAACGGGCGGATTTGCAATTGGTGCCGCTGGAGCGACCACCGTTGGTACAATGACTTCCGGCATTTTAAAATCGGTCCAGAACGGTTTGCGTTCTTCTGTTTTTACGACTTCTGCTTTTACCGGTTCAGGCGTTTTCACTTCCGCCGGTTTCGTCTCTACAACTTTCGGCACCACGATCAAAGATCGCACTGGTTCCACTGCAAGAACCCGTGGCGCCGAAGCAACGACACGCGGTTTTTCCTCCGGTTTGTCGCCTTTCAAGCGCGCGACCATTTTGTCGTTGGTGAGTTTCTTCCAGACTGAGATCAAAATGCGATCACCATCTTTTTCATTGAGCAGTGGTTTGACTGTAAGTTTCAATTTTTGTCCGAGCGACAATGAATAGGGCTTTACGAGATTGTTGGCCTTGATCAATTCTTTGTACACATCACGGTCACCGTAAATTTCGAGTGCAATCATTTGGAGTGTCGGAGCTCGCTCGTTGACCGTGTAGATCCAGTTGCCATGTTTATCTTTCGTGATCTCGCGTTTCACCGACGGAAGGCTCACGTTTTTTGCGATTGAAGGAACTTCTCCTGCAGCCACACGGTTCTCAAGTGGTAACTTATGAAGCGGCGGCTTCGGTAAGACGAGAATTTGTCCTTTGTGTAATTCGTACGGCGGCATGAGTGCGTTCGCTTGTGCGATCTCTTTCCACACACGCTGATCGTTGTAGACGTCACGTGCGATCTGGATGACCGTTTTATTGGCCGCAACGACACGGTAACCAACGGGCTGAGCCCAGGCCGCGCCAACAAACGCCATCAAACTTAAGAAAACACCGACTTTGATCACATCAGTAAATCGGTTTACCCAACCCCGACCTAGATAGTCGTCCAGTAAATCTGGACGTAAGAATTGCTTCAAATAGAGAAATGACGCGGGCCGCACTGAGAATCAAACAAATTTACTTCAGTTTCCAAAAAAAGACCCCGACCTAAGTAGTGGGAGACCGGACTAAACGGTAAGACGTATGACCCGTGGACTAAAACATTTTGCAGTACTGAGCGTGCTAAGTGGATTGCTCTTCTCTCCACTTCTGTATGCTGCAGGCGATACGAGTATCGCGAACCTGCAAGTGTCAGGCATGGTCCCGGTCTACTTTCAGGTGATCGCGAATACAATTAATGCCTATCTCGATCTCACACCTAAAGTTGTCGTTTCGAAGCGCGCGATTGGAATGATTCATTTTAAATATAATGAAAACGTTCAATCGATCACAGTTTCGAGCAGCACCGCGAGTGGTGCGCCGGAAAACTCAAGCAACGTCGCTTATAGTTTTGGTGGCTCGAACGGTTTCCAAGTTTCGTTCCGCTCAGGTTGCCAATCGATCGACACGACCTACAATGCGCCATTCACGCTCACCAACGCCGGAACTGACGTAAAGAGTGTGTTGAGTACTTCGCTCACAACTTTCGGTATCGAAGAAGATTGTGAATTGGATGCATCTTACACTGGAACCAGCGTGAA
>Ga0105239_10009801_pt1 | contig 10762 bp, 10 predicted proteins | sample KBSC44metaG_FD_92761 | JGI IMG/M metagenome (GOLD analysis project Ga0105239, IMG submission 92761) | Corn rhizosphere microbial communities from Kellogg Biological Station, Michigan, USA - KBS C4-4 metaG | ecosystem: Host-associated > Plants > Roots > Rhizosphere > Soil | place: Michigan, USA...
AGCGAAGCCAGGTTGCAAAATGCCGCTGCACAGCTAAACAACGCAAGCTATATTGCCACCGACGTAAACAGCGAAAGTGATATCGACAATGTTGTTAACCGCGTAACCACTGAATTTGGCGGACTGGATATTTTAATTAACAATGCAGGCGCGGCTAACTATTATAAGCTGGGCGATGGTAGTGATAATTACAGCCAGGCTGCCGGAGAGATACAAACCAACTATTTATCGGTTATCAGGCTTACGGATAAACTATTGCCATTGCTGCGCGCATCAAAAGAAGCTGCCATAGTTAACGTGAGTTCAATAGTAGTATTTGCACCGGGCATTAACTTGCCGACCTATGCCGCAAGCAAAGCAGCCCTGCACTCGTACACCCGGGCATTAAGGTACACCCTCGCCAAAACAACCGGTATTAAGGTATTTGAATTGATGCCACCATTGGTAAATACCGAGTTTTCTGCCGTAATCGGCGGCGCAAATGGCATCCCGCCACTTGAAGTTGCCCAGGGCTTGATTGACGGTTTTGAAAAAGATGAATACGAACTGCATATTGGCAACACTGCCGATCTGTACAAATTATACCTTTCATCACCCGAGCAGGCTTTGCAAACACTAAACCAGGGGAGAGAATAATTTAGAGATTAGAGGTTTGTGATTAGAGATTAGTTTGACAATGCAAAAAGTATTTCAATCTGATAACTATTTCGCCTAACGAAAAATTTCACTATAGCGATGGGTTTAAAACCCATCGCTATCAAGAAGCCGCGTTTATTTTACAAACCTTTCACCTTTTGCCTTCACTTTCGCCTTTTTACTTATTTTTAGCGCCTGAATGGAAGCTAAAAACAATAAAAAAACCATCTGGGCATGGTGCATGTTCGATTGGGCCAATCAATCGTACAACATGGTTATCATCTCGACCATATTTCCGGCTTATTTTGTGGGTATAACTGCACTTCATAACAAAGGCGTAGTAACGTTTTTCGGGCATCAGTATGCAAATACAGTATTATCCACCTATGTACTGGCCTTTTCATACCTCATCGTGGTAGTCCTGTTGCCGATACTGACGTCGATAGCTGATTATCGCGGCGCTAAGAAAAGTTACCTGCAGCTATTCACCTGGATGGGTAGCCTGGCCTGCGCGGGATTGTTTTTAATGAAGGAAGGCCAGCCTTTCGAGTTTCCTTTGATATGCTATGCACTCGCTTCGGTAGGTTACTGCGGGGGCTTTGTATTTTATAATTCATACCTGCCGCAAATAGCCACCGTTGACCAGCAGGATGCCGTTAGCGCCAAGGGTTTTATTTATGGCTTTGTGGGCAGCGTGGTGGTTCAGCTCATTTGCCTTGTGCCCATACAGTTTCACGATAATTTCGGGATCACGGAAGACTACGGCGCGCGGATCTCATTTTTGATAGTGGGCGCGTGGTGGATAGGTTTTGCCGTAATACCTTTTCTTAAACTGCCGAAAGGTGTTCCAAATGCTGGTTCGCATAATTATAACGTATTTACCGGGGGATTTAAAGAACTGGCGAAAGTGTTTAAGAAAGTAAAGCAAATGCCTTTGTTAAAAAGGTTCCTCGGCGCTTTCTTCTTCTACTCAGTGGGCGTACAAACTATTATGCTGGTTGCCGCTAATTTCGCCGCGAAAGAACTGCACATGAAAGATGATTCGCTGATCCCGATCATCCTGGTGATACAGTTGCTGGCTGTAGTTGGGGCATTAGTAACATCAAAATCATCGGAAAAATATGGCAATGTGAAAACCCTCATAGGGCTGGTCGCCATTTGGACAGTGATATGCTGCTGCGTATATTTTGTAACTACCGTTAAACAGTTTTACTTTGCCGCAGTTGTTGTAGGCCTGGTTATGGGCGGCGTACAGTCGTTATCACGGTCGACTTACTCCAAATATCTCCCGCCGAATATCCCGGACACGGCATCGTTCTTCAGCTTTTATGACGTAACAGAGAAAATATCGATCGTAGTGGGCCTGTTTGCATTTGCCTTTGTGGAGGCCCAAACCCACGAAATGCGGAATTCCGCATTAACCCTTGATTGTTTTTTTGCCACAGGCCTGTTTTTGCTGATAATATTGTTGCTTGCCGAAAAAAGAACCCCCAAGGCTGATATTGAGGTACCGGTTTAACTTTTTAATAAACAATAATGGAAAATCAAACCGCTGCTTACTGGATAACCCACCTGCAACTGCAACCCCATCCCGAAGGCGGCTTCTATAAAGAAGTTTTCCGTTCCGAAACAGAAGTGATGCGGCCGCCATCATTGCTGCCAAAACAGGCTTGCACTTCTATTTACTATTTACTGGAGGGAGTGGATTTTTCAGGCTTTCACCGTATCGCATCCGATGAGATCTGGTATTTTCACAAAGGGTCGCCATTACATATTCATGTCATTGATGAAAATGGAGAACATGTGGTAAACGAGCTTTCCGATGAACCTGCCGGTAACCTGTCAGTTGTTGTAAAAGCAGGGCTTTGGTTTGCTGCCGAAATACCCTCGAAGACTGACTTTGCCCTGGTAAGCTGTGCAGTAGCGCCCGGATTTGAGTTTGATGAGTTTGAAATGGGCGGAAAAGCCCGGTTAGCAGGTTTATACCCGGAACATGCTTCAATTTTTGACAGGCTGTGCCGTGTTGAATAAAAAATTAGACACTTTCGACTTGTTAATTTGCTTAGCTTTACATCATGTATGCAAATACTATAAACACATTATCGCTAACCAATCAATAAAACTTTAAACCATGAAAAAATTATCATTAGTACTAACCCTGCTGGTAACGTTTGCCTGCAGTTCGGTTTATGCCCAGTTTACACAGGCACAGCTTGTGGGCGAATTTACACGCGCAAAAGCTTACACCAAGGCTTACCTTGATGCAATGCCCGAAGACGGTTACGCATTTAAGCCGACCCCCGAAATGCGTAATTTTGCACAGCAAATGCTGCATTTAGCCGATGCGAATTACTTTTTCTGCACCACAGCCAGCGGCAAACCGAGCCCGCTCGGCAAAGACGTATCTGTTGAAAAAACAGGCGCCCAAACAAAAGAAGCCACTACCAAAGCTGTTATGGACAGCTATGATTTTGCGATCGCGTCTTTACAGGGCATGACTGACGCGCAGTTACAGGCTACCACCAAATTTGCCGGTAAGGATATGACAAAGTTTGCGCTATTCGGTAAAGGGTTTGAACACCAAACACACCACCGCGGGCAAACTACAGTATACCTGCGTTTAAAAGGTGTTACACCACCGCAGGAGATGCTGTTTTAATTTGAGCGTTTTTATTAAACTTAAGCCCGGCCCGTATAACGCAGCCGGGCTTTCTTATATTGAGATGACAAAGTGAATGTTTTTCTGTACACATCGACTGCCCCAATAAACATCGAATCGCCTGGTTTTTGACGCATCCCCACGGTCGTACCCGATAAAAAAAATAACGCAGGCCTGTTTTGAAAATTTTTGACGCTCACGCACCCGCTATGGCACAATGTTAGCATTGTACCTACCAACAACAAAAAAACATAACCTATGAAAACTTCAACAAAAACCACCGTAATATTAAAAGCAATCGACCTTGAGTTAAAAGCATTATTGCAGCAGGATCTTAAAGTTTTTAAAATGCAGCACACTAAACAGGCTCCCGTAAAACAGGCTGCCTGACCATCATATACATCTACCTATGCGAAAAGAGTTCCTGTGGAGCTCTTTTTTGTTTTACAGGATTTTTGCCACACGTAGCATCAGTATAAAAGTCAAAATATTTTTATATTTATGCCACCGCTAACAATTATCGCCGTGAAAAAAATATTGCTTTTTGCCTTTTTAATATATGCTGCCTGGGTGAGTGCCCAACCAAAACTGCTGGTTGCCGTTCAGCAATACCGCGATTCGGTGGTAATGTTCAACCTAAACAACAACATTAAAACTGGGCAGGTGAAAATCGGCTTTAAACCGCACGAAATTACATATGATGCCGCCACCAAAAAATGTTTTGTAAGCAATTTTGGGTTGGAGGACTACGATTTAAAAATTGGTCACACCGGCAATGTCATAAGCGTGATTGACCCTTTTGCAGGCAAGGTTATTAAAGATATTTATACAGGTACCGATACCAGCGTTCACAATGGCCCGCACGGTATAAAAGCAAGGCCCGGCAAATACAGCGAGCTTTTTGTGAATACGGAGATAGGCGGCGATACCATGCATGTGTTCAGCACTAAAGACTACAAATTAAAAAGAACGTTTGCGTTACCCAAAGGATCTCACAATTTCACATTTTCTGCTGATGGAAAAACTCTGTGGCTAATGGCTGGTCAGAACGGGGTTTACAGCCTCAATCCCGAAACCGGCGCCGAACTGCAGCATACACCACTGACATCGCCGGTGCGCGGCCTGCTAGTGGCAAAGGACTGGATAATCGCATCCTGCAAGAACGAAATATATCTGCTCTCAAAAAACGACTTATCCATAGTAAAACATTTCGATAACCTGCAGCTTAAGGCTGGACTGATATTGTACTCAAATATCACCGAAGACCAAAAATACATCCTGGCCCCCGCGCCATTTGATAGCGTGGTATTAGTGATTGATGCCGCCAACGGCCAGGTGGTGCACCGGGTAAATACGGGCGATACTCCAATAAATGTACAGGTCGACGGTAGCAACGCCTATGTTTCGCATGCAAAAGACGATTATATCGCCACTATCGACCTGAACAATTTTACGTCTTCAAAAATATTGAATGCGTTTGGAACCAATGGGTTGGTGGTGATAAAATAGAGGCAGCTTTTTAACCACAGAGGCTGCTGGCAAGGCACTGAGAACTGTCAATTTGGTATATTTTTCTTTCTTGCGATCTCTGGGGTGTCTCTTTGTGTCTCTGCGCTTAACTAGGCAGTGCGGCGACCAATTCATTCATCGTAAAAGAGCCCTGTAACACCTGCGCATACAGGCGATGACTATAGGCGTCATCATATAAGAAAAAACGCTATTTTCTGTGCTAATTCAGTCTTTATTTGGGATAAACCCGCGATAAGAAGTATATTGCCCCTGCAAAGCAAAAAATGCATCAAACCTGTGGCCCGCACCCCAATTGGCAGGCATATTTAACAAATGAAAAACTTTTTAAACGAAGATTTTTTACTCGAGACCAAAACTGCGCAGCGCCTATATCATGAATATGCTGCCGCCCTGCCCATTATTGATTACCACTGCCACCTGCCGCCCGACCAAATTGCCGGCGATATCAGCTTTGAAAATATCACGCAAATCTGGCTCAATGGCGACCATTACAAATGGCGGGCAATGCGGGCAAATGGTGTTAATGAAAATCTTATTACGGGCAATGCAAGCGATTGGCAAAAATTTGAGCAATGGGCCGCAACTGTGCCTTATACGTTGCGTAACCCGCTTTACCACTGGACGCATTTAGAGTTGCAGCGATATTTTGGCATCAACGACTTACTATCCCCGGTCACTGCCCGTAAGATATACGACGAGTGTAACGAGAAATTGCAATCGCCCGAATACAGCGTGCGTAGCCTTATCAAAAATCATAATGTTGAAGTAGTTTGCACGACAGATGACCCGCTGGACAACTTAAACCATCATAGAAAAATAAATGAAGATGGGTATAGCGTAAAAGTTTTACCTGCTTTTAGGCCTGACAAGGCAATGGAAGCAGGTGATGTGCATATGCTTTATGCTTATATCAGCAAACTGGAAACGCAAAGCGGAAACGCCATTTCTGATTTTAATGACTACCTGGCCGCGTTAAAAAAACGGCACGACTTTTTTGCCGAAAACGGCTGCAGCCTGTCGGATCATGGCCTGGAGCATTTATATGCCGAGAAATATACCGAGGATGAGGTAAAGCAAATTTTTACCAAAATACGAAAAGAGCAAACGCTAACGTCTCAAGAAACAGCGCAGTTTAAATCGGCAATGCTGTATAATTTTTCAGTTTGGGACTACGAAAAAGGCTGGGTGCAGCAATATCATCTTGGGGCATTACGCAACAACAATACCCGTGCCCTTAGTGAGGCAGGCCCGGATACCGGGTATGATTCGATGGGCGATTTTAGCCAGGGCAGAGCGCTTTCAAAATTTTTAAACAGGTTGGAGGCTGATGGGAAGCTTACCAAAACTATCCTGTACAACCTTAACCCGGCAGATAACGAGCTGATAGCAACCATGGCCGGTAACTTTAACGATGGTATAACACCCGGCAAAATGCAGTTCGGTTCCGCCTGGTGGTTTCTCGATCAAAAAGACGGGATGATAAAACAAATAAATGCGCTATCGAACATGGGATTGCTGAGCCGTATGGTTGGCATGCTGACCGATTCGCGCAGCTTTATGTCGTTCCCGAGGCACGAGTACTTCCGTAGGATATTATGTAACCTGTTTGGCAACGATATAGAAAACGGCGAATTGCCAAATGACTTAGAATGGACAGGCAAAATCGTTAGTGATATTTGCTACTACAATGCTAAAAATTATTTTGATTTTGATAAGACAAAATGAGCAGGGTATTTAACAAACAACACGGTAAAATATTATCCTTCGGCGAACTATTGTTACGTATAACGCCCGATGCCGACGGGGCATGGCTTACGGACAATCAATTGCCCGTTTACGTAGGCGGCGCTGAATTGAACGTAGCAACTGCCCTTGCGTTATGGGATTTGCCATCATCGTATTTTACAGCGCTGCCGGATAATGGACTGTCGGCACAAATAACAAAGCACCTTACCGATAAAAAAATAGATACCTCGCCGGTTTTTTATGGTGATGGCAGGCTGGGCTTATACTTTTTAACCAGCGGGCAGGATTTAAAGCACGATGCTTTAATTTATGACCGGGCAGGTTCGGCATTTGCCAATCTTAAACCGGGGCTAATTGACTGGGATAAGGTATTGCAGGATGTAAGCTGGTTTCATTTCAGCGCTATATGCCCGGCCATCAGCCAAAATGTTGCTGACGTTTGTTTGGAAGTTTTGCACGCGGCATCAAAAAAACAAATAACTATTTCATTAGATTTAAACTATCGTTCCAAACTATGGAAATATGGTAAAAACCCAGTTGAAGTGATGCCACAACTCGCAAAATATTGTGATTTGATAATGGGTAACGTTTGGGCAGCCGAAACCATGCTCGGCATTCCCGTTGAGCCGAACATCCACGAATCAGGGCAAAAAAGTATTTATTTAAAGGAATCGCTGAATACATCTGAACATATCATGCTGCAATATCCCAGGTGCAAGGCGGTGGCTAACACTTTTAGATTTGATGCTTCATCTGAAATTAATTATTACACAACACTATTCACCGCCGGAGACTTTTACAGTTCGCACGAATATCAGTCGGACAGGGTGGTAGATAAGGTGGGTAGCGGGGATTGTTTTATGGCGGGGATAATTTATGGATTTTACAATCAGACCAGCCCCGCCGAAACCCTTGAATTTGCCACGGCAGCAGCATTTGAGCAATTGTTTGTTAAAAGTGATGCAACCGATAAAACCGTTGATGAAATTAAAACCGCAATAAGATGAAAATAAAAAAATCCGTATTGAGCAACATCCTTGCGCAGGGTATGCTGCCGCTGTTTTTTTATGAAGATGCCGTTGTAAGCCTCGAAATAATCAGTACGCTTTACAAAGCTGGCGTTCGGGTTATTGAATACACCAACAGGGGCAAAGAAGCGCTCGACAACTTTAAGGCGATAAAAAAAGTCGTTAACAAGGAAATGCCGGGGCTGTTCCTGGGTATAGGTACGATAAAAAATGTATCGGATGCGGAAGCGTTTATTGATGTTGGAGCTGATTTTATTGTATCGCCGATAGTAAACCCGGAAGTGGCAAAAGTTGCTCACAAACATAAACTATTGTGGATTCCGGGCTGTATGACACCAACCGAAATTTATCTCGCCCAAAAAAACGGCGCTGATTTGATAAAAATATTTCCGGCAAATATATTAGGTCCGGCTTTTATCAGTTCGGTTAGGGAGTTGTTCCCGGGGCAGCTGTTTATTCCAACAGGCGGGGTTGAAATGAATGCCAAAAATATAAGTTCGTGGTTTCATGCCGGGGTAGGTGCAGTGGGCATGGGCAGCAAGCTGATAACTAAAGAAATACTTGAAAAACGCCAATACGACCAGTTATACACTGACACCATAAAAGCCATTGAACTGGTAAAGGCCGCCATGTAAGTAAACCAAACGCAACAATTATGAACGATGCTAAACCGGGTAACTACAGGTGGGTAGTAGTTGCACTGTTATTTTTTGCTACTACTATTAATTATTTAGACAGGCAGATAATAGGCTACCTGAAGCCTACATTGGCAGGCGAGTTTCACTGGACCGAAGAAGATTATAGCCACCTTGTAACTGCCTTTACCGCCGCTTATGCTGCCGGGCTTTTGATATTTGGGGGTATTATTGACAAAATAGGTACCAAAGTGGGTTATACTGTTTCAATAATTGTCTGGAGTGTTTCTGCCATGCTGCATGCAATTGTTAAAAGCACCTTTGGGTTTGGGGTTGTAAGGGTTGCTTTGGGTTTGGGTGAGTCGGGGAATTTTCCGGCTGCCATTAAGGCCGTGGCCGAATGGTTTCCCAAACGCGAACGTGCGTTTGCGACAGGGCTATTCAATTCGGGCGCTAATATTGGCGCGGTTGTGGCCCCGGTGCTTGTTCCATGGATACTGGGGATTTATGGCTGGCAGATGGCTTTTCTAATTACCGGCGCCATAGGTTTTGTTTGGTTGATATTTTGGCTGATATTTTACGAAATACCCTCGCGGCATAAAAAGCTAACTGCGGCTGAATTCGAATTCATCAACAGCGATACAGATGAGGTTGTATCTCCCGGCGATGACAAAAGTGTAAAATGGGCACAGCTTTTAGGCTTCAGGCAAACATGGACGTTTGTTGTAGGAAAGTTGCTGACCGACCCGATATGGTGGTTCTTTTTATTTTGGCTGCCATCTTATTTCGCCAGTACATTTAATCTCGACTTAAAAAAACCAAGCTTGCCGTTAGTGATAGTTTACACCGCTACCACTATTGGCAGCATAGGCGGCGGTTATCTTTCATCGTGGTTGATAAAAAAGGGATGGCCCGCGTTTAAGGCCCGCAAAACGGCCATGTTTATATTTGCGCTTTGTGTAGTGCCTATTATTTCGGCCAAATATGCTACTAACATATGGCAGGCCGTTGCACTGATTAGTTTAGCGGCCGCAGCTCACCAGGCCTGGAGTGCAACAATTTTTACTACCGCATCAGATATGTTCCCCAGGAAAGCGGTGAGCTCTATAGTTGGAATAGGCGGCATGGCAGGCGCAGTAGGCGGTATGTTATTCCCGCTGTTGATAGGCTATATTTTGGATACTTATAAAAAATTGGGGCATATCGTTACCGGGTATAACATCATCTTTTTTATATGTGGCTGTGCCTACCTGTTGGCATGGACATTGATGCACGTATTGTCGCCCCGGATGAAAAAAGTTGAGCTTTAAATATGAAAACACTGGTTTGTACCACTCCCGGAACACTTGAATACAAAACCACAGAAAAACCTGTTTTACAAAAAGGGCAGGCGATTATTAAGGTAAAACGCATTGGTATTTGCGGTACCGATCTGCACGCTTTTGAAGGAACCCAGCCATATTTTGAATACCCACGGGTATTGGGGCACGAACTGGCCGGCGAACTGCTTGAGTTTGATGATGCACCCGGTTTTGCCAAAGGCGACAGAGTATCCATCGTACCCTATTTTAATTGCGGAACCTGCGTCGCTTGTCGTAATGGCAAACCTAATTGCTGCACCACGCTGAAAGTGTTCGGCGTGCATATCGACGGGGGCATGGCTGAATACATTTCGGTGCCCGCCACTTCATTAATCAAAGGTGATGACCTAACGTATGATGAGTTAGTTTTAATTGAGCCGCTGGCCATAGGTGCTCATGGCGTGAGGCGTGCCGGCGTAAAAAAAGGAGAATTTGTGCTGGTAATAGGCGCCGGCCCGATTGGCTTAGGTGCGGTAGAATTTGCCCGGATTGCCGGTGCCCAGGTCATAGTGGTTGATGTAAACGAAGACAGGCTAAAGTTTTGCCAGCACTATTTAAAGGTAAATCATGTAATAAACCCGCTTAATGAGGACGTAACAAATCGCCTCAAAGAAATTACAAACGATGATATGCCCACGGTGGTAATTGATGCAACCGGCAACCTGAAAGCTATCAACAACTCCTTTCAATACATCGCCCATGGCGGATGTTATGTGCTGATAGGCTTGCAGAAGGGCGAAATAAGTTTCAGTCACCCGGAGTTTCATAAACGCGAGGCCACGCTAATGAGCAGCCGCAACGCAACGCGACAGGATTTTGAGCACGTGATCAAATGCCTTGATAACGGGCTTATCAACCCCAAAAACTATATAACCCACCAGGTTGGCTTTGATGAAGTGAAACGGGATTTTGAAAGCTGGTTAAAGCCGGAGACGGGGGTGATTAAGGCGGTGGTAAAGGTGGAGTAAAAAGCGTGATGACTGAAAATGATTTGTCTTCTGAGGTATAAAATCCGTTGGCCTCTGAAGGGGAAATGACAAAAAAGGGTGTCATCCTATGTTTGTGAAGTCTGTGAAAAGAGAATAATATGGAATAAATTTATTGCAGAAGAAAAAGGTAAAGAGAAAAGATTACGAAGTGTCATTAGCCTCTGTCAAGGCTGTTCAG
>Ga0105239_10009802_pt1 | contig 10761 bp, 6 predicted proteins | sample KBSC44metaG_FD_92761 | JGI IMG/M metagenome (GOLD analysis project Ga0105239, IMG submission 92761) | Corn rhizosphere microbial communities from Kellogg Biological Station, Michigan, USA - KBS C4-4 metaG | ecosystem: Host-associated > Plants > Roots > Rhizosphere > Soil | place: Michigan, USA...
CTATCTGCTGCCTTACGGCTACGATCCGGAGCGCGCCTATCCGCTGCTTGTGCTGCTGCACGGTTGGTCCAGCGATCATCAGGGCTGGACGACCTATACCCGCCTGGCGCGCTATGTCGCGGCCTACGATCTGATCGTGGCCTGTCCGGATGGCGGCAGCGACGGGTGGTATACCAACGCCGTTCATGCGGGAGAGCGCCGAGAGGACGACATCACCATGGATTTTGCGAGCCATCTGAAGTCCAGGTTCGCGCTGGTTCCCCGAGGGCGCGGGTGGGGGATCGGCGGACTCTCGATGGGCGGCTACGGAGCCGTCAAGATCGCGCTCAAATATCCGCATATGTTCTCCGTTGCGGTCAGCCATAGCGGCGCCTTCGAGAAGATGCAGACGAAGAAAGTCCATCCGGTCTTCGGCGATCCGGAAGCGGATCGCACCATGCGACAGCGGGAGAATCTGGTCTGGCTGGCCGAACAGGCGCTCAGCCGCTGGCCGACCGAGCGGCCGCACCTCTATCTCGACTGCGGTACGGAAGATCCTCTGCTGGAGTCGAACCGTCGTTTTGTCGATCATCTGAACTTCATCGGTTATCCCTGTTCCTATCGCGAACTGCCCGGTCAGCATACCTGGCCCTACTGGGATCGGGCGTTCAAAACGGTGCTGCCGGAACTGGCGCGAACCCTGGGCGCGACGGCCAAACTGCCGGAAGAACGCTGATCCAGAGAGCGCAGGTTTGCCAGTAACCAATTTGGTTACTTTAGTATAACGGCCAGGCTGCCGGAAGGCCGTTGGTTGCTCCGAGAAAGTGTGTGCAAGAAAGAAGGAGAAGACGTGCAGGAGTTTGATCTGATCGTGATTGGCGGCGGTTCCGCCGGACTGAAAGCGGCGCGCACGGCAGCGCGCCTCGGGCGCACGGTGGCGCTGGCGGAAGAGCGGGAACTCGGAGGCGAATGTTTCTGGGCCGGCTGCGTACCGACCAAAGCGATGGTGCGCGCCGCGCAGGTCTGGCAGTTGGTGCGCCGATCGCAAGAGTTCGGCATTCATGTCGAGATCAAAAAAGAGGACTACGCGGCAGCGATGGCCTACAAAGAGCGCGTCTTGAAGGAGGTTGCGGGGGAGGGGCCGGAAGATGGCGGCCTCTCGAAACTCGGCGCGGCTTTCTATAAAGAGCGCGCCGGCTTCGAAGGCCCGCGGGAGGTGCGTGTCGGCAAAGAGGTGATCCGTGGCAAACAGATCGTCATCGCCACGGGGACCGTACCGAAAATCCCCAATATCCCCGGACTTGCCGAGGCGGGCTATATCACCAACCGCGAAGCCGTCGATCTGCCGCGCCTGCCCAAACATATGGTGGTGCTGGGCGCCGGCCCGATCGGCCTGGAGTTCGCGCAGGTGTTCCGGCGCTTCGGCTCACAGGTCACCGTGCTGGCCAAAGATCCGAACATCCTGCCGCGCGAAGACGAAGATGTGGCTGCTCTTGCCGCGAGTTTCCTGATATCCGAAGGCATCCGCATCATGACCGGCTGTTATGTCGAACATATTACCCATCAAAACGGCTTGAAGTCGCTGCATATCAAACATAAAGGCGGGGTCGAAACGATCGACTGCGACGAGCTGCTGGTCGCGATTGGGCGGGATGCCGCGGTCGAAGGGTTGCAGGTAGAGGCGGCGGGCATCGAGTACGAAAAGCGCTGTATTCACGTCAATCGCTACCTCGGCACCAACGTCCCCCATATCTGGGCGGCAGGCGACATCAGCGGCGGCTATCTCTTTACCCATGTCGCGAGCTATGAAGGCAAACTGGTCGCCACCAACGCCTTCACCGATAGACCGGAACCGTTCGACCACCGTGTCGTGCCACGGTGCACCTACATCGACCCCGAAGTGGCCAGCATCGGCATCACGGAGAAGCAGGCGATCAATGAGGGCCGGCACGTCGTGACGCACTCCTTCTCCTTCGCGCATCTGGACCGCGCCGTCATCTACGGCGAAGGCAAAGGGCTCGTCAAACTGGTCGTGGACGAACTGGACGGCCAGATTCTCGGCGCACACCTGGTCGGCCCGGACGCCTCCAGCATCATCGCCGAACTCGCGATCTGCATGAAGCACCACCTGCCGGTCTCCGCCATCGCCGACACCATGCACGCCTACCCGAGCTTCCCCGAAGCCGTCGAAGCCGCCGCTCTCTCCGCCCCCAACTACCGCGGGCAGGTCGAAGGCGTGACGGGATGATCTAATCCCCGACGCAGAGGGTGCCTTAACAAGGAGTTGGACTTGCTGCACCTCACCGGGTTAGGCCGCGCGGAGGGATCGCTGCCGGACTGGAAAGGTGTCACCGGGCGAATTGCTCGCACTCGCTCAGGTATTCGAAGGCGCTGGCAGGCGTGCAGCCAGGATCAGACCCATCGTAACCACAAGCGCTGTCAGTAGAAAGAGAATAGGGATGCCGGCCGCGGTAGCGAAATGATCGTTCTGGACGAAGAGGCTGCCGAGGGAGGGATAGAAGGCGGAGGGAACGAAGAGCAGGTTCATGAGGGCGACAAAGACAGGGCGCTCCTCTTCGGCCACGTGTGAGAGCAGATAGTGGTTCAGGACGATCCACATGCCCCAGCCGAGCGTGCCGCCCATCAGCAGGAAGACGAGGGCGAAGAGCCAGGGGGAGAGCGTGCCGATCGTCATGGCCAGTATGGGCGTGAGCAGGCAGCCGATGGACAGGGCGCGGACGGCCGTCGCTGGATTGCGCTTTTCGCTGAGGTAGGTCCAGACAGGCATCAGCGCCACGACGCCGACGGCCTGCGCGGTCTGGTAGATGCCGCCCCAGGAGTCGGGGAGGTGGAAACGATGCTGGGCGTAGAGTACGTAGAAGGGAGCAGCGGCGCTGCCGAACCCGATCAAGAGTTGAATGCCGGCGAGGCGGGCGAAGGCGCGATTGCTGCGCACCAATCCCGGCAGACGACGAAAGTAGGCGAGCAGGGGGATATGCGGCTGAATGGCGGAGGGCGGAAACGGCGGCTCGCGGATCAGCAGGACGCCGGTCAGGGAGACCTGAAACATCAGAGCGGCGACCAGCATCAATAGCGCATAGTTGTGCGGATAGGGGAAATGTGGCGAGGCCAGCACCCCGCGCACCAGAAAGGCCGCGATGACGATGCTGATCAGACCCGAGATGAGTTGGGTGGTGGCGAAGAAGCGGCCCCGTACCTTGTCGGTGAAGGCTCGCGCCACGATCTCCATCCAGGGCACATAGCCCAGGCCGTCGCCGAGCGCCCAGACCGTCATCAGGATCACGACGGCGAGGAGGGCGTTGCGCTGCGCGGCGGGAGAATCGGCGGCATGGAAGACGAAGTAGGGAAGCGCGAGCAGCGGCAGACGGGTGATGGCGGCGATCCAGGCGAGAAAGGGTTTTTGACGGGGCTGCCCGTGGATGCCCCACGCGACGACGATCTGAAAACCGTTGAAAGCCAGATAGTGCAGTGTTCCGAAGATACCGATCAGCAGCGTGCTGCCGCCCAGACGCTTTAGCAGCAGAGGAAGCACCGCGTTCCCATCGGTGAATGCCATTCCTATCGAGAAGAACGATACATCCAGCATCAATGCAAACAGATTCCAACGCACCTGCGCGCCCTCGCGCTCTATTCCTTGCTTCTGATCCATGCCTTAAGCATACCCGATACCGTGTATTCCGATGAAGGAAAGTCCTATGTCCGATCCGATCGAAAAGAGTTCCCCGCCTCCCACGCTGCCGCGCACTCCGCGCGAAGGACTGCTTGCCGTCTGCCTGGTGCTGGCCCTCGTTGTCGTCGGATGGAAGTGGAAGCAGACCTCGGCACACGCGGCGGCACGGCAGGCAGCGACGCAACAGAATCCGATCGAAGCGAAACAGCCCGGCAATCATCTGATCGGATCGACGAGTCCGTATCTCTTGCAGCACGCGCACAATCCGGTAGACTGGTATCCGTGGGGGCCGGAGGCGCTGGAGATGGCGAAGAAGGAGAACCGGCCGATCTTCCTCTCCATCGGCTACTCCGCCTGCCACTGGTGCCATGTGATGGAGCGGGAGGATTTCGAGAACGAAGAGATCTCCAAAATCCTCAATCAGAACTTTATCTGCATCAAAGTGGATCGCGAAGAGCGCCCCGACATCGATTTCCAGTATATGATCGCCGTGCAGATGATGAATGAGGGCTCCGGCGGCTGGCCGATGTCGGTCTGGCTGACCCCGGACCTCAAGCCCTTTTATGGCGGCACCTACTATCCGGCGAAGGATTTCAAACCGCTGCTGCAGAAGATCGCCACGCTCTGGAGCAGCGACGAGGCGAAGGTGCGTGCCGGCGGCGAGCGGGCCGCGACCCTAATGAGGCAGGCGATGGACGCCACGACCCGCAAGACCACCGCCGCCATTCCCGCCGACAGCATTGAGAAAGCGACCACGGCCTACCTGAGCAGCTTCGATGCGACGAATGGCGGCTTCGGAAGCAAGCCCAAATTCCCCGAGGTCTCGCGTCTGCGCTTCGTTCTGGATCAGTATCGCCGCACCCACAACCCGAAGCTGCTCGCGCTGCTCACGCGCACCCTCGACAACATGGCCCGCGGCGGCATCTACGACCAGCTCGGCGGCGGCTTCCATCGCTACAGCACCGATGCACAGTGGCGGGTGCCGCACTTCGAAAAGATGCTCTACGACCAGTCCCAGATGGCCCGGATCTATCTCGACGCCTATGAGGTGACCCACGAACCGCTCTATAAAGAGGTCGCACAGGGGACGCTCGATTTCGTGCTGCGCGAGATGACGGACCCGAAAACCGGCGCGTTCTACGCCACGCTCGATGCCGACAGCGAAGGGGAAGAGGGCAAGTTCTACGTCTGGACCGCACAACAGATTGAAGCTGCGCTCGGCAAACCCGACGCAGAGCGCTTCGAAAAAGCCTACGGTGTCACGGCGAACGGTAATTTCGAAGGCGGACGGAATGTGTTCACTCTACCCGCACCGCTGAGCACTGCCCAGAACGCCGCCCTCGCGCCTCTGCGCGCCAAACTCCTGGCTTCCCGCGCCACCCGGATCCGCCCCAATACCGACGACAAGATCGTGACCGCCTGGAACGGCCTGATGATCGGCGCGTTCGCCCGCGGCTACGCTGTCACGCGCGACGAGCGCTACCATACCGCCGCCGTCCGGGCCACCGATTTCCTCTCCAAAACCCTGACGAAGCCCGATGGCAGCCTGCTCCGCGCCGCGCGGCAGGGCGCGCCTGGCACGGTCCCCGGCTTCCTCGACGACTACGCCTTCGCCGCCGATGGAATGCTCGATCTCTATGCTGTCACCAACGACGACCGCTACCGCAAGCAGGCGCAAAAGCTCACCGAGCAGATGCTGCGACTCTTCTGGGACAAAGACGGTGTCGGAGGCTTCCTGATCCAGGGGCCGAGCGGCGCGCCCATCGCCCAGACCCGCTCGGGCGAAGACGACGCCACTCCCTCTCCCACCGGAACCGCCGCCCAGGTGCTCGCCCGCCTCGCCGCCCTGCCCGCCACACCCGATCAGACCCCCGCACAGATCGCCCAGTACCGCCAACAAGTCGCCCTGACTGCCCAGACTTTCCAACCCCTCCTCGTCCGCGCCCCGGGCGCCTTCCCGACCCTCCTCCTCGCCTGGCAATCCGTCAAGACAAAATGATATCGACTTTCAGTTTCATGGGTCCTGGCTCATCAATTCGAGTCTTTGCCATAAGTGGTGTTCGAAGCGTGAGAGACCTCCCCCAACCCCCTCCTTCTAAAGGAGGGGGCTTCCTACCTGCTCCTCTCCTTCTTCGCGCATGAACAAGATCAGTCCGCCAACCTCTTCGCCAACAAGGTTTTTCTCAAACAGACAATGTGTATCGTGGAGAGATCGGTAGCGGTCCGCAAAAGCCCCTCGTTACGAAGTGGAGGGTAGGGCACTAAAAGCATCCTCCCGGACGAAGGTGAGGGTTGGGCGCTAAAAGCCCCCTCCTTTAGAAGGAGGGGGTTGGGGGAGGTGAACCCCAGGTCGCTCTTTCCTTACAGACCGCCGACGGGATTCTCCGCTGCACTATCGGTTCAGGGCGCCTGCTCCTGTTGGTCTTGGTCCCCGTTCTGATCGGAGGTCTCTACGCGGACGGCGTCTGCGGCGGCCTGTTCTTCGGCTTCGGAGGGGCCGGTGTAGGGTTCGGGGGCGCTGCTGTTGGCCGCGATCTCGAAGCCGGGCTTACTCGCCGGTTGTTCCGATGCCTGAAGAGCGCTCTCGTCCTGGGCGCGTTGGCGAAGGGCGGTCAGAAGGGCCTCTTTGTCGGGGGCGCTGATCGGGCCGCTGGAGATGCTGCGAGCGGCCAGAACACGGCGCTGCTCGGGCAGGGCGCGCGCCATAAAGTTACGCCAGATGGGGGCGCAGATCGCGCCGCCGGTCGCGCTGCCCATCGGGAGATAGTGGTTCAGGACGGCGCTGCCGCCAGGCTGTTTCACGGTCTCCTTATGCACATGCGCGGTCCAGACGGCCACGGCCAGATCGCCGGTATAGCCTACGAACCAGGCGTCGCGATGGCTGCTGGTGGTGCCGGTTTTGCCGTGCGCATCGGGGATGGAGGCTGCGGCAGGCGCGGTGCCGTTGACGACCACCTCACGAAGGCCGACATTGATCTGATCGAGCGCGCTCTGGTTGAGGACCGCGTGATGCAGGCGGGAGGCAGGATCGTCCTGGAAGAGGTCACGGCCGGAGGCGTCGGTGATGCTCTGGATGAAGGCGGGTTCGTAGCGCTCCCCGCTGTTGGCGAACGCCGAGTAGGCGGAGCAGAGATCGAGCGGGCGCACGCCGGACGCGCCGAGCGCGAGCGGCAGCACCGGATCCAGCTTCGTCGTGATCCCCATGCGGCCGGCATAGTCCACGACGTTGGCGGGGCCGACCTTCTCCATCACCTGCACCGCCACGGTGTTGATCGACTGTCGCAGTCCATCCAGAACCGTCATTTTGCCGTGATACCGTCCGTCGTAGTTGTGGACGGTCCAGTTATCGGAGCCGGCGTGATAGGAGAGCGGATGGTCCTCGATCTCGGTGGTCAGGTCACAGGTATTCGCGTCGAACGCCGAGGCGTAGACGAAAGGTTTGAACGCGGAGCCCGGCTGTCGGACGCCCTGGGTGACGGCGTCGAACTGATCCGTTCGGAAGTTCGCCCCACCGACCAGCGCTCGCACGAACCCGGTGCGCGGATCGATCGCGACCAGCGCGCCCGTATTTGGCCCCTGGCCTCCCGGTAAGCCATGATGGAGCGCAGATTCCGCACTCTGCTGCATCTTCCAGTTCAACGTCGTGACGACTTTGACCCCGCTGTAGAGAAACTCCGGGCCGTACTTTTCGCGCAGCATCCGTACGACATCGCTTACAAAGTAGGGGGCTTTCCAGTCGGCTTTCGGCGTCTCTTTCGGGTGCAGGATATGGGGGATCTCCGCGGCGGCCTGTTTCGCCTCCTGCGGGGTCAGTTTGCCGGTCGCGACCATGCGGGCCAGCACCGCGCGACGGCGGCGCAGGGCAGCCGTCAGGTGCTGGGTCGGGGCGAAGGCGATCGGGCGCTGGGGCAGGCCGGCCAGCAGCGTGGCCTCTCCCGTCGTCAGATCCTTCGCGCTCTTCCCGAAATAGGTGTTGGCGGCGGCTTCCACGCCGTAGCAGCCGTTGCCATAGTAGGTTTGATTCAGATAGGCGGCCAGAATCTCCGACTTGCTGTACTGCGCTTCAAGGCGTCGCGCGAGCAGGACCTCGGCGATCTTACGGCGATAGGTCTTCTCATTGGAGAGGTAGAGTTCGCGAGCGAGCTGCTGGGTCAGGGTGCTGCCGCCCTGGCTGCTCGCATCCCCGGAGCGCACGTTCGAAACCACGGCGCGCAGGACACCGCGCGGATCCACCCCCCGGTGCGTATAGAAGCGGCTGTCTTCCGTCGCGATCGTTGCGGCTTGCAGGGTGGGCGAGATGTCCGCCAGCGCAACCGGGCGATGGACCTGGGTCGCGACCGTCGCCAGGATCACCCCGTCGCTGGAGACGATCGTTGTCGGCGGGTTCAAGTGTACATCGTTCAGACTGACCGTCGCCGGCAGATGATCCGAGATCGATTTGACGACCCATAGGCCATAGACCGACCCTCCCGCCAGCGTGGTCAGGACGACCAGTGAGAAGGTCGCCAGGAGTTGTCGTCGGCGGGATCGCACAGGGATATGAGAACGGACAGACGGGAGAGGCGGGGCGGTCGATGCCTTTCCTCGCCCAAACCGAGTCGAGTTGATGTCGAGTGCCATGAGAAACAGTTCCTAACGCTATGGGATGAGGGCGGAGCGCCGACTTGCAAAATGTAAAAGCGCCTGTACCGCTCCCTCCAATGAAGGAACAAGTACAGGCGCCCGTGGCCTCTGCCGTCTCTCCCAACCTGGAAGAGGACAGCATCGATATGTCTTTCTTGAGTGACGTGCGTACACGTCCGTACGATATGCGGACGAATGGTTAACCCGAATAGGCGGGCCTCATGTCGTTCGATTTATGGTAAGAGCGTTCCCCCGACAAGAACGGACTATTCCCGCTCTTACTCCACGCCCGAATTGGGGCCTGGTGTCCGATATGGGCCAGAACTCTCTCTTACACCCCATTGGACGCGACTCCCGCAGGAAATGTTCTCTCTCTTTGATTTCCAGGTTTTCCCCTTCTCCGATCCGCGTGTTTTCTTGACAAATCCCTCCCGGTCATGCTACCATAAAATAGCGTTGCCGGATGACCTCCCGGCGATTTACGCTGTGGCGATTGTAGCTCAGTAGGTTAGAGTGCCAGGTTGTGGCCCTGGAGGTCGTGGGTTCGAGCCCCATCATTCGCCCTTTCCGTTCATTTAGCGTATTCAAGCCTAAAACTTGAATACGCTATTTTCACCTCTACAGCCCGACTTCAACATGGGAGTACGCGTGTATTTGTACCACCCAGAGTATAGACCAAAAGAAACGTTTTGAAGAAGGCCCGGTGGAAAGTTCCACCGGGCCTTCTTCATGTCAATCTCTCAAAGCCGATCCACATGTCTGAGGAGCATGATAAACTGTCACCTCCGCACACCAGTCAAACATCTCCTCTGCACTACGAAACTCCGATAGTGTCACCCGGTTCTCCTCCAATATCTCCCTCGTCCTCTGCAGGTGATGTCGTACAGTCCTCTCACTTATCACCAGAGTATAAGCGATCTCCTCATTGCTCCGTCCCTCCAAGTGCAATTCCATGATCTCTCTCTGTCTTTTGGAGAGTCGAACAGTCTCGTATCGTTCCTGGGCAATCGCAGAGAGTTCCATCGTGGCAGTCTCTGAAACGCGAGCAACACCTATATCCTCGCAATACTGACACTCCCCAGACTGCTTCTTCTTTCTCCTGTGAACGTTGCAGGCAGAGTCGAGCAGCAGCAACAGATCCGACAGCACCCCTCTTCCCGTACACACTCCACTCATCCAGAAGTCGATCAATACTTCCTGGACTATATCCTCTGCATCCCTCGCGCCGATCCAGCCCCTCGCAGTATCCAGTAAAACGCCCCTATACTTTTCAATCTCTTCATCGCTCAACATACTTCAAAATCTCCTCAGTTTCGATACTCTCCTCTTCCAGCTTTTCTCCTCTGCAACCTGTTTTGTGTGGGGCTGGTCGGCGCATACATGATCTCAAAGTTGCCGAAAAGTGGCATTTTCGGGCTTGTATATTGGAAGTGTGGTTTCCTCCCGTGAGCTATGTGATCCTCAGCACATAGCTCACGGGAGTTTTGTTTTCTTTGACTTTTTGCGAGGGTTGCGTTTCAAGGATTTATCATGGCGGATCGGGACAGTACTGGAAAATTTGTGAAGGGCTGTAAAACGGGTGGGGCCAGACCAGGTGCAGGCGCTAAACCTCTGATTCGCCGTGAGATTCTGGACAGTGTGGTGAGTGAATCGGACTGGCGCGACATCTATGCGGCTGTTCGAGATCAGGCTGTTGCAGGAGACATCAAAGCGGCGGAATGGCTCGATGTGCGGCGTTGGGGAAAGATCGCAGAAGCCGTTGATGCCCCTGTAGATGTGCCTCCGATCAATATCCTCTTCCATTCTCCGCCTTCTCTGCTTCTGCCCGCCGCATCCGAGCCAGAACCGCCAAAAGGGGACTAACCATGCCCTTTTTGGAGATAGACGGTACCGATGTCCACATAAACGCACATGCCGGTCAGATTGAGGCTCTGCAGTCCGAGAAGCGTATCGTAGCAGTCATTTCCGGGGCACAAGGCGGCAAAACGTCACTGGGGCCTTTGTGGATGGCGCAGGAGATACAGCGGCGCGGTTCGGGCGATTATATGGTGATCACTCCCACGTTTTCTCTCCTGGACAAGTCAGCGCTACCAAAGTTCCGTGAGTGGTTCGAAGGTGTCCTCAAGCTCGGCAAGTATATTGGAAGCCCGTCGCGCCGCTTCGTTATCAGCGCCGAGGGGGAGATGCGCCTGTGGGGATGCAAGCAGGACACACCGACAGTCATCCATTTCGGGTATGCCTCCGATCCCAACAGTCTGGAAGCCATAACGTTAAAGGGTGCCTGGCTCGATGAAGCAGGGCAGCCGGAGTTCAAAGCCGACTCCTGGACCAATATTTACTCGCGCCGCCTTGCCATCCATAGAGGCCGCGTTCTCATCACCACCACACCTTACTCCGTGTTGGGTTGGTTGAAGGATTTATGCGATGAGGCGGAAGGCGGCGCGGAGCATATCGACCTCATCCGCTTC
>Ga0105239_10009803_pt1 | contig 10761 bp, 5 predicted proteins | sample KBSC44metaG_FD_92761 | JGI IMG/M metagenome (GOLD analysis project Ga0105239, IMG submission 92761) | Corn rhizosphere microbial communities from Kellogg Biological Station, Michigan, USA - KBS C4-4 metaG | ecosystem: Host-associated > Plants > Roots > Rhizosphere > Soil | place: Michigan, USA...
AACTGCTGCAAAAGCGAGTGTTGATCCTGCGGGCCTAGGCAAACCATAGGCGTACTCGCAACTGGCGCAGGTTTGCCGTCACGAGTTTGTTTTTTTCCGATCGATTCTGACCAGAGTTGCTGCCACCAAAGACCAAGCGTGTGAAAATGCGTGGAATAGATCCACATCTGCGAAATCCAGCGTTCTTCTTCAAAACTTTTTAACGAAGCGGTGCAGATTTTTAAAACCAATTCTTTTTGGCTCAAAGCCCACTCAGCTCCTGCACGCAAACGCTCCATCGGAATTCCCATGAGCGCCGCCGGCAAAAGACCAACCGGAGTCAAAACAGAAAAACGTCCACCGACGTCTTCTGGAACTGGCAGAATAGGCACACCATTTTCTTCTGCCCAATCACGCAGCGGACTCTTCGCTGCACCACAAATCACTGTCGCTTGTTTTGCGAGATTTAAATTTTCTTCACGCAAAATCTGTGACCAGTAATCTAATAAAGACAGAGTCTCCAAAGTTTTTCCGCTTTTGGAAATCAACACGAAGTGAACGCGATTCAACGGTCCCAATTTTTTTCGCGCTTTATTCACCAGAACTTCATCCGGTGCTTCCATAAAAAACAACCGGTGTGGCGAAACATGATCAAACGCTTGATCAAGTGCGCGGGCACCAAGCGAACTGCCGCCAATTCCAATCACACAAGTCGCATCTGCGGTTTTTTGAATTTCAAGCGAGCGCTTGCTTGATGCCGCCCAAAGCTCTGAACGAGCCGGCAACTCATAGAAGCAAGCGTCTTTTTGTTTAAAAACTTGATCCCAACAACGATTGAGCGCTGGTGAAACCGCGAACCGATCCGAATTTTTAATTTCAATCATGCGATAGCCATGTCCTCTTCAATTCGATGGTACCCATGCCATTCTTTCAAGCGGCCGCGCGGGCGGCTGCCATCTTCGGGGTACTCGAATAGGACATAACTAAGTTTTGTGATTTTGCCTAGTGATGCGATATCAAGCGACGTAATATCTGTCCAAGTTCCGGTATTAAAGTATTCCATGTCGTCCGCCCACTGACGGTACTGATAAACGTGGGAGTGGCCAAAGCAGACCGTATGGACACGCTCATCTTGTAAGATGCGGCGGGCCGACTCGCTCAGGTCCGGGAAAACCGCACTCTCAAGCATGATTTTCACGATTCGGCTAAATGAAAACGTACGACGTGGGTCACTCGCCAGAATGGATTTCAAAAAATACCAAATCAATCGAGCCGTGTAGCGGATGGTAAATCCCGTCTCGTTGAAGATTGCCCAACGCACCATGCGATCAAATGGGCGGATCTTATCCACGTGCGGATAAGATTGTTTAACCTTCAAAACAAACTCGACAAAAAAATGCGAGCCAAAGGGCAAATTCAAAATCGGTTCAGGCAGATTTCGCTTCAAAAAGAATTTGCGCGGATCGAGGCGATTGGCGGCTTCGTGCATGTGACCATGCTCAATATGAACGCCGTCAAAAAAGTAGATCAGGTTTTTATAGCGAACCGAAGCACCGACGGCCTCATTGAAATAGGCGCGCACCGTTGGCCAAAGCATCGCTTGATCGTGATTGCCGACGACATAAGTGATTGTGTGATTTTCTTTGGCCGCAAACTCTTTGAGCGCCTTGAAAAACAGCGCATGACCCTTCACCACTCGTTTGGCGATATCAAGACAGATGCTCTCGGTGATCACCGTTAAATAGTGGCCGTGATAATCGACTTGCAAAAAATTGAGAATGTCGCCGTTGAGAATCAACTCGACTTCGTAGTCGGCGTATCGACCGGTTGTATAGTAATGCAGGAACTCGACGAATTTCTCGTCAAAATAAAACTCTTCCAGGGAGTTGAGCTGACCGTTCTCAAGAACGCGCCCGACACCAAGATGAAGGTCACTCACCACCAACTTGATTTTTTTTACCTGGCTCACAAATCACCCTGAAATCTTTTAGCCCGCTAGGAAAACTATGTTGCGACTTTTGCGTTTCCCATCGTACATCGCTTGGTCCGCTAATTGGATCAAATCAACCGTCGACTTAGCATGATCTGGAAAAACGGCGAGTCCGATACTGACTGTGAGATTCAATTTTTCGCTGTCGACGACAAAATCATGCTGTTCAATGGTCGTACGAATTCTCTCTGCCACTTTGTGACTGTTTTCAGGAGTCGTGTCAACCAACACAATGACGAACTCATCACCGCCATAGCGGAATGAATAGTCACAAGCGCGCGTGCAGGTCTTGATCAACTTTGCGACTTCGATCAGCAAGCGAGACCCAATCCAGTGTCCGCGCGTGTCGTTGACGCGTTTGAAATAATCGATATCCATAAAGAGCACGCTGAACTTTTTGTTATGGCGACTCATCCGAGAGATCTCACGTTCAAACACCGCAGGTAAATAGCGCTGATTGTAGAGTGACGTGAGATCGTCCATGTAAGACTGCGCCCGTGCGCGACCATAAAGCCAACAGAATTCAAGATGCGTGGCGTATTCAGTGACGATCTTTTGCGCTTTGCTCAACGCTTTTGCCGTCGCCGAGCCGGTCTCTTCAAACATTACAAAGCCAATGCATTGCGATTCTTGCGGACCAAAGACTGGAACAATAATGTGGTTGTGTGCGCCATGCGAAAGTCGCACCGGTTCGCGACTCGAGGTCGCTTTTGCTTCCAGGCCCATCGCGGCCGCGTGCTTCCAGAGTTCAAACAAGCGATCGAGCATCACAGGTCTGTGCGACAAAACATTTTGTTCTGAGTCGAGCGTCCAGCGCCAGATTTGCGGATCTGTGCTCGCCATCTGCTCTAACGTGTCAAAGGTGATCCAGTGAACGTTTTTGCAAGCGACAGCGGACTCCCAGCACTTAAACAGTTCAGGGATGGTCACAGACATTTCAAGCGATTTTAATTCTGGCTTTTTCATTTCGCTTTCTTCAAAGGTTGTGTCTGTTCTTCGTCGCCTTCAAGCATCGTCAACGCCAATCGGAGCGCCTTCACTGTTCGTCGCAAGATATCTTGTTTATCCAAGATCATGCGATTGAGTTCCTGACTCTTTGTGCGGTAGTTGTTCAGCTCAAGCCCGAGCTGATCGATTTGTCGTTTCAAGTCCAAAATGATTTCATCTTTGCTGCGAATCAGGGCTGCGCCCTCCATCTTCACCAGCTCAAGACGATTTTCGAGTTCGCGCTCACGCACGCGAATCTTTTGAATGTTGGTCGAGATCCGAAGTTCAAGATCTTCGTTCTTACCCTTCAAATGATCAAGTTCACGGCGAAGCGATTCTTTGTTTTCAATCAGCAATGCTTTTTCTTCTGAATGCGACGTCACCGCGTTTTGATAGCGGTTGTCCATATCTTCGGCTTTCGCAGACAATTCATCCGATTTACGGCGGAACGTTTCGCCAGCCGCAGCCAATTCTTCGTTTTCAACACGAAGACGTTCGACTTCTTGTTCCAGCTCCAAAATGCGATTCTGCGCAATCCTCAGGTTTTCGCTCTGAGCGAGTGCCGCGCCCGTTGGTGATGAAGTATTGCGAAAAGCACCAAAGCGACCAACGCTCGCACGAATCTCATCGTCGACGTTGCGTGTTCCGCTCATGTTCGGTGCGCTGTCGAGTTCTGAACCGATATCTTCAACCCGCGAACCCTGAATGCGAACCGTCGACTCATCTGGCGATTGACCAACATTTGAGGTACGGCTCGGAGCGTGCGAAGTGGATGACACCGGAGTTGTGATCGAAGCTGGATCACTCGGCAACAACGGTTCATTCTCAAGATCAAGTTTTGGCTCGTCATTCGAGCCAAAGCCTGCAGAAAAATCCGGCTCGTCGTTCTCGAGTTTGAGATCGCCAAGCGAATCCTTCTCAGGTTCGTCATGCAGAAGTGAAATTTCATCTGCTTCATCAGGTTTGTCGATCGCGTTCGTCTCGTCACCGAGAAGATCGTCGAGCAACTCATCTTCTAAAGCATTCTTCTTTTTCTCGCTCATCTAGAGCAAATATCGGAAAATAAAGGAGGATTATTGAGACGAGGCCCGTCACACAAGACCCGAACTAGTCATGAGTCGAGTCTTGCTTATGGCACCGATAGCCAAATCTGGCACAGGACTAGCCCAAAGTTAGAGATTTTTTCACAAACGACCTCTCCCTCTTTAGCCCTCTTGCCTAGACCCCCGCTTTGTTTCTAAAACCCGACCAACCAAAGACTTTACGGGGGACTCAATGCGCTTTCTTAGTTATTTGATCGTTATCTTATCGGTTGCAACAGTCACAAACGCGAATGCTCAAAACGCTCCTTCTCAAGAGCCAGTTCCTGCGCAGTTCACACAGCCCATCGACAAATTATCGAATGACAAACTTGAAGCGTTGTCGCAACACCTCGAGCAAATCAGCCAGCTCCAGGGCTTAAGCAATTGTGGCCGCTTCATTCACCGCGTGAAAATGACTCTTCCGCAAAACATCAACTACGATGCACCGTTAAACGAATTTATGTCGCGGATTGAACTTCACGATCATGCCTACAAATACAACTTCGGAATTCTCACCGCTCGAGCCCCGACCGACAATTCCATCGCCAAGTTGGCGGCGATCGAAATGCCGGATGAAACAAAAGCGCAAATTGAGCAACTGAACGGTCTCACCAACGAGCTTTTGAATTCGGACCGCGAACTCTTCTTGATGTCCGGTACTGCCGTTTATTCTCCCAAAGAAGATAAAACTCTTCCTGATATTCAAACGACTGTTCGAGCTGTCGTCGACAGTGAGGCCAACGAATTTGTGATGTTGGGCCTTGGTCAATGCCTAAAATAATCTCGCTGCTCTTGATCGCATTCCTCACTTCGATGAGTGCGTTCGCGATGGATTACAAAATCGAACAGAAAACCAATTCATTGGGACACACACTCAACGTTGTACACATGAGTGGTTTGATCGACGCAAAAGAAGTGCGCCGCTGGTTTGCCGCCATCTCTGACCTCGACAACAATTTAAACACGTTATTTGTTATCGACTCCCCCGGCGGCAATGTGCCCATGGGGCTTTTTACGATTAAAAAAGTCGACGAATTCATCACGGCACAAGCGCAAAGTGGTCGCCAAACTTGGATTGCCATTGATGGCCAATGTGAATCGATGTGCGTGCCGTTTTATTTTTCATGGCCGAAACTATTTGCCGTTCGCAATTCAAAAATTGGTTTGCACGGAGTTTCAGATGGCGGTTTGGGTTTCGACCAAGAAACCACCGACTTTTATTTAAACAGCATTCGTGAGCACGCACGCTCTCGCGTTGAAGACAATGTCCTCGCGTGGCTGAACCAAATGGAGGCAAACGGCGAGTTCTGGTCTTCGACCATGACGGAACACCTGGTGCAAGACGTGAGCCCTGACCGCGTCGTCAATTCAATGGATCAATTGATTAATTCACTCTAGAAATCAGCCGCTAAGGCAATGGTAACAAGCCGTAGCTGTTCAACTCCGTTTGTTGACTTGAAGTTAAACTACTCAATCCCGCAGCGAGACCTTGCCAGAAATAAAGATTGGTTTTCGGCTGATAAGTGTAACTACCGCTCGTTCCACCGACCCAATAAAGCCCGAATCGGCGCTCACCCACCCGCGAATCCGACGGAATATCAAATAACATGTGAACGTACATGGATTCGAGATTGAGCTGCGAATTCGCCTTCCAGAGCGCAACTTGCTGGCGGATATTCGTCAAACACTGCGCATAGAGCGGATCCGCCTGACTATCAGCTAAGGTCGCCGTCGAAGTATAGTTCTCACTATAGATTTCATTGCAATTGATCTCAGTGATCAAGAACGGCAATTTGAATGCGGCAAAGGCACTCACTAAATCCATCTTCGATGTTCCCGAATAACCGGATGGCGGCAGATTGTATGAGTACACCGAGTTTCCGAGCGTGTCGTAAATGTGATACGAGATCGCGTCGAATCCCACTCCATGACTTTGCATGTAACTGACGAATCCCACCGCAATGCCCGTTGTGTTGATGATGCGACGAAGATGAGTTCCGTATTGAGTATTGATCGCGGCAATCGCATCGGATGCGCCCTTCAATGCATACGACCAGTTGAGGAAATAATCGGTGCTACCATGGGCTGAAATGCCCGACCAATCCGATGAAGCGAATCCATATGGCCATGACACCGCCGAACTGCCCGATTTCAAGTCGATCTCATTCCCCAATTCCCAATCGGTGATTTGATCTTTGAAAGGCAAGACGAAATTATAGATCGTTGTATAGGCCGTGTTGTAAATGGTCGTTGGATCATTCGAAGCAAAAGTGACGGAATCTGTTGGAGCCACCGCCCAATCGATACCGACCGCGACAATCATCTTCAAATTGTTCTGATTCGCAGCTGTCAGGTAAGTTTGCAAAGTGGCCACGTTGGCGTTGAACGTCGCAGTCGAAGTATATGGAGCGACCCCAGTAATGAGACGAACCGATTTAAAACCCGCCGCCGCCGACAATTGATTCGGCAGTGTCGACGAAGTGTCATAGAGATCTTCGTGAGTTTTGATGTTCACGCCATAGAACATGTTCTGAGTCGTCGTTGTTGGTTTCGGAACTCCATAGACATAAATCTGCTGGCCGTTACTGATATAAAGCGTATATGTGTCTTTCCAAGTCATGCTGTCTGACATGTAAGTAGTGGAAAGGGTGGCCATACCAGTTGGCGGTCCCAGTGGTCCGTGCGTCTGCGCATTCATCGCTGTCAGCGTCGTGACGTCAGCAACGCGATTCTTACAGTCGGCCGTCTCGTAAATCCGTTTCAGAGCATAACAGTAGAGATAACCGTTCATCATGTAATAGATGCGTTGATTATCAGGACTTAAGATAAAATTTTGCAGCGTGTTTGATTCGGTAAAGATGGTCGTCAAAGTCTGCGAGCCTGGATTAAACGGGTTCGAGATGGACCGAAGCTTCGATCCTTCAGTGAAATAAAGCACATCATCCGTCTCGGTCGTTGGGTCGCCTTCGTAGAATTGCGTGTAGCAATTCGTACCGCTTTGAATTTGGCAGGCCGAAGAAATTGTAGCATTCGTCAGCGTGTCGGCACCCGCGGTTGCTGAATCGGCCGTCGAGCCGGCAGTTGAAGCAGAGCCCATGATGTTGATCACTTTGTTGTTCGTGTAATCAAAAAAGCGCAGCACAGGACCTACGGAAGTCCAACCAGTCGCGACATACGCTCCGAGCGAAAATAATCCTGTTCGCGTCGTGCCATCTTTTCTCGTCATATTGTTATCAAAAGCAAAATAGTACGACGTGGTCGAAGGACTACCAGTGGTCGTGCTTGCGTACATCCAGTTGTTCGTGTCGTTAGCAAGACTAATTGAAGTCGTCTGCGTGTTTGGATGCAGACTTGCGTCGACATAGGTAATCTGAGTGTAGGTCTGTCTAAGCCATGGAAAGCCCGAGCCGTCGAACGAGATGCTGGCATTTCCCAAATTTGGTAATCCGAATGCGCAACCAAAACTTGTACCGCTGGAAATCGTTGCGCCCGCTGAATATGAACTCGGTGCGCATATTCCGCTCTGATTCCCCCACAAAACATTCACGACACCGCTTTGAACGGTTCCAAAAATTCCTGAGAACGCATCGGTAAAATATAAACCCGCGGGATAGGCGGTTAAATTACTTGCTGTCGAAGGTTTATAATAAATGCCTTTAAATGTTCCGCGCGAATAAAGTGGATCAAGTCCATTGCCAAAAAAGGAGAGCGAACCAGCAAGCGTCCAAATCTTTCCGTTTCCATCGACGTAACGGATTCGGTATGCATGGCCGTTGATCTGCGTTCCATCCTGAAGATACACTTGGCCATCGGTGTCGGAGGCGACTCGCCATACGTTCACGCAGCCTGCTGAAGCTGCGACAATGCCATCATTCGTACAAGTCGAACCGTTGATTTGGCTGGCATAAACAGTCGAAGTTTCGCCGTTGGCGCCACTTGCATTTGGTGTATAGGCGAGCACATTCCCTGCAGCTAAATACAATTTTCCGGTGGCCGAACTGTAAGCAAGACCCGGTAATCCGCTGCCGGTGACAGCCGTTGAGTAGAGTGTGCCACTGATGATTTTATAAACCGTAGTTTGACCATGCAGACGATAATAAATCATCGCGCCATGATTCCAGACGGCCAACTGAGACAAACCAACGTTGGCGCCGTCACCCATTGGTGTTGCAGTCGCGGCGGTTCCTGAAACGGGAGTACCGTTCACGCAATTGCCAGCCACGAGAGAAATCGTTCCAGCAGAACCAGTCGTCGTCTGCGTGACCTTCATCAGTTTAACTGTACTTGTCGAGCTGCTGTAACTCGATACCGGGCTCGCGCAAGAACTAAAGAAGTACATGCTATGGTCTTCATCAAAGCGAATCGCGTCTTCGATAACAAAAGCAGTTGTCGAGCTTGCCGAAGTGGAAGCGTCGGTGCCGCCTCCGAAATATAGAGTGTAGGTGTCATCAGATGGATTGATTCGCCAAATTTTAGATGAGGCAGTGGTTCCATAGCCGCTCAAAAGATAAATATATCCACCGTCGGAGACGATGCCGGAATTAAACGTGTCGATCGCGGACGAAGAGGTAATCGTACCGCCACCGTTAACGAGTGACACGGTTGAGTTGTGTTGAAGGTAAGTCGAAACAATTCCAGTTGAAGCTGGGATTTTTAACAGTCCGTGGCCAGCATCAATCGCGTAAATGTCGCCATTCGATAAATGCACAAAGTTTCCGCCGCCGTACAAGCGCGAGCTCAAAAGAGCCGATGTCGCACCGCTGCCGACACCACGATCGGTTGAGCCTGCGACGACGGACCAGCGCCCGGCATTTTGTGGAGTTGAAACAAGTGGGATGGCCCAATTGCCTGAGTTGTCGAGAACGCGGAGTCGAATCTCAAAAAAGCTGGATGGCGCCGAAAAACCAGTGAAAGTCGACGAGTAACTCGTTTGTGCTCCGCTCAAACTGCCGTAGCCGGAAGCGATTGGTGTCCACGTTGTGCCGTCAGTTGTGTAATCCAGGCAAATAGGATTTGATGACAAGCCTTCGGCGTCTGCAACGGTCCAAGAAATGTTGACGGTGTCGCCGGCAGCGTAGGTTGAGGTACCGAAGTTACTGCTTGCAACTCCATTGCTGACGGCAAACGATGAAATCGATGGAGCTGTTCCATTTTGAAAATTAATCGAACTACTTGCGACGTTGGATGTGTTGCCGGCCGCATCTTGTAGCCAAACGCAAATCGTCTTTTGGCCCGGCGGTGCAATAACAGTGTAACTAAATGTCCCAGAACCTGAAGACGGGAACGATTGCCAGTTGGTGCCAACACCTGGGCAAGCTTGCGTTGAAATATTGGCGAGGGCCAGCTGCACCTTGAGTCCTGAGGTGTTGGCTTCTGTGCCAACTGCGACCGCAACACTTAAACTTGGTGCCGACGTCGTCGAGGCGCCACCATTGATCGTTACGCTGCCAATCGTTGGCGCAATCGTATCGCGAGTCCACGCAGCAGAAATGCTAGAAGTAAATGCACCATTTGTTTGTGAGAACGTGTAGGTAATCAGAGTTTGTGTGCCGTTCGTTGGCGTTGTCCAACTCCACGCTCCGCTCGTGCAGCTGACGGAGGTGTTGGTGCCGTCGGTGCCGGTGATTGTAACGGAGTAGCCGTTGGTACATGAGCCGCTATAGGTCGTTGTCGAGCCGTTCGTGTAAGCATTCGTGTTTGTGCCACCGGCAAAGTTGAGTGATGGCGCGGACGACAAAATTGAGAAGTTCGTCGTCTGAACCGATGTCTGATTGCCCACTGAATCTGTCGCGACAACCTTCACTCGATAAGTCGATCCGTCACTAAGTCCTAAGCTAGTCAAATTCCACGCATAGGTGCTTGGACTATTGCTAAGTGAAGTTGCACTGGCTAGGGACCATGTTGAGCCACTATTTGCAGAATAGTAAATCGCAATTGGATAACTGCCAAAATTCAAATCTGCAGCTGTCCAACCAATCGTGATAGTTGAAGTGGAAGCGACCGTGATGCCGCCCGATTGACCATTGACCGTTACACCGCTCAAAGTAGGAGCTGTCGCATCAATCGCAAATGTCGCAGCCGAAACCGCTTGTGCCGTGTGACCGGCCGTATCGGCCGCAACGACTTTCACGAGATAATTTGTGCCGCTGACACTTGGAACCGTCCACGAATAGCTACCCGAATTCGTCAGTCCCGTCGCAATCTGCGTCCAGGTTGTGCCGTTGTCAGCAGAGTCAGACAAGGTGATTGGCGTCGTCGCAAGATTGGAATCCGTCGCGGTCCAAGTGATGGCTTGAGTGGCTCCGCCTTTCAGAAGCTGACCACCTGTTAACGAAGTCAATGTCACAACCGGCGGAGACGAGTCGATCGTAAAACTTGGTGATGTGGCCGTTGTGGTGTTACCAAAAGTGTCGCTCGAGATCACTCGCACTTGCACAGAAGCCGAGTTGATGTTTGGCAAAGTCCAAGAATAGGAACCAGTGTTGGTAAGCGCTGGTGCAAGAATCGACCAAGACGTTCCACCGTTTGCGCTGTAATCGATTTCGATTGGAATCAGCGCCAGATGTGTATCAGCAGTTGTCCATTGAACCGAAAGGCTGCCACCGCCGGCTAAGATCAATGCACTTGCTGGCTGAGTTAAACTCAAAGTTGGTGGAGTCGCATCGCGTGTCCATGTGCCGTTCACGGTCGACGAGTTGCTGGCCGCATCTGCTTCGGTGAATG
>Ga0105239_10009804_pt1 | contig 10760 bp, 4 predicted proteins | sample KBSC44metaG_FD_92761 | JGI IMG/M metagenome (GOLD analysis project Ga0105239, IMG submission 92761) | Corn rhizosphere microbial communities from Kellogg Biological Station, Michigan, USA - KBS C4-4 metaG | ecosystem: Host-associated > Plants > Roots > Rhizosphere > Soil | place: Michigan, USA...
CATCGTCGGAGGCCATCCGAGTCTGGTTGAGAAACCTGTTGGCGATATCGGGAGTTGCCGCCCTTTCAGGCGTTCTTGGTTCCGCGGTTTACCATCGCATGTGGGATGCGGTTTTACCGTCGAGGCCGGTGCATGGTCCTGCAAGGTTGACGGTTAGCGCCCCGCCCCAGATTGCTTTTTACTATTCCCGCCCGGATGCTTTGTCGATTCTCTTTGCCGACGGAAGGTTATGGGTTGGATGCGTGCATCTGAGGCAGCATCAGTTTGTTGAAGGTTCAAACTGGACGAGCGTCGCGCAGGGATTCCAGATAATTATGGGCGTCCGTAAGGATGGAACACTGTGGTATGCGGAATCAACGCGGCATCGATACGCATCATCGCCCATCGACGAAGCGCATTTTGAGATGCAGCAATTTGGGAACGACAGCGACTGGAAACAGGTGGATCGCGGTATATGGCCTCTTTCTTTCATGCTTTTGAAACGTGACGGAACGCTCTGGAGCTTGGGCCTGAATGACAAAGACTTTCCGCCAGATGTTCAGCGGAAGAGGTACCACCCACTTTGGCCCCGGATTGCTTCATTTTCGCCCAGTCACTTTGGGTCGGAAGAGAAATGGACAGAGATGTTCACCGATGGATGGTGGCGGAGGCTCCTGCGAGATGAAAATGGAGCGGTTTGGCAAGTCACTTGGGAAAATCGCGCCGGTTTACCCAGACCAGGGTGGGGGGTGAAAAAGGGAGTCATCCGCCCGACAATCATCCCTGAAGTTAACTCCCGGAAGGAATGTGATTTTGACGAGTCGACGCAACGTGAGTTTGCCACGCGTCTTTGGATGTATCGTGCACTTCCGCGGCAAGCGTTTGAGGAACATAAATGGCGAAGTGTGATGCCGGAACGTGATTTCCATCTGGGGGTGAGGGAAGATGGGACGCTTTGGATATGGGGGCGATTGCCGGCGGCGATGGATAACACTGGCTCAAAATGGGCGGATGCTCCTATTCAAATTGGGAATGAGACCAACTGGCGAGACGCGCAAAACTGCGCCTCCGGTTGTGTCCTGTTGAAGGCCGACGGATCGCTCTGGGTGTGGAGTTACACACGTCCTCCGGATTCGAAATCGTGGCGCCGATTGGATGATCATACCGACTGGATTGGCCTGGGACCTGCCGGGATGGGCGTGTTTTCGCTTGCGGCCGATGGAGGGCTTTGGCGCTGGCTGCCGAATGAGATCGAGCATCACAACAGCGCTTTTGATGTGATCCCTCCTTTTGATTTGGTGCCGCGAAGCAGGCCGGAGTTTGTCGGGAATATCCTCTCCGAAAAATGACACGTAGCGCGATTGACTTATGAACGTCCTGATCAAGAAAGAGATTCGGCTGCTTTTGCCCGTCTGGGGGATGGTGATGGTCCTGACGGCGTTGTCGGTTCACTATATGATCGATCCGATGGGTCTCTATATCGCCTTCGTCGGGATGGCGATTTTAGCGGTGGCGTCGTTCGGGCGGGAAATCGTTTCGGGAACTTTTTCGAACCTTCTCGCTCAACCGGCTGACCGGAGTGTGATCTGGCGGACAAAGACGAGGGTGCTTGTGCTGGCGTTGACGGCTGTTGTCGGGGAACTCCTGATCGGTCGAAGATTGGTCTCGCCGGAAGCCGCTTTGGATAATGCATGGCTTCTGGTGGTGTCGGTTCCGGTCGCGATCGCCGGCGGTTATTGGATGGTTTTGTTACTTCGGCAGGTGGTGGCGGCGCTTTGGCTCGCCATTTTAGTACCAACGTCGCTTTGTATCGGGGCATTGGCCCTCGCGGATCACTATCGGGTGAGCGATGCCGCGCATACGGCTGCTGTATCCACGTTGCTCATCTTATATTCGGTTGTCGGGATCTGGTGTTCGTGGAGGTTGTACCGCCGGGCGCAAGACGTGCAATGGACGGGCGGAGTAGTTGCCGCCGATCGTTGGCTGCTTTTCCACGGAGCAAATGGTTTGCCGGTAAAAATCCGTCGCGGTTATCAACCTTTTGTTGCGCTGCTCCGAAAGGAACTCCAATTGCAGCAGGTTACACTTCTTGGGATGGCAGGATTGTTCATCCTTCATTTCGGCGCGATCTCGCTGCGGCGATTTACCTATTGGGCCGAAAGCGCATCGTGGAAAGACCTCGAGTTTACATTGACTTACTTTGGCCTCCTGTGGTTGCTGGTTCCGTTTTTCACCGCCGGCGCGAGCATTGCAGAGGAGTACAAGCTCGGCACAAGGGAAGGCCTGCTCTGTCTTCCTGTGAAGGGAAATCGACAATTTGCCGGTAAACTCATCTGCACAATGTTGATCGGAGGATTGCTCACGGCATTGCTATTGTGGTCCGTGGAAGAGATTGGATTTGTGTCCGGTGTACGGCACGGGCTTGTCCGGGTCGTCGTGGAAACCATATTTCCCGCGCCGGGCGTTCCGCTTGGGCATGGGAGTTTCATTGACCGCCTGGAGCTGAACGACATGACTTTCGCCGTGCCCTCGCTGGTGAAGTTGGGGGCGATTTTCGCTGGCATTTCTGCGATGGCTCTCTTTGTCGCAAGTCTCGCCCGCAATATTCTACAAACGTTGCTTTTAGGGGGGCTTTTTTCCGTCGTCGTATACGCCGGCTTCACCCGGTTGACGTTCTACAACGCCGGGTACGGTTTAGGGATTGGCCCCCTCGTCATTTGCTTCGCCATTCCTCTCCTGTTTGTTGGGTTCCTTTATCGGGCTTATCAAAATTTCAGGCCGTGGCCGGGAGTTGCCCGCCTTTGGTTTGGAAACGGTTTGGTGATGTCGGGAGCTGTCGCCCTGGCAGGTATTCTTGGCTCCGCGATCTACTATCGTGTTTGGGAAATAGTTCTGCCGGCGACAGCGCACGGTCCGGCGAAGCTGACGATCACAGCGCCGCCACACTTTTCGTTTTATCACTCTACTCCCCGTACTTTATCGCTCCTCTTTGGTGATGGACGATTGTGGGTTGGTTGTTGGAGCGAGGATGAAGATTCGCGCTCATCTCAGGCTCCGATTGTGCTCGGGCGGCATCGATTTGTGGAAGGGTCAAATTGGACGAGCATTGCTCAGGGATATCGGACCCTCGTGGGAACCCAAAAAGACGGGACTTTGTGGTTTGCGGAAGCAACAAAGCAGCGTTCGCCGTCCCGTTGGCATGGAGGATCACCTGTAGATGAGAAGCATTTCGAAATGACTCGACTTGGGAATGATAGCGACTGGGCGATAGTGGAGCCCGGCGATTCGCCGTTTTCTTTCATACTTCTCAAGCGTAATGGTACACTTTGGAGCCTGGGGCCCAATGATATGGATTTGCCGCTGGATAAGTACTATGACTTTTGGCCGGGTATTCAATCCTTTCTGCCGAGCCACCTCGGACCGGAACAGAAGTGGACGGGGATGTTTTTTAATAACTGGAGGCGCCGTTTTTTAAAGGACGAGAACGGGGCGTTTTGGATGGTTGACTGGTGGGACGCTTCCGGAACCTCCATGACTCCGGTACGAAGAAGAGCAGCGGCTCGCCGCCCCCAGCAGGGTGACTGGGCAACCCTCGTGGATAGATCGATGCAGCGTGAGTTTGCGCCGAACTGTTGGATTTATCGCGTACGCCCGGAATGGGCCTCGATACCATGGAAAAGCCCGACCGGTGTTTATGGTTTCTATTTGGGAGTGCGGGAGGACGGGACCCTCTGGGGGTGGGGGCGATTGCCTCTGGCCATGGACCGCACGGGTTCAATGTGGACGAGCACTCCTATTCAGATCGGGCGCGAGACGAACTGGCGCGTTGTGCAAAACTGTGCCGGGGGCTGCATGTTGCTGAAAGCCGACGGCACCCTCTGGGTGTGGAGTTACGGAAGTCCAGTTGGTCGGGATTCGTGGCGCCGATTGGATCGCAACACGGATTGGGTCGGCCTCGGGGATATATGGGGTTGTGTAATAGCACTAGCCGCTGACGGAGGACTTTGGCGTTGGACCCCAGATGAGTTCGAGCGCTATTCAGGGGGCTTCGGAGTAATCCCAACGTTTGAGTTAGCGCCGTCCACGAAACCGGAATTCGTCGGAAACATCTTTGATAAACAGGCCCCAAATCGAGCGGCCGTGAAAGCCAGCGACTAACCTATGAACGCGCTCATCAAGAAAGAGATTCGCCTGCTTTTGCCCGCCTGGGGAATGGTGATTGTCCTGACGGCGTTGTCCGCACGCTATATTGGCAGTCCGATGAATCTCTATGCTGCCTTCATCGGAATGGTGATACTGGCCGTGGCATCGTTCGGGAGGGAAATCGCTTCCGGAACTTTTTCGAACCTGCTCGCTCAACCAGCCAATCGAAGCGTGATTTGGTGGAGCAAAACGAGTGTGCTCGTGACGGCGCTGGCCACGATCGCTGCGGGACTTTGGATCGGAGGGAGACTCGGATTGCCGAAAGCGGCTTTGAACAACGGGTGGCTTCTGCTCGTTTCCGTTCCAGTCGCCATCGCCGGTGGTTATTGGATGGTCTTGCTGCTGCGCCAGGTAGTCGCGGCGCTTTGGCTGGCCATTTTGATGCCAACGGCGCTTTGCATTGGGGTGCTCGCCATCGCGGGGCATTGTCGAGTTAGCGATGTTACACGAGTGAGTGCCGTGTTAGTTTCGCTCTTCGTGTATTCCGTGGTTGGGATCTGGTGTTCGTGGAGGTTGTACCGGCGGGCGCAGGATGTGCAATGGACGGGTGGAACCATTGCCGGCCGCCGATGGCTATTTTCCTGCGAAACGAATACTTTGCCGACGAAAATCCATCGCGGCTATCGACCTTTTGTGGCGCTGTTCCGAAAGGAAATCCGGCTTCAGCAGGTCACGGCAGCGGGAATGACAGGATTATTTATCGTTCATTTGGGGGTGACATTATTCAGGCAACATTTGCATGGAGCCGAAAGCTACGCCTGGAAGGACATCGAGTTCGGGTTGTCTTATTTCGCATTCCTGTGGCTACTGTCGCCATTTTTCGCCGCCGGTGCGGGCGTCACCGAGGAGTACAAGCCTGGGATAAGAGAGGGCCAGCACTGTCTTCCTCTGAGTGAGAGATGGCAATTCGCTAGCAAGCTCATTTGCACAATGCTGGTGGGAGGATTGCTTCCGGCGGTATTGCTCTGGTCGGTGGAAGGATTCGGATATGTGTACGGTGTCCAGCATGGCGTTGGCCGAGTGATCGTGGAGAGCCTATTTCCACTGCCTGGCGTTCCTCTAGGCACCAACGATTTCTTCGGCCGCCTGGAGCTCAATAGCGACACGTGCGATGTATTTTCGCTGGCGAAGTTATCTGCCATTTTCGTCGGGATTTCCGCGGTGGCGATCTTTGCCGCGAGTCTTTCGCGCAATGTCCTGCAAACGCTGCTTCTCGGGGGGCTGGTTTCCCTCGCTGTCTGTGTCGGGTTCGGGCGGTTGACACACTATCCCAACGGGAATGCTTTGGGTGTCGGTCCGCTCGTCATTTGCTTTGCCATTCCCCTGCTGCTTGTCACCTTCTCCTACCTGGCTTATCGAAACTTCCGCTCGTGGCTGGACAACACCCGTAATTGGTTCGGAAGCGGCTTCGCGATATCGGGAGTGGTTGCTTTGGCAGGGGGGCTTGGCTCGGCGGTCTACCATCGCGTTTGGGAAATGCTTCTGCCGGTGACTCCGGTGCATGGTCCTGCAAAGTTGACCATGACCACGCCACCACGCTTTTCGTATGGCTCCTCGACGCTCTGTCTCCTCTTTAGTGACGGAAGGTTGTGGATGGGCTCCTGGAGCAACTATACGGACTTGCTTCGGCCGTCCGCTCCAATTGTGCTGGGACGGCACGAGTTTGTCGAAGGTTCAAATTGGGTGAGTGTTGCTGGGGGAGGTCACACAATCGCCGCCCTTCGGAAGGATGGAACTTTGTGGTATGCAGAAGCACGGGGGAGGCATTCACGGTCCGGTCTGTATAGATTGTCGCCCGTAGACGAAACGGGTTTTGCCATGAGCCAATTTGGGACTGATACCGACTGGTCGCTAGTGGAACACGGTGAATTGTCGTTTTCTTTCGCACTTCTGAAGCGTGATGGCACGCTCTGGATTTTGGGGCCGGGTGGGGAGATGTCTGCGGAGAGGTACGAGAGATATTCCCAGTTTTGGCCAGGCATTCGAACCTTCTCACCAACCCGCCTTGGACCGAATCAAAAGTGGGCGGGAATGTTTTCTGATGACTGGGGGCATCTCTGTCTGGAAGACGAGAATGGGGCGGTTGGGATGGTCTCGTGGTTGGACGCTAGATATGACCATACCCTATTTCGAATCGGGGCTGTCCCTTCGTGGTCTGCTTCTCTAGTAGACGAGTCCGCACAACGCGAGTTTGCGCCGGAGCAATGGATTTACCGCGCATATCCGCAGTGGGCCTCGGTGCCGTGGAAGAGCGTGTCTGGGGATTTGCGTTTTCATTTGGGAGTGCGGGAAGACGGGACGTTCTGGGGATGGGGCCAATTACCTCCGGCCATCGATCGCACAGGTCCAAAGTGGACGAGTACGCCCGTTCGAATCGGGCCCGAAACAAACTGGCGGGCCGTGCAAAGCTGCACCGGCGGCTGCATGTTGGTGAAAACGGATGGCACTCTCTGGAGGTGGAACTACTCGCTGCCTGCTGACTGGGACTCGTGGCGTCGATTGGATCGCAACACTGATTGGGTCAGCCTTTCGCGAGCGGGTTACGGCAGGGTGATGGCGCTCGCTGCGGACGGCGGCCTTTGGCTTTGGACCCCAAATGAATTCGAACGCCATAACGGTGTCTTTGGTGTGATCCCACCATTCGAGTTAGCGCCGTCGCTCAGACCTGAATTCATCGGGAATATCTTTTCCGAATAATCACGCACGAGGTGAGGTCGGACTCTAGCCGGTGGGATTTTGCTCGCGGGCAAGTGGGAAGTAAGTGTAGCAAAAGAGTATGAAGCTTCCGCCCCCACGGATGATCGGGATCTGGGCGTTGAACTTTTGCATCGGCGCGAGTCTCGCGCTTTGGAGCAAAAGCGTGAAGTCTGATCGTGGTTACCGGTCGGCGGTTTCGGCGGAAGACCGACCCGACCAGTGGGCGCTTTCTTCGGAGTGGCTTTTGGCCGCGAAAACGACGCTCGTGGATTTACGGAAATTCGATCCATGGGTGAAGGAGATGCCGCTCGAAAAGCTGGATCAACTTATCGAGCAAATGCCGCCGGACTTTTGGACGACGAATGTCAACGCCCGGCCGCTACTGAGGGCTTATTTCGAGCAAAGGTTTCGCGGACACCCGATGGAAGGCCTGAAGGCCGGTCTTGCTTTGCTGGCGAAGAACGAAGCGATGCGAAAGGTGCCGGATGCAGTCGCGGCGGTTGCCGCGGGCGCGTTTGCATCGGGCCCGCCGGATTCGGAAGAGCTAGCGGCGCTTCTGCCATCTCTTGGGGAGGATGACGCCATTGCGGTGATGAAGGCCTATCTCGACGTCTCAGGCTTCAAGACCGTACCTGACGCGCAGACGACGATCGACCGCATGGTCGCGAATTGCCCGCTGTTAAATGGGGCGGAATCGCGGGCGCACTGGGTTCTGAGGAGCCGCGCGATGGCCATCTTCTTTGAGCGCGGCCAGGATTTGCCATCGATCAAGGCGTTGCTCGCTTATGCGCCGAACTTTATCCGCAATGAGGATGCCCTGGCCGGTTTTGGAAGATATGCTGCGCTTCACCCGGAACAGGCCGCGGCTCTTATCAAAGAGTTTGCCGCGTTATCTCCGGAAGATGCCGGTAAGTTCACCTCGGCGGCGAATGTGCCGTTTGACTTTTCAGTCCTCGACGGACTCGACAAAGCGAGCCGGGGTTTATATTGCCGCGGGTTTTTCGGAGATGCGCGGGAGAACGGCGGGAAGCTCGAGAAGTTTCTTGATAAAGTTCCTTTTCAAGCGTTGCCGGAATCGACTGCGCGTGATGCCATTGCCGCAGGCTTGAGGATGTGTCCAGGGTCGTTGTCCGATTGGTTGGGAAACGCACCGCCGGAGGACGAAAAGGCCGCGCTCGATATCCTGATCAAATATGGAAACGACTCATGGTACTTCGGAGAAAAATCCGAGACCGCGCTGCCGCTTCTTGGCCTGCGGATTTCACTCAGGAATTTTGATCCGGATAGATGCAAGAGACTCATTGGCAAGGCGGCAGATAACGATTTAGTCGGGACGCTCGCCCTCATCGCGAAGCTTCCTCCAGACATGCAAGCGAAAGCCAGTGACGCCGCATTTGTCGGCGCCTTGCCCCGCATCGCCAGAGATGATCCGGCCCAGTTAATCCAAATTCTACCGGGTTTGCCGGAGGCTACGGCGGCAGAGGCCCTGCGGGTCGCCGGCGAAGGCATTGGTTTGACAGATGCGCAGGATCCGGTGGCGTTTGCGGAGCGATTGGCCTCCCCTGCACAGAAGATTGCCTTTCTTCAGGGAATGCTTGCCGGGAACTCCGATTCCCTGGGCCGCGAGCAGTATCATGCCGCAACTGAAGAGTTTCTGCGCCTGGGGCCGACGGGAGACTCGGCAAAAGAGGCAATCGACAATGTCGCGGCTGACTATGCTCGGAACGATCCGCAGAGCGGGGCGGCATTGGTCGCCCGGCTTCCGCCGGGTGAACTCCGTGATCAGGCGATCAAAACCTTCGTGGAAAAATGGGGCGATATCGATCCAGAGGCGGCTGTGGAGTGGATCGGACAACTTCCTGCCGGACACGAGCGGGATGTGGCGGTGTGCCGGTTCGTCGCCAATGCTCCTGATGACCTTGAGACAGGTATGTTGTCCGCGACTGGAATTACTGATCCGGCGTTGCGGCTCGAGACTTTGAAGAAACTTGCTACCGCCTGGTCCAGACTCGATCCGCGGCGGCTCGAAGCGGCGCTGCAGAGTGCGCGAGTCAGTCCTGGCGATCGCGCCGCAATGGAGGGCTTTGGTCATGAATAGAAGCCATAGAGAAAGTTCGCGTCATGGGTGGTGGGTTGTGCTCACCGGCCTGGCCTGTGGGTGGATTGCTGTCGCCGCTATCGCCCGTTCAGGTGGAGCCGGCAAATATACGAGCGCGATTCTCGTGGCTGCACCCGGCGCGCAAAAGTCCGATATTCCGGCTCTTGGTGTGGCGAATACGGAATGGTTCGAAGCTTTGATCAAAAAATGCCACGAAGGCGGTTCACTATCGTCTGAAGAAGACGAAGCCCTGCATGCGATGATCCGAGCCTGGCTTTCGCGAGACGCGGTGGCATGCCTGAACTATCTTTCTTCGAGAAATCTAGTCGCCTTGGCGAGCCTTCTAGACATCGAGGACGCCTTGAACCACTCGCCGGAAGCAATGGCGAACCTGGCAAGAGCCGTCGGAGATCGGCAAATCGCGGACGCTCTCTTTTTGCGTTCTTTTCAGGTTTGGAATCGTCTTGATCCACAAGACGCCATGTTTGCGCTGCAGACGTTTCCGACTTACCTGCGCAGAGGTTTGGAAGCGAACGGTATCACTGCAGTGGTTGCCAGGGACGGAGCAGCGGGTTTGGAGCAATTGATGGGGCGAGTGACGCTGACGAAAGCGGGTTTCGAGGATGGGATTTTCATGCTCGAACGGGCTGATCCATTGGCGACTCTCTGGGTTTGCATCTATGCAGCCGAACATTCGAAATCGGGAGAGGAGAGAACCACCTATTTGCGGTATTTCTATTTGATGATCGGCTTCGATAGAGACAGGCACGCCGATGAATGTCTCAAGGCACTTAGCGCGATGGAGCCGGGAGCGGACAGGGACAGTGCTATCGCGAGCATCTTGGGTGGCAAAGTCGCGCGCGATCCGAGTTTGCTCGATGAGATGGCAAATGCATTGGATCCGCGCTCCCTGCCAAAAATGTACTCGGCGGCGGCGGCAGAATCTGCCGCGACGGATCCTGCCGCTGCTGCGAAGATTATCGCAATGATCCCGGGTTATCAGGACCGGGTTGAAGCATACTGGCGAAGTGGCCAGGTCCTCTTTTACGTGAAAAGTCCGGCGGCGGCCATGGAATGGACTGCCAAAGTGGAAAATCCGGTCGAACGCACGGCTGCGCTTTCGGGCGTTGCCCATCAGTGGTATTCCAGGAGTCCGGTGGATTTGACCAGTTACCTACTTTCCAGATCGGATGATCCCATCTATCTGGGAGTAATCGATTCGCTGGTGCAGAAGCTCGATGGATACAGTGGTAAATTAAGCCATCCGGAATTGGAAGAACTCAAGAATTTACCTCCTGCGCAACGACAACAACTCGCCGACTCCATTCTTCCTCAGCTAAGCAACGCGTCGCAAGTAGCACTCCGTAAGGTTTTACAATAGAAAGTCGCTTAGGGAAGCGCTGGGGCGCTGAAGACTATATGGCTGGTGGCTTCCAGGACATCGTCATTTGCCATAACCGCATCCACGTTGTTCCACACGGCTTTGGATGCCAGGCCGATGGCGTATGCTCCTGCAATTACCTTATACGAGAGATAGTGGATTGGGTGCCGAAGAAGCGGTGGAGCTCGTTTCCCCCTTGTGGCCGCATTCTCCAAGTCAATCGCGATGCGGAACGCAGCCTCTCCGGTAGATGCAGGTGCATTTGGCATTTCCAGTTCGTATGGAACCGAATTGAGCTGATCGGGCTGAATTACTGAGAATTCCATGGAACCATGAGGGGGCAGGATCTGCATAGTTTCACCACTGCGACCCGCGAGTGCTTTGTTGTGGAAGCATTTCCAG
>Ga0105239_10009805_pt1 | contig 10760 bp, 12 predicted proteins | sample KBSC44metaG_FD_92761 | JGI IMG/M metagenome (GOLD analysis project Ga0105239, IMG submission 92761) | Corn rhizosphere microbial communities from Kellogg Biological Station, Michigan, USA - KBS C4-4 metaG | ecosystem: Host-associated > Plants > Roots > Rhizosphere > Soil | place: Michigan, USA...
AATATCCGTATGTGCTGCGGCGCACAGTATTATATGAGGCCCTTTTTGGCATTTGTCTAAGACTATATCTTCAGGATGGGGCTAAATCCTTCCAGGAGCCATTATTTTAGATTCTAGAAGTAACCTCTGAATTGCTGTATCATGAGTCAGGAGCGCCACAGCTCCTGAATGAAGCTACTCGGAAGAACATTAGCGATCATAGATAAAAGGCGGTTGAGGTGCCGTAAACACAGCATTTCCCTCCTAGCATACACATTCTTTATGTCATTCTTACTTTCACTGAAGTATGTTGATACATTCGCTCATTCTCTCGGCTGCAGCCATTCTTCTGGTTCTCAAGCCTGTGCTTGCTGTCCCGACACCTATATATCATGAGGATGGCTCGGTCGAGATCCAATTCAATCATTCGACCATCGATGGCTCTATAATCCCGAGATCTATCGCTCTTGTTGACTTTAAAGGCTGCACGCCTGACATGAGAGAGGCCTTGACCGCGTCTTGGATCAATATGGTCGAGATGGGGAGTAAGATTAAGGGCAATATCGAGTTTAACGAGGCGGTATGCACATTGCATTTGAAAATATAGAGCTTAAGCTGATCACGAAGCAGGTTGCCGTTGATTTCTTCGGAGAGCCGAGTAAAAATAGTGGATATCAAGCTAAAATCAGAGGTAATATACTAATAATAGAGAAGGCGATTATATTAATATACTCATACTTCGTCAGGGCAAATTGAGGGAGTCGCAGAGTGGTCACCAGATGGATCTAGCCCCGAGTTACGGCTGGTGTGTGCTGGGCAACCGATTCCCGATGACCCAGGTACTCACTGCCTGCCTGGCACACCCACAGAAGATTTCCATAAATGTAATCCCTTAACGGCCTCTGATGTCTTCACAGAAGCTCACTCACAATTCGCCAGGTGACAGCAGGTGCTGGAAGAGAGTCAAATCCAATATTGATGGACGCCTCCAGTTTGTCAGCAGTAAAGTCGATGCCTTCACTTTTCAACGCCGGAGAAGGGATGGAGGGAATATTGTTGCCACCATGTCATTCTGTCCCCCATGGTTCGAGGAACGCAAGCCTTGTCTCGATAGATACAATCAGTGGAAGGGCTCTCAAAACGCCCGACGAGATCTGACCAACTATCAATGCCGAGGTATGCACGCTCCATCCTTATACTGATTTCAACAATTAAACATCCACAGAGCAAGTAATGGTTCACGAGCTTTTCCATGTCGACGCGCACTGGCAGAAGTTTGCTCCGGGATTAGGACATGTCGAGGACGCGGAGTTCGAAATCATACAAAGGTCCTGGAATGGCAAAAATGTGATCCAGAAAGTAGTCACCAGGAAGGCATATGGCCCATACTTTACTAAGGTCTTTGCACGTCTCCAGAAAGCTGCTAATGGGGAAAAGGTTGCGAGGAATGGTACGCAGCCACCGTAAACCCCCAATCCCTGAGAGAACTGACTGACCTAATGATAAGCTGACAACCTCGCCTTCTACTTTCTCGCAAAATGGATTGAGTTGCATGGCCGTTATCGGGTCGATCAACCGGATATTGGAGCTGACAAGCCTTTTGAACTATATGATCCCCCGACCAAGCGTCAAGAACCATCCGACCAACCCGAGCTAGACCGAACTGGGGAGATCGATGATGGACGCACACTCGATGTTTGGGACCCTTTGAAGATCGATAATGGCGAGGTCACCATCGGCGACCTCGACGACCTCGCACGAGTTCTTCACGTTGGATCCCAAGAGGAGGCACTGGCTTTTGCTAACCCTGATGAAGAGCCTTGCTCCGACCTCATTCAGGAAGGTGAAACGGATGAAGAGGTGGTTTGCAACGACGAGGGCAACGTCCCTGTAAAACTTGATGGATCAACTGGTGTCCTCCCTTCTCTAATTGGAGACGGTGGTCTTCCGGGTTCTTCACCAACCGAATATCCACTGTCGCCTGGCGCGGGAACTCAGCTTCCACCCGCGCCAACAGCGCCGCCATCGCCACCGCCGCCACCGCCACCGGCAGGCCCCGACACCGGTTCTCCCGCCTACGAGGCTTGTGGGAACAAGCTCGGCGCAAGCTCCTGCCCCGGTTCAGACAACCAGTGCATTATCGACCAGTGCAAGAACGACCCAGATTGTCAGGCGTCACGCTTTGATTGCGGTGTCTTCGGGAAGTGAAAATGTGACCTAGTTAGACCATCAGTTCAGTTAGGTGCGGGATTGGTTGGAGAGGGGCAATTTGACATATTGTTTTGAGTTAGGCGTTCGGTATAGTGAAGCATTCTGGACATTTCCCCCCTCAATTCTGTCTTGTTCTCTTGCGTTAACTGGAACAAACGAGGAGGCTTTCGAGGAGCAATTCTCGTTGCACCAGTGACCGATCACGGTTGACGCATCTAGGACGAGTGGAGAAAGGCCATAGGATATGGAGTATCGACAGACAGAATTGAAGTTAGATTAGCTCTATAATCAGTCGAATCGAGTCTACTTCTAGATGCAGTGAGATTATGAGACTCCCGCTGCTGGGTGCATGCAAGGCTGTCCAATCCCTGACATCATCCGGTAGGGCCTTGGCATAGGTTGTTTCTACCACTTCCCAATTTTTCCTCCTTAGACACCAAAGGGATATATTAATGTTTCAGACTGACCAACTCGGTCCCAACGAATCCTGACGTCGTTTAGCCATTTAGCGACCTTCTTAACGACCATCCTGCCAGCTGGGAATATTGTCCACTGACACTCGTCATCAAAATCAGGCACAAACATGACGGGCACAGTAATCTTTACTTTTGAGGACAACGTGGCTTCGACCCTTTAAAGCGCCAAATAGCCAGCCTTCTTACTTCATATCATTGTAATTTTGGTGCACCTCCCTTTGATCCTGGTTGACAACAAAGGCCTCCCTAAAGCCGATATCGCCTACGGCTTACAGAAAAGCGATGCCTTGATAGTGAAGCGACCGCCGACGAAATACTTCTCACATCAACACGATACGTCTCAACCCCCCTATTCGCTTCTTAGGAAGGAGCTTGCGGATATGTGATAAACTCGTGCAGACCTTTGCCTGCTGGGACAACCGGCCAAACTGGGCTGTTCTGCTCAGTTATCACCTCCAACAAAGCAGGCCCATCAGTATTCACCAACCAGTTCAACATCTCATCGACCTGGTCTGGAGAGACGCACCGTCGAGAGGCCACTCCGTAAGCTTCAGAAGCCAGCACAAAATCAGGGTTCCCCTGTCGATTCTGTGCAAAGCGTGATTGATAGTACAAGCGCTGGAGATCCGAGACCATGCCCATCTGTTCGTTATTGAACAGCAAGACCTTCACCCCAATGTTATTGGCGCTAGCGGTGAGCAGTTCGGCTATCGACATATTGAAGGAAGCATCACCGTCAATGTCAATGACCAAAGCCTCTGGGCGAGCGATTTTGGCACCAATGGCGGCCGGCAACCCATACCCCATGGTCCCGAGCCCTCCAGATGTGACCATCGTCCTTGGATACCGCCATCTGAAGTGCTGTGCCGCCCACATCTGATGTTGCCCAACACCTGTTGCGATGACTGTGCGATCTTTGACAGGTTCGACTATATTACTCAATCTCTCAATAACCTCTTGAGCTCGAATGAGGCCAGGAACTGGTTCCGTGGGGATTGAAGTGTACCCTGCGAGAGGATATTTGGATTTCCACTCTAGAATTTGACCCATCCACTCTGGTCGGCTGGAGACCTGATTTACTAGCGGCATCAACAAGGACAGATTCTCAGAGCAGTCACCCTGGAGTGATTCAGTGACCGAAACCACCTTGTTAATGTTCTTCGGAGCGATATCGAATTGCACGATACCACCGCGACCCTCCTGGGCTGCTGTCAGCGCTTTGGGCGCAAACTTGGCAATGTTTCCGGTGACGCGATCATCAAAGCGAGCACCCATAGCAAGGATTAGGTCTGCTTCTTGGATGGCTAGGTTGGCGTAGGCAGCACCATGCAGACCCACCATATGAAGGGATTTTGTATCGTGCTCATCAAAGGCTCCTAGCCCTTGCAAAGTTGTCGTCACTGGGATTTGTAACTTGTCTGCAAACTCTTTCAAAATTGCAACCCCCTCTGGGTTACCCGACATGCCCTGTCCACAGTATAGGATAGGCTTTTTGGCACTGTTCACCAAATGTGCTACCCGCTGGAGAGTGTCATGAAACAATCGGTCAGGCTGCATTCGTGCTGCCCCTCCAGACGGATCAATCCGTGTCTTGAAAGAGTTGTTTATGCGCCTCGGTTTGGTCAATAATTGTGAGTTAAGATGTTGGGGGATCTCAACCAGAACCGGACCAGGCCGTCCGCTTGTCGCAATTGCAAACGCTTCATGAATGCGCTGCGGCAGGTCGTTGATATCTTGGACAATCACATTCCATTTCGAACATCCCTTTGTGATCTCGGTGACTTCAACAAGTGGATCCTGGTCGAAACCCCCGCTCCTCGGTGTGTGTCCGCATATCACAACGATAGCTGTGCCGTCACATAGTGCATCCTGCATGGGTGTGACAATACTGGTCAGGCCAGCGCCTGCGGCCACAAATACCACGCCAGGTTTTCCCGTTGCTCTGAAATAGCCCTCTGCCATGTGACCGGCCCCTTGCTCATGTTTCGCTTCCATTGAGCAAATGCTTTTGGAGTGATGCGTGCTGTCGAATGCCGTAATGGCCGAACAAGAGTTGTGCGAAACTACTCCCCGTCAGTGTCGCGGCTGGAACCTGCCTGGAAACCATACAGATCTGGCCCACTCCGTTTTCGACGAGCATATCGTGCAGAACGTCCTTTACTTCTATTCCCAGTTCTCGTGGAGTCGGCTTGGCTTCAGTCTTTTCGAGCCCATGCTGAAGGTCGATGATGCTGGGCTGCACCCCAAGGCTCGGGCGCAGAGGCTGCGTATTGTTGGCCTTTGGCTGTCCTCTCTTGATATGTAAAGGAACTAGGGCTGCTGAGTCGATAGAATGACTGTCAAACTCTTCAGTGGTTTGTCAAGAATGATGATTAAGGACTGCAACTCACAATGGCTCACTTGTTGCCGCAGATGTTGTGACAGCTCTCCTTGAACATGGCGCGGTGTGGTGATCATTGGGCCGTCTTAAGGGTGCCTTCGAGCTGGAACTGGTGTTGCCGGCTGCGTTTGACGGAAACTGGGACCGAGAGTGCCGCAGGCACCGGCTGGCTGCGCGGAGGCCTCCCATGTATGCAACTAATATGAAAGTCTCGATACTGCGAGCGCTACAGGAGGAAGTTGCACCACTTGTTGGATGGATATATAACAAGTTGCAGTGTTGACACCAGCACACAATTTCCTTCCTTTTGACTGCATATCGCAGGGTCATAGAAGCAAGGGTCTTTGTATGAATCGATGGTATACCAAGCATCTCGTGGGTTATGACTCAAAGAAGCATGCGACTGTTTGACCAATCAGGGGCTATGGAATCGCTTCCCACCGGCATCGGCGCGAGTGGCTATGGTCAGTTCTCGAGATCCACAAGGATTCACGATGGTAGCCGAAACACATCCTGGCACAACTCACCAATAGCGATAAGCCTCATACCTCCTATTTAGGTCGAAGCTGTGCAAGCTCTGACCTTCGTTGCGAGACAGCCGCTTGCCGGAGTGTGCAGTTTCTCCCCGAAGACATCTTCCTATGCTCCGAACGTATGTGTCCTAGTGGTAGGTAGTACACCGTCTGATTCATCCCTCGAAGACATCGAAGACATCACACTATGTTCCGAACGTTTGTGTTCTAGTGGTAGGTATTACATAGCCTGGTCCATCCCCCGATAGCTCTCGGCAGAAGTCACATACACGGTCCTTCTGGTAACTCGGTAAGCCTCAATTGGAGACTGATTTCGCATATTCTTTCGGCAAATCAGAGTTGCTGCGATCTACGAAGATTGATGACTGATTATGCAGCGAAATGTCTTTCACCGCGTTCAAATTTGCGGAAGGAGTCTGCACGTGTTCTGCAACTGAATCACGCGTGAGCTCCTAGTTTGGTATAGTCACCTTGACGTTGAAGCTGGCACCCTTCAGCTCACTATCTACGTCCACCGTACACGCTCACGTACAAGCCACACCACACACACACACACACAAAGGGAATCATGCCAAAGAAAAAAAGCTGAAAGCGACAAAAACCTATTCCTAGGAACCCCAGATTAATTTCTGGGGGTCCTAGGGAGGGAAAACCCCGTCGGGGGGGGGGTTTTTTCCGCGAATTCCGGATGACATTGCCGTCGAGTCATTGCCGTCGAGGGCACCGAGTCGGAGGATCGAACAGGTGAACTTGTCGTCGAGATGGTTGTCGTCGGTTCGTATCAACCGCCCCCCACCGCTTGGGTTTGTCCTGAGTTGATGGGAGTAATTTGGGAACTTTGATTAATATCCCTACAGAGTAAAATTCACCTGACTTTGGGGAGTGCTTGGCGGGCGCGGGAGTTAGGTGCCTACTGGGGAGCATATAGGGACTTAGGGAGGAGGTTTGACCTTGCGGCCGCCGGTAGCACTCTATGGTATCTTCGCGGAGACCGGTGGATGGATCGGGGGGTGCTGTGATTAGGCCCTGTCAGCGCTGACTGAATCTAGGTACAACTGACTCGACTTAACAGCATCAAGCACTCGAGCAGCAAAGTCCACTGATGTCCGGAATGAGCAATAGAGGCTAGAGGATGGAAACCCGCGGTCAACCAGTTCTCACAGCTACTAGAGACTGCATCTCGAGTTGCCCTCTAGCTTGTCCAACTCATGCTTCCACTCAAACATGGCCAGCTCATCTACAAAACATGGGGGAAAGTGCAGAATGGGAGCAACCAAGATCCCATTTACGCGGTGAACTTCTCACGGAACCCATACGGTAAGCGCTATTTCTAGTGCAAGGGCAATAATGGTCTCTCGTGTTACTCGAAGCATATCTTTCATTGTGCACCAACTTCGCTTGAAAAGCAAGGACCTGAGTCTCGCCGAGCGCCGAGTACCTGACTAATATATTTTCCGCTGAAGAAGCTGCAAGCGAGCCTGTTCTCTTATGGCATCCTAGCTGTGGATCCTGCTCACCTACTGCTGCCCTTGCCACGAGACTTGATTCAAGTTCACTCCAGCCTGTGATGCTCAACCTTTCTTGTACGGTTGTACCCACCTCCCGCGGTTTATGAAGCCTATGAGTACTCCGTTGTCACGACCGGGGTCCATTTCAAAGGAATGAGATTGGGTGTATTTCGTCTGTAGCTACTGCTGCGTCTCACACCATCGCTCAATTGGTTTGTTGACACCTCGATACGTCAAGGTACTCACGAGTGAACCTGCCAGAGTACACCAAAACTGGAGGACGCGTCGACCGTCCCATCCACAATCCAACATCTCCATTCTTGTTGATAAAGGAGAACTAGGGTTTCGGTGCTTGGACGCTGCTGCTAAGGTTTCAATTTGCAGCTGTCAGAACGCTGTATCATGTGACGATTCTAGAAGAGGACTTGCACTTTTCCTAGGTATCAACCGATGCACTCCGCTAGATGATGTAACAACCGAGACGGCGAACATCGGGTTGGCGTATGTTACTAAGCTCGCTGATCCTTTCGCCAGAATTTCTGTGCTGGTTCCCTGGTGACTTTGACTGATTGATTGAGGGACATCTCTCAACGGGATGGACTTGAGGCAACGAAACATATGCTGATTCCGCCTCCGGTGGCTGAATATCATTGGATGGGTCGCCTCGTTGAGCCTGACTTGGTGTCCATCCTTCTGCCCAAGAGGAGGTCTGGGAAATATTCTGGAAGCGAGATCTTGGTCTCGCCTGGGTCGCTTGCACAATTCTTTGCAGTGAGCCCACGGTAAGATGGTCTCGAAGCGAGATAGCCATCTCTACCTTAGGATGATGTAGGGGATCATCCAAAACGTGTTGGATGCGAGCAAATCAAAAGCTGATGCGGCGCGGATGGCGGTCTGGATGGGAGCCAGCTTGCAGCGCTTATGATGTCAGTGGCGTGCATGCTGGTCACCCACTGGTCTATACGATCTGATGAGCGGGTGGTGTTGGACCAATGAGAGATTGATTTATACCCAGTGATATGGGCCGTATAAGAGGTGTTCGAATAGCATACCAAGGTGCTTCTACAAGCATTGGTAGGATCATCTAGGCTATATCGACCTAAAAGATAACGGTTACTAAGTGGATACGAGGTATTTTCCATATTGCAGGCAATCGATCCACCAATTGTGGTGTTCCGGCACTCGGATATCAGAAACACTTCTGGGGCCAGCTCAACGGTCGATCTATCAACTTCAAGTATGATCCAAATGGGCAAGTTCGAATTCCCGTGAAGCGCAAGACTCCCGGGTTTGTCAGTTGACTCTGATGTCCCAGCAGCAGCATCTATTAAATTAGTCATTTGTCTCGAGGATGACGAAGACGGTATAGCATGAGTTTGACACTCCTTCACAGTGCTGGCGCTGATGGACGGGCAATATAAGGGGTTGTCAAAACCACCTGCATGCTATCCCATTCTTTTTCACAACACCCACAAATTCACAAACAATCAAGAACAATTCATCAAGCAAAGAGCCTCTGGACACTCAACAAGATGGCTGAGCAATCCACTCAACGCTTCCCCAACCCGTACAGCAACTGGTCCGCTGAGGATCCAACACATCCCTCTTTCGTCGTGCATGGCACTGAAGACACGCCTGGCCGCAAAGCCTACTTCATCTACATGGAAGCCGCGCCGGGCCACGAAGAGGACGTGGGATCCTTCCTGCGCGACATCAACACGGGAGTGAACCAGGAGCCCGGCACCGGTCCATGGTTCGGCATGCGCTACTCAAAGACCAGCTTCGCCATCTTCGAGGCCTTTCCCGACGCGAAGAGACGCCATGATCACGATGGCGGGCCTGGTGGTCTGAACTTTTGCAGGTTCGAGGAATTGAGGAAGTGGTTCGCGCAGCCCGCGCAGATATACCGTCTGGATGTCATGCACGGAAAGTTTGGTACCCTGTTTGGCGAGGAGGTGAAGGCTGTTGGGAAGTAAGAAGTGGTGGGGCTTCACGCAATTGCATTGCGGTCGAGAATGCATTTGTTCTCCGACGCGATGGCAAGCAAGCCGCTTTTCACAATCTATCTGGCATGCAACGCAAGTGGACTGCCAAGTCCCTGTGTGATTGCAAAGCTGCATTTCGTTATAGTACCTTGCAAGTGGGATTTCTCGAAGACCGACGAGGTCGACGACGCCTACCTAGTAAACAATAAACACCAATCGAGTCCACTCTTTACTCGTCGTTGTCCAGGCTCCGTACCACAATAGAGCCTTGTTTGGTCCATCTCGCCCAGCTCACTCTCCTTTTCCAGTTCTGTGCCAGCAGGAAAATCGTGCAAGACCGCTCCATTGCGCATTCTCGCAATTGATTGGAGATCCTCCGCTGGTAGTGTCTGATAAGGTTCCATTCGAGAGGGGCATGCTCGTCGGCCATATTTCTAAACCCGCCTGAACTGAATGCGCATCCATCGTCACTAGTTCGTATAACAACAATCACTCCCATTGGTCGGTTCGGCAATCGATGGCTCGATATGGCAATTTTGCCAAGACTATGGGGGCTTTCTTTATTATGAGTGTAGCTTACCTCCTTAAGATGTGGGTCTCATGATGAGGGAAGACGGCAATGACCTCGATGCCAGAAACTTGGACCCGTGCGCTGGAAGCCCCTGCTGCGGCATGGAGATGCTCACCGATGACCAAAGCCTGCAGGGTTCACTAAATAAAGTTAATGTCAGGACCAAAGTGAATTATGATGAAATGGATTGCTGGCTATCAAGTAAGAAGCTGGCTCACCTAGTATATCTCTGGGGAACGGGTGGTGGGCTATGGCAGAGGAAGGAAGGTATCAAGGAGATGTGATAAGTATCCTCATCTTGCCAATGAAGCCGGGTACTCACCATGCGATACTTGCGAGTGCAGAGCAATTGCTCATAGATATGGATTCGAAATTTCAGATTTTGCCATGCATTATCTGCGACACTAGGCGCAGCAAATCTCAGGCTATCTGTTTGCATACCTTTGGAGAATGTTGCCTCATTCCTGTGTCATTCCTGTGGTTCCCCTGGAATGATATGTCTCACCGTGATATTCTTGAGACTGGATTCATGATCGGAACTAGATACTAGAAACTATAACATACTCACTTGTCAGCTTCATCTTTACACTGCGCTGCTCCGTGTTCGTTGTGTGGTTCTAGAGACTACGTTAGAAGCTAGAACTCGAATTGCTCTGCCATTTGAAGCATTCTCACCGTCTGGCGACGAAGGAGCCCAGTGACATATGACTTTGCGATAACAGTCCGACACAATGGACACCTCTTGGCGACGAGGTCAGGCGTCTCAAATAATTCCAGTTCACGCTCCGGATACAAGAGGTACTGAGTAAGACATTCGGTGTGAAGTGGCTGGTAGCACATATCACAGGTTGTAATGTTCGAGCAGGCGGATGCCAACGGCTCAGAGATACCACCTTCAAAGATTCCACACAGGCAGATTGGGCAGGCGGTGCCATCTTCGGTCCATTTCCTTCGCTGTTCAGGAGAATGAGCGTCATTGTGGGGTTCGATGCAGGATAATTCAGGAAACATCCTGTGGTTGATGACTCCTTTTCTGGTCAAATCGCTAGTGAGGAAGCTCCGAAAATATGGGTACTTGGTGCTGAGCTTCGTCGCCAGAAGCAGCACTTTGTACCTG
>Ga0105239_10009806_pt1 | contig 10760 bp, 11 predicted proteins | sample KBSC44metaG_FD_92761 | JGI IMG/M metagenome (GOLD analysis project Ga0105239, IMG submission 92761) | Corn rhizosphere microbial communities from Kellogg Biological Station, Michigan, USA - KBS C4-4 metaG | ecosystem: Host-associated > Plants > Roots > Rhizosphere > Soil | place: Michigan, USA...
CTTTCCCTTAAATTCTTTTCCCCATATTTTCCAACCCCCCTCTCCCCCCAACCCCCCAACCCCCACCCCCCCCCCCCCCCCCCCCGAGACCAAGGCATAGGTGCTCAGAGAGAGACCTATACGTCTAGTCCAGCGGTGGTGGCTATTACGTCCAAGGCCTGTAGAAGCTCTACCAAGATGGATTGCCCCAGGACAGGTTCTACCGATATACAGGAACTATTTCGGGCCCCGCCTGGAGAGCCTAACGTAGCATAGTTTGCATCACTGATCATACTTTCGTGTCCCATTCCTCATATTCTCCCCCGGAGGAGAAGAAGATGATGATGGCGATGACGACGAATGAGGGAGTGAAATTTACCTTGCGCTCATCCCAAATATGTTTTGTGGGACATCTTGGGGTGGGAAAACCCCAGAGCGCGCTCCTTCGGAGGCTTTTGTACAGAGAAAGCCTTTGATACCCCGAGTGACAGAAAGGGGAAGACCCGAGAGAATAATCGGGAGCTGGTTTTGTTTGCAGAAATTCCGCGCTCCTTGTAATTATGTATTACTATCCATTTGTACCTTACAATGAAAGAAGTCTAAAGGTGTAGATCTAAGCTAGGTGTGGCTAGCAGCGCCATCGATCATTCATAGAGAATCTATATGTACAGCGGCCCGATAAAGGGACGAAGAATGAGCCATTCAAATCACCTATGCAATCCGCCCTCGTCCTATCCTTCAGAATACAGTTGATTTCACGGGAGTATCACTCAATAAGTTTCAGCTAGAAGGCGTGAGTGTCTCTTGCTGGCTCGTCGTACCAAGCCAAATCGTAATCTTCAGGATCTTCCAGTTCTGGATATTCAAGCCATGTGGCTTTTTTCGAAAGCATTCCCATTATGTAGCTATTGTCCGACATGAGCCGGATGATTTCGCTCGTTATAGCGTCATGGTCGTTGCATTCTCGACGTTGGTATAGTTCCATCTCCCACAACTCCCTCTCTTTGAGATTGACAGCATGGATCAGGCCGTCAGATGCCAAATAACACAACCCCTTGGTCTTCCACACAGCTGTGGCCAGAGACAGAGGCGAGTATTGATCCACAACGGCACAAAGCATTGCAGCCTGTTCCCGGCGCATCATTTTGGCTGATCCTTCCAGGTCACGGAAACCATCGTATTGGCTCCAAATAACGTGCATGGTGTTTCGAGGGCTAGGACTATCTAGAGAACTCTCAAGTCCTCGTGGTGACCACCCAATGAATTCGGCAACACTAGGTTGCTCATTCATTGGTCTTCGCGAACCCAGCTTGAGGTGAAATATGCTTCTGTCTTTGTGCCAACGCCTCCAATAGTCCGTTTTTACATCAGGCACAGGCATGGCATCTGGAGCGCGTTCCCCCTCGCTCAGCGTGATCCAACAGTCAAAGTGCAGGTTGGCCTCGTCTGAGACATTGTTCAACCAGTGGATTTTGTCAAGTGCAATCTCAACTTTTTGGAGCTCATTTGACCAGTTGTTTCTGAAAAATTCGACTACTTTGATCGCGCCGATGTGTTGCCAGATGTACCCCGTGAACAAGATTTGTTCAGAAGTCCTTGGTTCTCCATCATAGCACATTGTGTATTTCTCATCCGTCTTAAGATAGGGCCTCAAATCCGCAATGAGAACAGAATCGAGAAGAGCATTCATTCCGACGCATTGCAGAAGGGCATGCAAGGCACCAAATGGTACTTTTCTGGGTTCGAGATTATTAATGTACCTGATTACGGCTGTTGACAGCTTCGCGTGAACAAGTAGTTTGAGTTCGTTGTTTTCGGTCGTTGTTAGGTCAGCAGATCTCACGACAAAGCGATGATGCATAAAGTTCTTCTCAAGTTCTGCAGCCATCGCCGAGATATGAGGGAGGAGAATATGGGCGACTCTTATCTGCCCTGGCTGTGATTGGACCAGACTTGCGAGCAGAGTGATAGTGTCCATCTCATAGCTGAACCTAGTCACAACAAATTTGAGTGCTGAAGCAGCCGTTAAATGTACTAGCGCATCGTCCTCAGACATCTGGCATGACTGAAGGAGACACTTCGCTTTTTCGTTCTCTATTAGGAAGTCAAGTACACTCCTATGAATGAAGTTCGCAACTAGCCCATCTGCCTGCAGCAAGGCTTTGTGAGGAAAATAGTCTGGAAGCGACGTGAAATTCCCGCCTCCAGTTTCTACCCGTAAAGTCTGTGGATGAACTTCAACTAGACCTGCACATCTCGCGCGTAGATTTGATTCCAAATGAACCGCCTCCTTTTCGAGATCCAGCCAGTGTTGATCCTTTAGATTTGATGCAAACTCAAGTATAGAAGTTTCGTGTCTGTGAGATGCAACGAGTAAATGGAAGAGGCTCATGTTTGGATTTCTATAATTGGGTCGAACTTTTGTGATGGCTTGAATGAGAGGCAGATACGGCTTTGGATGTTTTGCATAAAACCCGTCCTGCCGTTCAAGAAGAGCCGTAAAGAGCTCATTCATTTCATCTGGAGTCTCTTCCAATCGTCGTTCGAGGTCCTTCTCATTGTCTCCTCGTTGAGACGCAGCGCGCAGATCTCCCGCAACCAGATGAGCCCAGAGGAATACTCCCTGTGCACGCGCTGTAACTTCGAGAGTAAATTTCTCTGCCGACGTGCCAGCGAGCTTGGCATGGCAATTACTCCGGATGTCATCGCTATTAAGGTCTTGCAACTTCAATGAGGGGTACTGCTGAAGTGCTCGATCAAAAGGACTTTCCGGTCGAGAAGAGCAGCAAATTTTAATTCTCTTGGAGCTTCGAGAAATGTTGGCGATTGCGTCGACCAATAATTCGCGGTCGGAACTCTTCTCGATTTCATCGAGTCCGTCCACTAAAATGCAGTAACAGAATTTAGATTCGGCGATTGCATAGGCGAACCATTCTTTCAATTCACTGTCCGTCCAAGATCGAATAGCCGAGCCGCTTTCCATGAGAGCGGACTTCAAAGCTGGTGGCGCTGAAGCGTCTACACGAATCTTCTGCACGAGGTCGAGGTCTGCATCGAGGATTTGAAAGCAAAGAGATCTCCAGAAACCTTCCAGAGACTTCAGAAGATGACTTGTCGCGGGTCTGAAGAACCAAAATGCCAACACTTTGACTGGCTGTGGTTGTGCCCATGTTTCCAGGAAGGCATAGCCTGAGCCACCTGGACGAAGTTGATGATATATGTAGCTTGTCAGTGACGATTTGCCACTACCTGGTTTTCCACTAATCCAAAATATAATTTCATCGCTCTGGAGCCAGCGTAGAAATTTGTGGCGTTTGTACCTTGAATCCTCGAGTATCCATCTATATGTTTGGCCGAAATCACCAACACGGCCCTCTATCATGTTGCGGCGATCATTGATCTCAGGGTAGGCTAAAGCATCGAGAAGACGTCTCCTGAAGGCATCTCGTTCTACTCTTTGCATATATTCCGTTTGTGCGAGCTGCTTCTGTGTACTTATCTTGAGGTGTGTATCCTGGATGTCGAAGCGTTTTGTTGTTCTTATCTCGGAATCTTGAATAGAACTGGAGACATCTAATAACAATGTCTGCATACTTTGCTTTAACAGCACATCTTGATTTGTAAGATGTGTCTGTAGAGTTGCTTCGGATTTTTGGATGGCCCCTCGAAGTTCCGAAGACAGGAGCTTCCGGCTTTCCAATACCTGTAAGATGATGGCTTTCTGGGCTTCGGAAAGCCTTTGAAAGTTATCTCTGCGAGTCAACTCGTTCTGGCCGCATTGAATACTAGGGATAGATTAGCCTAGGCGGCATTTCATTTCCACACACATAGTGTTCAGATTGCAATCTAATTCAAGAGGTCAACTTACTATAGGTCATTCAGAAGCCCTGACTGTAGTGCTTTTTCCTGCTTCTCTAATGTGGTCTGGATGTCCTTGATCTTTCCACTATTGGACAAATTCCGCAATGCCGACCTGAATGCACGACCCACTGACGCTATCGATTTACCCTGGGTCTTTGAAAATTTGAGTTTGTTAAGCTCAATCCTAAGTTTATCGGCAGTCGCTAACACATCCTGGGCAGTACTTTGTAGCCTTGTTGTACGTGGTGCTGGAGGTTGTTCTTTTAGAGCAACTTCGATCTCCTTGTTTGCCGCCGTGATTTCTTTGGCATACGTCTCGATCAAATCGTTCTCATCAAGAGAACCTTTTTCATACAAAGTGCGACAAAATCGGGTGACAGTAATGCCTTGTTCGACGAGCTGCGCAACATTGCAGGCAAGGCTGAGGGCCGCGAATGCGGTTGCTGGATCCATTCCTAGTTTGGTGCAACTTTATAAGCGTTACACGTGCGTAACCGACTCTAGGTAGTCTCTTAGAGAGCTCTGAATGAACGATACTAGCTTCTGGGTATGGGAAGTTGTTGTCCTCGGGCTATGGGACCTTGCGGCATTCGCACGCTCGATCAGGTTTTTCCGCGATGACCTAGGGGCCCAGCTAGGAGTCGAGTACGGATTACGAGGTATCACGAAAGTTGATTTTGAGAAGAAACGGAATGAATGTAGAGTATCCGCAGAAGAATTATCCGTTCTCAGGCTGGGGTTGCGGAATATAGAATGATTGATGATCAGGCTGATTCCAGGCTGAGATGGATTCTGTCACATGGCACTGCCACGTCAGTCATTGTGATTGGGACTGTAGCCGAATTCGCCCAACCTCTTGAGGAAGTGCATTAGCGTCTTCTTCAAGGTGGTTGGTTCCAATCTGCCCTTTTGATGTAGCTGCATCATGATGCTGCACAAGTTAGGACTAGGATATTCCAAGGAGAATTGAGGCGTTCTTCAGTCATTGGCATCACGAGCTGCACCTGGGACTAAATTACGATGGACCGCTAATTGGACAGCACGCTGGCCAACCTTATTGTGAGGCCTGAATCGTTCTAGGACCTGGCTCGCTGGGTTGCCTAGCATGAAACCAGCTTCTCAGTAACTGTAGATTGTGTGCATTTTATATACACCTATTGAATAGCGTCTGAGAGCAATCATGCCTTCCGCTCTTACTGCCATTTAACCTCGATCTGAAACGCGGTGAGGCTCGAGCAGTTTTTAATACTCATCTTGGCAGCAAGGCTGAGGGGCCAGCTAGCTGCTATTCTACCAGGTGCAAGTTCAGCCTTGGACGGTCGTCCGCCGTACCAGTACACGCTGAACGTATATACACAAGTACAGAAGAGAGTCCATCAAGGAATGCTTGATGGCCGTACACAGAGGCGTTTGCTTGCTCAACAACCAAGAGAACGTTGTCAAACGACCCGAGTAATATCATCGACCTAAGCGTCTCAAAATGAAGCAGAGGTCCCACGTTGTGGGCCCGCGTCATCAGACCCCGTAAATTTGAGAGACTCGTGCGGTCCAAGACAGTGATGGCTTTCCGCCATAAGTCAGGGTCGGCTGTCAAGAGCTGTGCAATAAAGGTACGGATAATATCCTGCAAGATATTGCCATCGGGTATAGTATTTGCAGTCTGGTGTATCTCTAAGCTTGACTGCTGAGGAGTGTCGTTGCCTAAGTAGTAGTACGAGAAAGCGGTTGTGCGCTCTGACTTGCAACGTATATCTGACAGCCGTTGGCTTGATATGGCTGCACCGACATTGTATCGATCCAAATGTTGTCCAGAGGCCCTGTAATGCAATATTCCGCCAGCAAGTCGAGATGAGTTATCCCATTCCTTGTAATGGGACGTATTGGTGAACCACATGGTTGAATCCGGAGTAGAGAGCGCTGCTGCTGCTGCTAGCGCAGATCTGTAGTTCGCTTCTGCTTTAGTTGAAACGATTCTTGCAGCCTCAACGAACTCTTGGAGCACTGGGCGATAGGCATCAGTTATGTCATCTGACCAAGCCTTCTTCGATGGCACGGATACCTAGTGAAATTGAGACATACTGAAACGCTCCTTCAGCCTCTTGCTACTCTCCTCCATTTTGACACGAGTGTCCTCCATGCTGTTGTACTTCCTGGTGAGGGTATCTATGCTATCCATCTTCACGTAATCCTCCAGACCAATGTTTTCCAACCCACGGAGGACGTTGAACCTGAACGCATGGTTCATTCGATACAGGTCAGTGTGGTGTTGCTGAAATGTCTCTGCAACATCCTCGGTGTCCAATGCAATAGCAAGGAGCGCTTTCCCAATCTGCTTCACATCATTACCGAAGGGAGTGAGGGATGGAACTCCGGTGCCTATCGATATAAGACAGCTGATATTGTCTTCTAGATGCCATTTTCCCTGCTGGCCCTCGTCTCTCCACGTTCTTATTGCTTCAGTCCATAGCTGCTGAATAGGATTATTTGCGCCAGTAGCCCCATCAATAAAGGTCTCCCCTGCAATAGTGATGGGTTCGAAGAACGAACTTGCCGCTGACGTTGCTCGTGCTGCTTCCCATATACTGGTTTTGTTCCACAACCTCGTGTCATGGTAACTTGAGTAATAGTTTGAAAGTGCCACCGTTGATGCTGTTTGTTGGCTTGTGGCGCACACAAATCTGGAAAAGTAAGTCATGAACAGCGTAAAGCAGCAGTGATATATTACACTTTACAACTAGCCGAATCACTCGATTCTTTAAGCAATTCGTCTTTTTTTAAGCCGCGCCGGACGAGGAGATCTTTGATCCCTTGCTCGAGAGCATCGTGATCAAAGCGCCCTTGGATTTCAACCTCTGCCTTTGCAAGGTGGATCGGGTTGGGCCACCTTACACGATGTCTGACATGTGTAAAGATCCTAGGTGAGAGCTTCAGATACTCGTCGATACACTCATCGACTGTCATCCGCAGCCGTCCAAGCATTATAGCTATCAATCCACCCGTGGAGGTACCGCCGATCATGTCGAAGTAGTCGCATGGCTTTGGAGGATCTTCGGGCTTGATCATTTCCATGAGCTGTCGGAGTACTACTAGAGAGGACAACCCACGAACTCCTCCTCCGTCAAGTGCAAGGAGGCATAGTTCTCTTCCATCGCCAGGTGTCTTGATCGCTTTTATTGGTGTTTCCGTGATTTTGTCCATTTTTGGGCAGGGGGCAGTTGATGTGCCCAAAGGCCCGCAAGAGGTACAACTGAAATATAAATTGGCAGGAACACTACCCTCAGTGAAACAACAGGTAGGTAGTCAAAGCTTGACTGGGCCGAGTTGGGTGCCTCAAGCTCGCCAATGTTGGGAACCTTTGACCAGCTACAAAATGTGGGAGGCGGTGATGACAACACCTTTGTGCTTCACCAAAGGCTCAAGGAATGTGTGGGGCCAACCGGTGAGGAAGGTGAAGGTGAAGATCCATGATTGATTGTCTCCTGTTGACTTCCGTGCATCCCCAGGATGCCCAGCTCACGACATCAGACTCGCAATTGGCGGGTTGATTTGGGGCTCTTGGCAGACCACTCTGTGGCGTTGCTTCAAACAAAACACGAAGCAGGCGGCGCCGACGTGGCCGCAAGTTGTCAGCCCAAAGGGAGGCTTTGTACCGCAAACATTGACTGCGCCATCTTGCAGCATCATCTAGCCCGATGGTGATTACTACCGAGCTCAGATTTTCATCACGAAGTCAAGACAGCACGAGTACTGAGTACCAAGGTCCTTACCAAACAGGAATATGCATGAACTACCATCACTCTTAACCCTGATTTAACTGGGGTCTTTCCAGGATTGGCAAGGACTAGGAATCCTGACTGACGAACATGGTTTTAATGTCCATGCAGTGTTGTAACACGCCTGAGTCTTTAACAGCTGCAGTGCTAAAGGAAGTCAAAATAAAATCATCAAATCCATCCCCCCCGGAGAGGTGACCAAGTTCGACGGAGAGATCTTTACACATCACTTTATTCTTGGTTCAGGAGACGGCGAAGTAATCCAATGGCACTATGTTGAAGCAAGGCCTAAGGATGGCGAAGTGGTTGTTTTCCTCCACGGAGTCCCTGACGCCTGGTATCCATGGCATATGCAGATGGCCAAGCTAGCAAAGACCTGTCGCTGCATAGCACCCGATCTGAAAAGGCTACGGGCAGTCTTCAAAAGCTCCTGGTGATTACCGCCACGAAGGTGCGGCGGAACAACTCTTCGAGATGCTCCTTCTGGTCGGCGCGGAACGTTTCAACGTCGTCACGCATGATAGAGGCACTTGCCAAGCTGATTTCATTGCTGCCAATCATCCTGAACATGTTCTCCGGTACGCTCGAGGCGAACAACACCTGTTCTACTTTAATCCGCTGCTCGCCCCTCAGCGTGGAATATTCATGAACGCCGCCTACAATGGTGCGCTGGATACCCCGAATAGAATGGTGGCCTGGAGCCATGCGAGCCTCGATACCAAGCCAATCCCTGAGCACCAGATGGCAAGAGTCATTCAAGAATTTTCGTACCCCGGTATACCAAGAGCTGTACCCAGATATTTCAATTCATCCAGCTTTCGTGTAGAATGGTTACAGCGGAGAGAAGGCCTCCTTATGGCATGGAAGTGTCCTCTGCTGATCCTACAGGGATATCATAGCAAAACCCAACCACGAGAGTACTATGAGAGCATAAATCACGAGCATATGCCAAACGCAAAGTCGGTAAAAGTTAAATTTCTCCCAGGGGGGCACTTCTGGCCACGTGAATGTCCTAGCGAGACGACAGATGCTCTTGAACAGTTCTTCAGGAGCTGAGTCCTATGTTGGGCGGGCTGCTGTTGATCAAGCAAGTGAGGGACTAGCACATTAAAAATCAGGCACCATGGTTACGGATTGGGGTTCGCTTTTCTGCCTCGAGTGTACAGCCACAAGATGCCAAGAACTGATTGAAAGATGAGGCGCGGTTATACGGGTAAGTATATTACGTGTATGAGTAACTTGCCGCAACGGCTTAATGATCGACCGATACCATTTACCGAACGCAGCCCAACCAATGCTCAAAGTGTTTCAGCCAACTGCTGAGTCCCTAGCTGTTTTCAAACTCCCAACGGATTGCAAACCCGCGCGTGCTACCTCGCGAGAGTTCGACATGGCGGGGTGATAGATCCGTTGACCCTCGGCGGCCTGCCGGATACTGCAATCACTCCATGTCTCACCCATGGGTGGGAGGGGCCCAGCTATTGGTAACCGACAACGGTCCCCTCTGTCGGCGGCTACCAGTATGACCCTTCTCCGGCTGAGGCAGTATCGGCCACACGAGTTTACCTGTTGAAACAACAAAAAGGGGGCTGGCGGCCGAATAACCAATCTAGGTAAAGTCACACAGTCGTGCCTATAGACCGGGGTGTGGGATGGCTCAAAAAGCTAAACGAGGCTTAGGGCTATAACTTTATATTTTTTAGGGCTAATATGTACTTAAACTTAGTAAACTCTCTAATAGACCAGTAGCATAACCGAGATTATTCCTACCTTGAAAACCCTCTTCTTCTACAGGGCCTCTCTAAGACCAACACCAACATATTTTCTACCTCCTAAAACTAGAGGAATTAATCAAGAAGAGACGCACCTCTAGCACGGTGACGCATTCTCCATTAACTATTCAATGATTTCGACTTCTATCGAGTCCTACTAATAATGCTCACTACGCATAAAGTGAGGTGCTTTTTCACGACTTCCACGAAGACATTATCTGATATTTCTCAGCTCAGAGACACTAGGCTGTATGTAAGAAGGCCCTTAGTCTTACTATCTTATTAAAAAACTGGCCAGCGTATGGAACATAAGCCTCTCGGTAGCGCAATTAAGCAATTTCGCTTGGTTGGGTCCCACTCTAGGTCAAGGCTTCTAATATATTTACTGTACGACAAAGCTAATGTAACGCGTATGTCACTGAGTTTTATTTTATAGCACTGAAGGTATACCTTATTACAGAACTTATTGTTTTGGCCTTCTACTCGTTACCAGTAGGTCTCAATACTCATGCCGCTCTTTTGAAAGTCCATCGCGATGCGTTTCTCAATTTTATGCTCTCTCATATTTTCCTTAGCTACTCAAGTCTTTCCTTACGGGGTATCTCAAGATGACAGTATATCCGTTTGCTACGTTACAGTTCTTACTACCTATGGTGTAGCTATCTGGAATCCAACTCCAGATATTATCCAAGGAGTGGATTGGGTAACTAATAGCCTCAGCTCTTCCATCTCAAAGAACATACATACAATTCTATTACGAACCAGGTCACAGATGAGGTCGCCAGGACAGGCGCCCCGCGTTCCAAGGGACGGCTAGCGGAAGGTCAGCCGATGGAGGACGAGACTACATCACGTAACTAGGCTGAGCTAGACTGTAGTAGACTATAGACTGTAGTAACAGTTCAGTATAGTCTATAGTCCAGGGAAAAGCCCGAAAAAGCTAGGTAGATTGCGGTGGACTGTAGATTACGATAACAGTCCAGTATAGTCTATAGTCTAGGCTAGCCTTATATATACATATTTATTACTATAGATAGGACTATTCATAGTTAACTTCGTTAATAATTCTATACCTATATTTAGGATACCTAAACAAGGAATAGTTCCCTTTATCTATTATTCTCTACTAGCCTCATAGCTCTCATCCCTATTATCCGCTTATTAAGGAACCCTACCTTAGTCAGTACTATTATAGTTTAGATTATAACACTTTAACTACTACTTAATCGATATTAGGATGTTTAACGTAGGAACCTCTCGAATAAAATCTTCGATTCTAAGTGCAGCACCTATAGGTAGTCTAGTTAATACTTTAAAGACTAACTTAGGTAAGACTCCTAAGGACTCCGACTTAGAAATAATTAATACACTCGAC
>Ga0105239_10009807_pt1 | contig 10760 bp, 5 predicted proteins | sample KBSC44metaG_FD_92761 | JGI IMG/M metagenome (GOLD analysis project Ga0105239, IMG submission 92761) | Corn rhizosphere microbial communities from Kellogg Biological Station, Michigan, USA - KBS C4-4 metaG | ecosystem: Host-associated > Plants > Roots > Rhizosphere > Soil | place: Michigan, USA...
ATCGTTTCAGTTTGAAGTTACTCGTTTGCTGAAAGACGGTGTAAATACAGTCATTGTGAGAACCGATAATCACCGTATAAAAAATGGCTTACCCGCTTTAGGTTTCGATTGGTTTAATTATGGTGGTATAACCAGGGATGTTGCTTTGATACAAACGGAAGAATCGTTTATTAAAGATTATTTTATTCACTTAAAAAAGGGAAGCTTAGATACAGTTTGTGGCTGGATAAAACTGGATGGCAACGTAGATAAAGCAGAAATTAAACTTACCATACCGGAAATAAATTTTAGCAGTAGGCTGGAGACAAATAACGAGGGCTACGCAGAATTCGTATTCAAAGCCGGCTTAGAACTTTGGTCTCCCAAAAATCCAAAAAGATACCAGGTGCTGATTGAAAACGGAAAGGAAAAATTGATTGATACAATTGGGTTCAGGTGCATTGAAGTAAAGGGAGCAGATGTGTTGCTCAACGGCCGGAAAATATTCCTGAAAGCCATTAACATTCATGAGGAAAATCCTTTGAAAAAAAGACGATGTATTAACGAAAATGATGCAAGGCTACTACTGTCAGCAGCAAAGGAACTGGGTTGCAATATGGTGCGGCTTGTACATTACCCGCACAACGAAAGCACAATAAAAATGGCAGAGAATATGGGCATCATGGTATGGAGTGAGCTTCCGGTTTATCAGCATATTGATTTTACAGACAATACAGTTCCGCTAAAAATGAACAGGATGCTTGAGGAGATGATAAGCAGGGACAAAAATCGCTGCGGCATTATTGTCTGGAGCCTTTCAAACGAAACCTATCCGTCTGCATCAAACCGCGACAAAGTACTGGTTGAGTTAACAAAAAAATGCAAATCCCTGGATTCTACGCGATTGATAACCCATGTGACTAATTCACAAAATTACCGGCATAATAGTTTTGAAGTGTGGGATACATTGTATAAACATTCAGATCTTGTGGCCATTAACGAATACGCAGGATGGTATATACCCTGGCAGGGAAAGCCATCAGATACAAAATGGAAAATACTGTTCCCTGATAAGCCCGTATTTATCTCTGAGTTTGGAGGTGAGGCTTTGCACGGCAGTAAATACGGGCGGGCAGACGAAGCGGCATATTGGAGGGAAGAATACCAGGAAAAAATTTACAAAGACCAGGTGGACATGTTTAATACAATTCCCCATTTAGCCGGAGTATGCCCCTGGATACTATTTGACTATAAGTCGCCCAGTCGGCTGCACCCCGTTTATCAAAAGGGTTACAACAGGAAAGGCTTATTGTCAGAAAAAGGAAACAAAAAGAAAGCATGGTACATCATAAAGGCATTTTACAATAAAAAGTAATGCCCGGGAATGAAATGTTTTTGAGTTAGCCAGGTAAATGAATTTCAGAATGAATGAATAAATCAACAAACAGTATAATAGGTGGTTGGTATGCGGAATAGTTCTCTCTGTTATTACCACGATCATCAGCCATGCGCAGGTGACGGCACCCGGCCCTTTTGGCCCTGGGAATGACTTGAAAGGGCTTTCACTTTATAGCGCCTTAGCAGGTGAAATTCTTTTATTACCTGGAATATTTATAATGGAAGAAATCTATATCAACAAATCCGCTGTCCGACTTTGTATTAAAGTTGAAAACCCCTACCCTGTCGCCGCGGTAGCTTCCCCAGGTTAATAAAGCACTGTCGCCGATATTCGAATAAGATAACCCATCTAAACTATACGAATAGATATTTTTACCATCAAAATCCCAACTCGATCGAAGCCAAACCACAGGGCTGTCAATTTTAATACCAGGCGAATCCTGATCCTGAAAATTACAGACAAGATAGCGGCTATTCCCATATTGTTTAACTCCAATGCAATTAGACGAAGTTGTTGAAAAATGCGTTAGCCCGGCGTATTCACCATCAGCCATTGAGCTTATATCCATTTTAACCGTAACTGTATTTACACTGGTGCGCAGGCTACGCTGGGTTATCGTATTGCCTGCCCTTAAGAGAATGTCCCTCTTGTCAGCAGGGCGAATGGGCTGAAAAGCATACAAGCGTAAAAAACCGTTTCTATCTGACAGCGACCATTTATCAGCCCTTGGCTGGTAATTCCATTCGAATTGAGGCGCCAATGTGGCGGAACTAAAATCTTCGTTGGAATACAGTTGTGCCTGGCTACCGCTTACTTGTACCGGCTTAGTGCCCGACCAGGCCATCGTTCCTATAGAATCTTTCCCGGGTATGCCGATGACAGGCCACCCGCTTATCCATGTTACGGACAATAGACTGGCCGCACGGCCTTCCCAGTCGCCGGAACCATGATGCGTAAAAAAATACCATTTCCCGCCAGGTAATTCGATGAGCCCTCCCTGGTTAGGTTCTTTGTCTTTTTTCTTGTCAACATGATTGAGTTGCTTTATTTCCCAGGGTCCGTAGATATTCTTTGAGCGTTCCATCATTATAACACGCCCTTCGGATTTTACCTCGCTGAAAAGATGATAGTAAAGGCCGTTGATTTTGTAAAGTTTGTTGGCTTCACTGCCCTCCGACCGGTGTATAATGGTGTCTGATTCCGGCAACAATTTTTTTCCATCTGGCGTCATCCTGAAAATGTGGATATTATACGTTTGATGGCTTTTGGGGTCTTTGGAAAAGTTGGTCGCAATGAAGTACGGCTGTCCGTCATCATCCCAAAAAGGGCAGCAGTCATCCCACCCGGATACTTTCCACACCTGGTGCAGAGGCTCCCACGGTCCGGCAGGATCGGTAGCTGTTGTCATAAAAAAACCATCATCAGGCGTGCCAAAATAAATCCAGAATTTATTTCGATAATAACGGATGGACCCGGCCCAAATGCCTTTGCCGTAACTGTTCATTTTGTCCCAGTTGAGGCTGGGATTAATCTTTGTCAAATCGGCAACTGCATGTCCGATAATTTGCCAGTTCACTAAATCCTTTGAATGTAATACAGCCATGCCGGGAGAGAACTGCATGGTAGATGAAATAGCGTAAAAATCATCCCCTACCCGGATAGCATCTATATCACTGTAATCGCCCGGTAATACAGGATTAAAATATGTCTCATTGCCCTGGTCGCCCCATTTTTCAGTGGGCTGTGCGAATACATCAACACGCATAAATTGGCAAGCCAAAACAACTAGTAATAATTTGCTTTTGTAGTTCATTCTTTTTCTTTAAACAATCCGTTCAAACGTTTTTCTGCACTTGTTTGTTCAAGCAATAACACACTTCATAAACGTCCACAAACTAAGACAGTTTTTGTTATTTGAAACCGATCTTAGCTCAAAATGTCAGCCCTGTAATCGAACTGTTTTTTAAAGTGAAAAGAAGAGAGAAAAATTCAAGACCAATTTTAATTTGAACCTGGTTGTTTCAATGCGGCTATTCAAAAAAAGGAACACCTGGTATCGCGTATTTTTTCATCCCTTCTTCATTAATTTCCACTCCGATTCCGGGTTTCTCTGATACAGTGATAGCGCCATCTTTAACCCATTCCCCGTCATACTTAACGATTTCCTTAAACATAGGTTGCGTATGAAAATATGATTGCCACTCCAAAATCAGAAAGTTGGGAACGGATGCGCAAACATGCGCTGAAGCCATAGCGCCAAGAAATGAGGCAACCATATGTGGGGCAAACGGTGTATAATATAAATTGGCCAGGTTAGCAATGCGTTGTCCTTCGCCAAGCCCACCGCATTTTTGCAGGTCTGGCATTACAATGTCAACAGCGCCTGTTTCCAGCATCTTCCTGAAACCATAAGCGAGATAATGATTTTCGCCTGCACAAATAGGTGTGCTTGTTGAATCTGCAATAAGTTTATAGGCATCAATATTTTCCGCAGGTATTGGTTCTTCCAGCCACATGAGATTTAAAGGCTCCAGTCTTTTGGCAACGGCCTGCCCGGTTACAGCATCGTACCTGCCGTGCATATCTACACAGATATCTATCTTAGACCCTACCGTTTCCCGGGCAGCGGCAATCTGGTCATACATTCTTTGAAGCTCACCAGGGCTTGCAGTCCAGTTATAGAAGTCGTACTTATTCGGATCGTTGGCCTGGTCCAGATCAAACTTGATGGCATTAAACCCCATGGAAACCGCTTTCTGTGCCGCTTCAGCAAAATCTTTTGGCTGCGGCAGGTTGCGTTGGTATAATGCCGTATCACAGTACACCCTTATCCTGTCCCGGAATTTTCCGCCAAGCAACTGGTAAACCGGTACATGTAAAGCTTTGCCTGCAATATCCCACAACGCGGTTTCAATGGCGGATAATACAGCCACATACATTCCCGCCTGTGCCCCCTGAAAGAATCCCGACTTACGGATATCTTCAAACAAACGATGTACATTCAGCGGGCTCTTTCCTTTGAGGCGTTCCCCGAAATTTTTCACCAGGTAGTAAGTGCCTGCAATGGCATCCACACCTTCGCCACATCCCCAAATGTCCTGGTTGGTATAAATTTTTACAAAGAGGCTGCCTCTTATATATCCGCATTTTACATCAGTAATTTTCAGGTCTGATGGCGGGGATGATTTCGGCGTCTTATCAACGGCAGTTTGATAGTCCTTCCCAAAACCAGCTATGGAAGCAACTGGCATCATAGCAGTAGCCATCGCGGCTTTGGCAATAAAGTTTCTTCGTGATGAATATGGCATAGCTTATTGTTTTATCGTTTGTAATAAAATGATTATTGGTGTGTGTTTAAATCAAACAAAAAAAGAAGGATTGCACTCCTACCAGGTACGCTCCTTAAGGTATTTCTGTATTTGTTCTTTTGGAACAGGAAGCTGACCGATATGATCGTTAAGCCACCGGGAAAAGTCTTTTTCTATTTCGTCTGTCCATCTTGCATCTATCTGTCCTGCCGTATAGATACCCTCTTTTAATCGCAGGTGCCCAAACATGTCGCGCAGTCTTACAATTTCTGAAGTGGTTACTACCTTCTCTGCTAAATGAGGAGGTATAAAAACCACTACTCCTAATTTTCCAAGTACTACATCGCCTGGCATAACCGTTACATTCCTGATGCGTGTAGGATGGTTAATTCCAACAATCATTGTATTGAGATCGCCGGGCGGATTATGATAAGAGGGGTCGTAGCTGGTGTAGAATGATGTAAAGCCGCCAAGCTCTTTTAAGCCTTCCAAATCCCGTATTGCGCCGTCATACACAATTCCGTTACCCGATTTTGCATAGATGGCGCTGCCAACGTTGTCGCCTATCGTAGGCCCGTTACGATGGGCGCCAAACTGATCGGCTACATAAACATCGCCTTTTATCAGGAGGTCGACGGCCCACGTGTTCTGGCCGCGTTTTCCTGCCTTCTTTCCTACAGAATCTATTGCAGCCCATACATCCGGGCGGGCAGGCATAAATGTGGCGGTAACGGCCCTGCCCGCCAAAACGCTATCCGGATTTATTATCTGCCAGCCTTCTGCAACCTGGTAGCTGTAACCAGCGTTTTTCATTACAGCCCAGGCTTCTTCCACGCTCACCAATTTCATACGGTTAATAATATCGTCAGGCACTTTAGGGCGCCCATCAGGAAAGCGTTCACCGGTCCATAGTGGTGTCATTGCAACCAGTTGTTCCCGGGTTATTTGCACCTGCTGGCTCATCACATACTGACCTGAGTTTAGTATTACCAGCAAGAACAGGCAACTTATCTTTTTCATGGCGACAGTTTTATGTTACTTGTTTGACATCTATTTTGTTAAGCGCACGGCGCACATTCTTTCACGTTGTTACATACTGATGCTGCAGTTGAGCGATGGCCTCAAACTCATCAGCCAGGCTGGCTGTTAATTTTTCAAACACCTTAAAATAATCAGCGTACACATTGTAATGTTGTTCCCTGGGTCGGTACTGGTCAGGCAATTCGACCGTTGCGGCTGCGTCATCAATTGATGCATAGATGCCCATCTCTATTGCACTTAAAAGAAAGGTGCCAAAACTTACACTGTGGAAGTCAGGACGCAACCGTACCGGCTTGTTAAACATATCGGCAATTATCTGTGTACAAAACGGAATAGTACCGAAACTACCGTTGATGGAAAGGCTTTCAATATTGCGGTGTTCTTCCAGAATTTTGCCAATACTGTATATTTCATACAGAATGCCTTCAATAGTGGCCCTTATAAAATGCTTTCTTTCGTGCTTGATATTTAACCCGAAATATGCGCCTCTTGCATTGGCGTTCCAGACAGGCGCTCTTTCTCCTAACAGGTAAGGCAGAAACAACAGGCCGTCTGCCCCTGTTGGCACACGGGAAGCTTCATCTATCAATCCCTGCATGCTCTGGTCTGTATCAAAAGGGTTTTTGATATCGCCAAACTGGCCTGCAAACCACTCAAAAATCACTCCCCCGTTGTTGGTGGGGCCTCCTGATACGTAACAATTTTCTGTAAGAAGATAATTAAAGAAACGCCTTCTTTCGTCCCGCAATACCTTACCTCCCATCACTCTCACAGCGCCACTGTCTTCAATTGTAATAGTTGCCCGGCCCTCCCCTTTTACGCCGTCTCCCAGTATAGCCATGCATCCATCACTTGAGCCAACAATAATTTTGGTATCTGCAGAAAGGCCGAGTGAAATTTGATATGCTTTTTTCAAAGTGCCCGCTGAAGCAAAAACGGGAGTAAGCTCCGGCAGCATCTCAGGTGTTATTCCTGCAAATTCCAATGCCTGTGCCTCCCATTGAATCGTGTGTATATTCAACAGACCCGTAGCCGAAGCCAAACTGTAATCAATTAAACATTCGCCTGTAAGCTGCTGAATGATGTAACTTTTTATAGATAGAAATTTAGCCGTTTCATGAAAGCGATTGCTGTCGTTATTTTTAATCCAGGCTATTTTGGCAAGTGGTGACATAGGGTGCAAGGGAGTGCCGGTGGCATGATAAATTTGTTCTCCCACGACCGATTTTTTTAGCGCCCTTGCCTCTTTAAGCGCCCTGTTATCTGCCCATATAACTGCATTGCCCAAGGGGTTTCCACTTTTATCAACAGTAAGCACACTGTGCATAGACGAGCTGAAACAAATACTGGCGACCTTAATTTTTTTGGGATGAATTTTCTCGTTCAGCAAATTTTTCAACACATATAACATGGTAATGAAAATCTGCTCGGGATCCTGCTCGCTGCGTTCCGGGCCGGGATGAAAAGTAGGGCAATAAGCCTTCAGCGATCCAATCACCTTTCCGTCAAGGTCAAATGCAAATACTCTCACTGCGTTTGTTCCTAATTCGATGGTTATGATACTTTGCATACGTACTTACAATTAGTTTTCTTTTAAATTATTTTTCCTGAAGTCACTCGGCGTATAGCCTGTTAGTTTTTTGAAGGTTGTTGAAAAATGCTGCGATGAATAAAAGCCCGTTTCGAGGGCTATGTCTGTGAGGCTGATACCAGGACGTTTTAATAGTTTGATTGCCTCTGATATACGAATATTGATAAGATAGTTGATGGGAGAAAAGCCCGAGTAATTTTTTACTTTTTCATTAAACAGCGTGGTACCCAGCCCTACGAGAGCAGCCATTTCTTCAACAGTCCATTGGTGTGAAAGGTTCTGGCGAAGAGCCTGTTCAAGGTTCATAAAAGTTTTGGGGAAATCGCGGCCCGGGTTGTTTTGCCTTGTGAGATGTCGCGTTATCTGTATAAGCAGCATATCAACCAGGTAATTGACTGTTGCATGGTAACCGATTTCCTGGCTGTATAACTCGGTCTGAATATTCTTCAGTATTCTGCCTGCCTCACTAAACCGGAGAAGAACGGGTGAAGTATTCATATCTAAAATATTCCCCACAACAACACGCTCATTTTCGGAAAGACCGCTCCATTTTCCCGGAACTATCTTCCCCTTATCCAATTTTTGCATATCAAGATGGATCCACGAGAACGCACCTATTTCCAGTACACCGTCTTCACTTCCAAAGCAATAACCCGGAAGTATTACTGTAACATCGCCGGGATAGAGCGTATAACGTTGCCGATTGATACACCATTCAAATTTTCCTTCCGTTATATAAAAAATTCTAATGCCACTTGTTGAGGTTAAGGGAAACGAACCCAACTGGATGGAAATGTTTTTTTTCAGTCCCATCTCAATAATGTGTGGAAAAAACCGTAGTTCCTCCGATATACCTTGTTGAAGTATAAATTGATTCATGCAAGCATCGCTGATTGTTTAGGTAATCGTAAACTGTCAGTCAATAAATCATGAGGATAAAGAACGGAAATTTATTTTACGAAATATTACAAAAACCAACAGTGTATTTTATTGGAAGTTTTTATTTACAAGTATGGATATTTTGTTCCCCGATTGCGTGCTAAACTTCCTGCAAGGTTATAACGTAGCCACTCATTTTTCAACAAAACAACTTGCTTTATGAACAAAAATCCTGCGCCTGTTTTTGAAACAGGGTTGAGTAAACTTCTGCTGTTGCTTTCTTTTTTTATCGTGGGCGCTGCAAATGCGCAAAATGTAACGGGAATTGTATCCGGCGAAAACGGGAAAAGGCTCGCCTCCGTATCCGTTTCGGTTAAGGGTTCATCTATTGGCACCACAACCAATGAAACCGGTTCATATAGTATTAAGGCCGGCGCCAATGCCACATTAATTTTTAGCTACATCGGCTATGCAACAATGGAGATGGCTGTTGGCGGAAGAACGGTGATAAATGTATCGCTGCTTACCAATACCCAAAGCCTGGATACAGTAATAGTAATTACGGCACTGGGTATAGGAAAACAGGCGCGGGGTCTTGGTTATTCAGCAACCGTTGTAAAACCGGAAGAACTTACGGTTAACAGAACATCCAACCCGGTAAATGCATTGGAAGGAAAAGTGGCGGGGGTAAATATTTCTGCGCTGGGCACCGGCCCTGCGGGTAGCGCTAAAATACGTATCCGCGGACAATCCGCTATCACAGGTGGCGGCAATCCACTTATTGTTATTAATGGTGTTCCAATTGACAACAGCAGCTTTAACGGTAACACGGTTGGTGTTACAGGTGGCGGTGTTTATGCCGATGGTGGTGATGGACTATCAAGCATTAATCCTGATGACATTGAGAATATGACAATCTTAAAAGGGGCACCCGCTGCTGCGCTTTATGGCAACAGGGCAGCAAATGGTGTTATCATGATCACGACAAAAACAAAGGGTAAAGGCCGCGGCATTGGTGTAACCCTTAATACAAATTATACCAATGAAACGCCATTGGATTTTACAGATTATCAAAAAGAATATGGCCAGGGAGAAAATGGCGTTCGCCCGTCCAAGCCTAACCCCACTTCAGGCGAATGGTCTTTTGGAGAAAAGATTCAGCCGGGAATGACGAATATTCTGTTTGACAGCCTGGTGGTTCCTTATGTGGCACAACCCAGCCGCATAAAACAATTTTACAGGCACGGGCAAAACTTTTCCAACACTGTAACAATGGAAAGTATGGGAGATAAGGGAGGCCTGCATCTTTCCCTTAACAACACAGATAATATTGGCATAATGCCTAACAACAAGTTCAACCGTAAGGTGATGAATCTTGGTTTTAATTACAACCTTTCTGATAAATTCAGTTTCTCGGGAAACATCAATTATTCAAGGGAATATATCAAAAACCCTCCTAACATAGCCAACCAGGACAATTCCATTCCTACTACATTAATGGCTCTTGCCAATACAATGCCCCTGCAGGTGTTGGATGAAAACAAATACAACGCACAGGGAAATGAATATGTCTACTCACGGTTTATGAATCGTACCAATCCCTATTGGGTGTTGGCAGAACAGTTCTATAATATTAAACGGGACAGGATTTTCGGCAACATATCACTAAAGTATAATCTTACGCCGTGGTGGTGGATACAGGGCCGCTTCGGGCAGGATTACTGGAGCCGTGATGAAGATGTAAATAATTTCCCAACGGGCCAGGCTTCCCGTGCACCGGCACAGGCTGGTTTTGTCAACGGCGTTTACACTCAGGAATCGCGTCGTAACCGCGAAACCAATCTCGATTTCCTTACCAGCGCAACCAGGTCTTTCGGCGACTTTGATATTACACTAACTGCTGGCGGTAACCGCAGGCGCAACCGCTTAGACATCAACAATGTTCAGGTGACTGATTTTGTTATAAGAGGCCTTTACACGGTACAAAACGGCAGGGCAAAGAACCCTACGTATAACCTGTTTGAGTTTGGCGTTAATTCGCTGTACAGTTCTGCCGAAGTGGGTTGGCATAAAACGCTTTACCTGAACGGAACGGTAAGAAAAGACTGGTTCTCTACACTCTCCAAAGAAAATATGGGCATTATTTATCCATCGGTTTCCGGCTCTTATGTTTTCTCTGAAACATTAAACAATGCGCTGCCCTGGTTGTCCTTTGGGAAAGTGAGGCTGGGATATGCAGAAGTAGGCAGTGACGGCGATGTTGGCCCTTACGCCGATCAATTGTTTTATACAATAAATGCCAATACAATCAATAACCCGCTGGGAACAGCCGTTACCGTGGGAAGCAGTGGAAATACATTACCCAACCCTAACCTGAGACCAATGAGGGTTAAAGAATTGGAAGCGGGCCTGGAATTGAAGCTGTTCAAAAACAGGGTGAGCCTTGATGTTGCCGCCTACAAAAAGACAACTATCGACCAGATTTTTTCCGTACAGATATCTGATGCCTCCGGGTTTGTTAACACGCGCATTAACAGCGGCGAAAGCTACAATAAAGGCTTCG
>Ga0105239_10009808_pt1 | contig 10760 bp, 11 predicted proteins | sample KBSC44metaG_FD_92761 | JGI IMG/M metagenome (GOLD analysis project Ga0105239, IMG submission 92761) | Corn rhizosphere microbial communities from Kellogg Biological Station, Michigan, USA - KBS C4-4 metaG | ecosystem: Host-associated > Plants > Roots > Rhizosphere > Soil | place: Michigan, USA...
ATCTCCACCGAGCTTAGACGCATTGCGCAAAAGAATTCTCGGTAGGGGCGCGGTGACCAATATTGAGGTCAGAATGCAGACGACGGCCAAAGAAATGGCCGAAGCCCACAATTTCGATCACCACATCGTGAATGATCAATTTGAGCCGTCTTACCAACAGTTTCGAATTTTGATTGAAAAATTACTGAAAAATCAATAGTCTGCCCATTCATTTTGAACCAGGAGTTCCGTCTTAATGGCTCGTATTACGGTCGAAGATTGTTTAGAAAAAGTGAGCAACCGATTTGCACTCGTATTGTTGGTCGCAAAGCGCGCCAAACAATTGATGAAGGGTGATGATTGCACCGCTCCTGGCAAGAACAACAAAATGATCGTGAACTCCCTTCGCGAAGTTGCGTCTGGAAATGTTTATTTTGATACAGAAGATCCTCAAGGACTTTCTCCGGAAGAGCAAATTCAACGCGATTTGACTCGTTAGAAGTTTGAAAGTCCTGGAGTTTTTTGCTTTTTGTTCCGATGAAGAATGAACGACATCGGAAGCAAGGACATCCACCCCATGAGCGAGGCGCTCGCCGACAAAAAGACGATCTCTCCCGGCCCGCAAAGCCTCGATGACCTTTTAAAATTAGTGAAGATTTATCACCCGAATGCGGATCTGGATTTGATCCGTCGGGCGTATGAATTTTCTGAAAAAGCTCATGCTGGCCAGCTCCGTCGCAGTGGCGAGCCGTACATCTCCCATCCACTTGGTGTGTCGGCAATTTTAGCTGAACTCCAACTCGATATCCCAACGATCATTACCGGTCTTCTTCACGACACTGTCGAAGACACCCACGTCACGTTGAAAGATATTGAAACCAATTTTGGTTCGGTCGTTGCGAGACTCGTTGATGGCGTCACAAAAATTTCGTTGATGAAGTTTCGTAACACGCACGAGAAGCAAGGCGAAAACATTCGCAAGATGATCGTGGCGATGGGTAAAGACGTTCGCGTTGTTCTCGTAAAAGTGGCGGATCGCTTGCACAATATGCGAAGTCTGTCGCACATGCCGCCAGACAAACAAGCGCGCATCGCTGAAGAAACACTGGATATCTACGCACCGCTGGCAAGTCGCCTCGGGATGAACTCCATCAAAATTGAGCTCGAAGATTTAGGTTTCCGTTATTCATTGCCTGAGGCTTATTACTCTCTCGTGCAACAGGTTGCGCATAAAAAACGTGAGCGCGAAAAGTACATCGATGACGTAAAGAAGATTTTGGCAGACGAGCTTGAAGAGAAAACTAAAATTCGCTTTGAAGTGACCGGCCGACCAAAACACTTGTGGTCGATTTATCGCAAAATGCAAATGCGCAACATCGATTACGATCAAGTCTATGACATCTTGGCGTTTCGTATTTGCGTTGGCAGTCTTGCCGAGTGCTACGAAGTTTTGGGAATGGTGCATGCGCTTTGGAAACCGGTTCCAGGCCGCTTCAAAGACTTTATCGCCATGCCAAAAAACAATAACTACCAAAGCTTGCACACGACAGTGATCGGCCCCGAAGCTGAGCGTATTGAAATTCAAATTCGCACTTTCGACATGCATCTCGTCGCCGAAAAAGGGATCGCGGCGCACTGGCAATACAAGGAAGAAGATGAAGACGGCAACAGCAATGCCGACCCGGCTTCATTTCAAAAATTTTCTTGGTTGCGTGAGCTGGTCTCACTCCATCAGCAAAGCTCCAATGCGGATGAGTTCTTAGAAAACGTTAAATCTGATTTGTTTGATAGCGAAATTTATGTGTTTACGCCAAAAGGAGATGTCAAAGAATTCCCGGATGGCGCAACACCAATCGATTTTGCTTATTCGGTTCACACCGACGTGGGTAACCACATTGTGGCCGCGCGCGTGAATGGTCGTCTGGTTTCGATCAAACATGTTCTTCAAAGCGGTGACACGGTTGAAGTCATCACGTCAAAAAATCAAACACCGTCGAAGGATTGGCTCAAGAGCTGTGTCACTTCGAAGGCGACTTCGAAAATTCGTGCGTTTGTAAAAGTGGAGCAGCGTAAACGTGCCCTTGAATTGGGACGTGAGCTTCTCGATAAAGCTTTTCGCCGTGCGGGCGCTTCCTTGCCGCGCGCCCAGGAAAAGCCGGAGTTTTTGGAGTATTGCAAAAAAGAAGGCTGTAGCAACGTTGAAGATCTTTTTGTTAAAGTGGGCTATGGAACCGTCACACCTCAACATGTGCTTGATGGTTTAAAAATTGAAGCCAAGACTGAAGTGGCGCCAGAGCAAGACGCAGGATTTATCAAGCGGGCGTTTCAAGCGGCCGTTTCGCGCTCGAAGAAAACCGGTTCACTTATTAAAGTGGATGGTTTGGAAGACGTCCTCGTGCGTTTCGGAAAGTGCTGCAATCCAATTCCTGGTGACGCAATTGTTGGTTTCATTACGCTTGGCCGCGGTATTGTGATCCATAGATCCGATTGCACGAAATCCTACGAGCTCGATCAGGATCGCCGTGTCGATGTCGAATGGGCCAGCAAAACCAACACAACCGATGCGAGCCGCACAGCTCGGTTGCGTGTCGTCACTCGCGATGAAGCGGGTTTGTTAAAAGAAATGTCAGAAGTTTTTGCGACTCACGGAATGAACATTTTAAACGCGCAAGTGCGCACCACAAAAGACCTCAAAGCGATTTGCCTTTTCGATGTGAATGTCAAAAACACTCAGCATTTGTCTGAGGTCGTCAGCGCCCTTGGCCGCCTTAAAGGCGTGATTGGCGTCTCTCGCGTTACGAAATAATTCTCAAATATTTCTGCACGTGCATAAATGATTCGATCATTGACCAATTTGTGATTCGAGAAAACAATAATTTAAATGTGGACAGTTCGAAATCGCACCAATTTAGCAGTTTACGTTTTTTCGCTAATGGCAGGTTATATGATTTGCCGATTTTGGGTGCCAGATCTTCCGGCCGTGATGCACGTGAGTGGTCATGGCAGCCCGGTGTTCTTTATTCCTCATAGCGATGAAACTTCAGCCTTAGAGACCGCGAGACAGTTTGTCGAAGCGAATGGTTCCGGCACGATCGTGTGGATGGATTGTCTTGGTCATCGTAAGTGCGGCGGCGCTGATCCCAACCGTTATTTTGGATTCTGTTCCAATCGCTACAACAACAAAGCGATGCAAGTTTATCGCGAAAAAGTCTTTAAATATTTCGAAGGTGAGCCAATCGTAATCGCGCTTCACAACAATCGCGGTTGTGATGGCTCCATTTGCATGGAACATCCCTATGAAGGTTCGCGTGCGATCGGAAGTGTGGGGCCGAGTGACGTCGTTATTTTCAATGGTCCTGAAGAGGCTCCGAGTGGACCGCGCGGTCGATTCAGTGAATGCCTGGCGAATAATAATATCGGCCAGCTTTATGAAAAAGCGGGCGCAGTCAGCGACTGCTCTATGTCGGAAGCTGCCACTCAGCTTGGGTATTTTTATTTCAATCTTGATACCGAGTTAAAGCGTGGTACTGCCAACCAACTTTCGCTTTTAAATCAAACAATGGATTGTGCGCGGAAAGCCTTGTTAAGCCCCGGCAACTAACGGCATGAGAGTTGCTTTGTTTAGTCCTTAAATCTAACAAGGCTTTTCGGAGGCGTTTTATGGCACGGACTCATTCCCCAACCGGTAAAATTGTAATGCTTGGCTTGGTGATGTTCATATCATTGAACGTGAGCAAGGCTTTAGCGCAAGAAACAACCATTGTTGGTAGTGCACCGGGAAAAATTGATTTCAAATGTGGTTATTCTGAGTATGCAAAATCTGTGGCCGGCGTGGTGCTCAAGAGTATAAATGTCGTAGCAGATGCAGAAAATCCGTGTCTTCAGATCAGCAAAATTATGAAGACTGGAATCTTAGATCAGATTTCAAGTGTGCGAGAGCAACGGGTTGCTTTAGGAAATCGCTTTGTTGAGGGCTATAAACAACGGCTCAAGGAAGATATCGTCGCTGGTTTGAAGAATAAGGGAGTTGAGGTTCGTGCAATCAACATCACTGATGTCCCGGCGCTTCAACAATTGCAGGATGTTCCACAGATTCGTGGATATACCGAAGCATCTCCGGTCACGGGAAGCTGGCAAGGTAAAGACTTTTTTCATCTGACATTACTTGAAGTGAATGTTCAGACTGTGGATGGAGCAGAGCTGCTGGGTCATTCGCAAGTCGAAATGTCATCTGACATTTCTCTCACTGTTCGTTCACAAAAAGCTAACGTTAAATATGACAACTTGGGGAAGGCACAAGAGACCTCAATTTCACCAGAAAATGTGGAGTTGCTATCACAATTGAACGTGCAAATTTCATCGTACATTGCGCCTCAGAGACCGAGCTCTTTAACTCCAATTCTTGAGATGAATCAATTTGATAGCGTCGTTCACTTAGAAGGTTTCAGTTTAATGAATAAAGAGACCGGACACGAAGTTCTGTTCATTCGAACAAGCGGCGGCTATAGCTATACAAACGATCTCACTTTTGGTTCCACTGATCGTCCAGTAGCGACAATTTGGGCTAGCAAGCCTTTATCTAAATAGATCAAATCCCAAAAACTATGAAAAATGTTTAGGTGTTCGCTACGGCGAACACTATTTTTCGCTTAAAAATAGATCGTCTGGCTTTTCTCGCGTAAAAGGTGAAATGATCTTTGAACATCGGGATTACCGAACCTTTTTAAAGACCACATTGTCGGCCAAGAGCAATGATCGAAATCGATATTCATTGCGGGCCTTCTCGGAAAAACTCGGCATTTCAACCTCCTTTCTTTCAGAAGTGATCAATGCAAAGAAAGGTCTTTCGCTCGAACTCGCGTTTAAAATCGCCTTGAAACTGGGGCTGACAGATTTAGAAACGCAGTACTTTTGTTTGCTGGTTCAACTTGAACAGGAAAAAGATCCGAACTTTCGCGAAGAATTGCTTAGCCGTCTTTCTGAATTGAATCCAAAGCGCAAATCGCGCGATCTTTCGGTCGATATTTTTAAATCCATTTCGGACTGGCATCATAGTGCGATTTTAGAACTCCCAAGTTTATCAGGATTTTCTCTAACCGCGGAATCTGCGGCCAAAGCATTGGGCATCACGAAATTAGACGCAAGTGTGGCGATAGACCGCTTGCTTCGACTCGAGCTGCTTGAAAAAGACGAAGACGGAAGACTGCAGCGCACGGAAAATCACTTCTCGTCGGAGATTCAGGTTCCGAATGCTGCCATCAAAAGTTTTCATGCACAAAATCTGGCGAAGGCGGCGGAAGCTTTACACAGTCAGACGCCGGACGAGCGAATCAGTGCGACCGATGTGCTGGCGATTGATTCAAAATATTTAAAACAAGTCGATCGTTTGTCGCGTGAATTTTCGGCGGCTGTCTTAAAGCTTTCTGATAAATCCAAGGTCAAAGATTCGGTCTATTCTTTGGCGGTTCAATTTTTTCGACTTTCAAAATCTCGAGGGAAGAATTGATGAAGGCTTTCATTCTGTTGTTCACATTCTTTTTCTCATTTGCCGCTTTCTCTACGTTTTCTGTTCGCGGAGGCGGTGATGATACTCCTATCGAATTTCTTAAATTCTTTCATCAGGCGTTTTATGAGATTCGTGATCACCAGCCCGATCTTTACGCCAAGATTTCTTCGGTCGATTGGGAGAATTACGTTGAATCTGTTCCTGTTTATTCAACGGAAGAGCCGATTCGAGTGAAGGCGGGCGAAGGCTTGCAAGACTCGGTTGCCGACAATGGTGATGGCAACATTCGAGTTAATTCGTACCGATGGAAGCGTGTGTCGCACGACTGTATTCGCCAGGCCATCGCATTACACGAAGTTTTAAGTACCAAGCAGATCGAGGGAACAGGCCTTTATCCGGTCTCGTCTGTGTATCTCGCAAAATGCCATATGCAGAGCGATCCGCAGATTATTATTTCCGGTGAAGATCCGGTTTTAAAATCGAAACTCCAGAGCCGACGGATGACTTGTTCGAAGACACTCGATCTGGTGAATCGAAAAACCAAAGCTCGCTCGCATGATCAAAGATTAGAGGTTGCCGCTGGTGCTGACTGGAAAGTTTTAGATCACGACTACTATCTGCAATACATTTTTGGCGTCGAGAGCAAAAGTCAGATACTGATTCCGGTCGCGATGCAGGGAGACTCAACCGAAGAGTGGAAGCCCGGGTTTGGAATGGTCGCTCATAGTAAGGGTCGATTTCTTGGTTACACGCGAGCGGATGGTCATCGTCTTGTGGATGTCAGTGTTCCGGCGAGTGATTCCTTTCATGAAAAGACTCAAGATGGGCGATTTGCTCAGTGGAGTTTCGTCGATGGCAAGCGTGGCGAACTTTTGTCATATATAACGCGAACGTTTATGTCGAATGGGGCCGTTCGTGATTATCAAGAAACAGCGCTGACGAACCAGCATGATCCAGTATGGGAAACCACGCTTTCAACGTCCGACTGTTTGACTGAAAACGTCGAACAGGACAGTTGGATTCAGCGATCGGGAGATCCTGGTATCGCGTTTGAGTTAGAAAAGATAACGGCGCGAGTGACTCTCGTTAACGAAGCCGATCGAGCTTACAAAAGTTGTGTTCCTGAAACTTGCGCGAACCTTAAGCAACAACTCCAAGCCCGCGTGAAGGAATTTGAAGAAGGTTGGGATCAACTTTGGACGAATCGACGTAAGCAAATTAAGAAGAGTGTTCGCTAGGGCGAACGCTATTTTCCTCCGGCTCTTGCGCTGGTCAACTCCCGCATGTAGATAACCTCCAATTCAACTTTTTATGTTGAGAAGGGGGTTTATATGAAACTATTATTTTTGTTTATCACGATGTCATTCTCTTTGGCGGCCTTCGCTGACGGCAGTGCCTGCGGTCGTTTTCTCGAGTGCGGCACTTACGAGGGACGAGGACACATATTCAAATTCGAAGATCTCGGTACAAAATTTGGTACAAAGAACGTTCTTTGGTCGATACAAAACTCACCTGATGGACCTGTTTCAACCCAAATTCTTTACTTCAACGATAACGGAGAGTTTGTTGTCGATAATCAAAGAGGAATAGGGGCTTGCGACAAGATGGTTTGCCAATTGAGCGTCAAGCCGGTGATGTTCAATGATAGCGATGAGCTGATAACACAAGTTCTTACGTTGAAATTTCAGCCCGACAAACTCGAGATGGATCGGGTGCATGTGATGTTCGACGGGAATGTCTCCTCCGTCACCAAGGCTTTCTTTTCAAAAGAAGCTGAGCCTAAAACTAAACCGTTGCAACTATGAACTCTTCGCCGCTCGATGGTTTCAAGCCATCTGAGCGGCCTGCGAAGTAACGTTTGATGATGTCTTCGCGTGAAATATGTTTTGCTTCGCGAAATCCGGCTTCGCGCGCCAATTTCACGATCTCTTCTGGTCTAAAAAAACTAACGAATGGGGTGCCCGCCGCTCGTGCGCGTTCGTAGACAAATTCATGTTGGGCGCGCTCAGCCGGATCAATTAAATCCATTGTTAAAATAAAGGTGAGCGCAAGAGTTGTTCCTGGAGCCATGGATGCTATTTCGCGAAGACTCGCAAGGTTCGCCTCTTTGGTTAGATACATTGACACGCCAGTGGATGCGATCAACGCCGGCTGATTGGCTTTGAAAGCATTCGCTTTTAATTTTTCTCGCCATGAATCACCCGCTTCAAAATCAACCGGGACAAGATGCAAATGATCGGGAACACCGTACCCGAGATCCATTAAACGTTTTCGTTTCCAGCTCTGAGTTTCGGGTTTATCGATTTCAAAAACTTGCATGCGTGTTGAGAGATCGGATCGTCGCTGCGCAAATGAATCTAATCCGGCGCCAAGAATGACGTACTGATTCACGCCTTGTTTCGACTTTTCTTCGACCAAATCTTCAATGAAGCGAGCGCGACCCACGATCGATGCTCGGTAGCCGGCCGTTCCCTGTGGATGCATGTCGGGGCGTTGGCGCCAACTCTCATCAGGCGCAACTAACTTCAAACCAATTTCATCTTCGAGAACGTGAGGTGCTGCATCGATTTGCACATGCATCGCACGCCAAAGAGCCACTCGGACAGCGGTGTGATCAGGAATGGTGTGATCCATATTCTTCCATATTAAGCTTTTCGTTGCGTAACGGAAAGGTTAACCTTTTGTTAGGGGAGACACATTTCTATGAAACGTTACGTTCTTTGCGTTTTTGCGCTCGCGAGTATTATCGCCGTGGCCGAAGGTAAAAAAAGCAGCAGCAGTGAGACGCGCGGTTTACAAAAGATTGAAATCCCAGATTTAAAATCCGCCGAAGTTTGCTTGGCGATCACGCAAGAGGCTGGCGATCACATGGATTGGTTGCTGACTTGTTTGGACAGCAAACGAAAATACTTAACGCGCGAAAAGCGAATTGCTTCTGAAAAAACACCCGGCGATGACGAAATGACTTTTGGTGATCTTGAAGTGACGGTTGAAATGAAAAACCGAGGCTTTCGTCTAGTGTCCATGCAAGACGGCCTGTTCTTTACAAAGTAGTCTTCAGTATAATTTCAGAGTGAAAGCGATCGTTCTTTCTCTTCTTTTAATAAACGTATTGGCAGCGCGAGCGGAAGAGGCGCTGCCCTGGTATGACCAAGTCCGTGCGCTCTCGGCGGATGGTTCTCAGGCAACCGAGATTCTCGCCAAACTCAAACAAGATGCAAAACTCCCAGAACAAGTTTGTGACGCTCTGAAGACCGGCAATCGCGAGTCCGAGGCGCTTGAAATCACCACGCGTCTTGAAATTCAGAAGTGCTGGCCCGAAATTTTTGCGCTCCTTAAAACCGGTTCTGTTTGGATGGCCGTGATGGCAGCGCAAAGTCTCAACGAAAAATCACCACGCGAAGAATGGAAAGCTTGGCTCAAAAGTTCTCTTGAACCAGCGCAATGGAAATTATTGTCAGATGAATTTAAACTTGAAGTGATCCCGGCCGCGGCGTCTTTGAAAATTCCAGTCGACGTGAAGTCACTCAAAACGATTTTTAAAGATAAGCAAAGCGATGTACGCGAAAATGCGTTGATGCTGCTTGAACAAGAGCTTGAGCTGCATCCAAAAGACAAAGAGCTGCAACAGCTCATGCGCCAATCGCTCACTCAAGATCCGTATCAATTTCGCATGACCGCTTTTTTAATGTTGAACCACTTGCCTGCCGAATTGAAAAAAACTTTTAAACCGTCGGTTGATCGCTGCGTGAAAACAGAAGCAGAAGATCGGGTGAAGGACGCTTGCTTAAAACTGCAAAAATCCATTTAGTTGGATGGTTATTTTTATCGCCCGTTTTAGCGTTTGCGACCGCCGGTAAGTATGGTGGTCAGCTCAAAGACTATAATATGGGTAGTAAAGACGAGGTTTATCAAAAGCTGACCGAGGCGCAAGTTGCTGCCGCCAATGTCATGTCGAATTGCAATTGTTCTTTGCCATATTTGCCGGTGGATGAAAATCCGGAATGTCGCAAGGCTTACGAAAATCTTTACGACAAGCCGGTCGTCAACATGAAGATTGTGCTTGGCTATGCTGATGTTCAAAATCCGCCAAGACCTTATTCGATTGATCCAATTTTTCGTATGTCGCTCGTGAATAAGATGACGGAACATTATGATCATCCTGATCAATGTGCCCCAACGGACAATCTTTGTGGTTTTCGTCCAGATCCAAAAAATAGCGAAAAGTTTTATAAACGCATCAATGGGCCAGATCGGAAGCCGCATACGGTTGTCATCACTCTGGTTCACTCTTCGTACACAACGAGAAGAGATTTGAATGAGAAGTTTGCAGATATTCAAGAGGCTCAGAGCGATCACGCTGAAAAAACTCTGCTCGATTTTAAAGATACGGCCGTCACAATGTTTATTGGTCACGCAAGAACAACCTGCGGACTTGGAACTCATATTCCGCCAATTCGCTACAACGAATCAGGTCAGCCGGTCGATGTCGACTATGCCCAGGAATGTCAGCGCGGCACCATGGACAAAATTGCCGCGGCTCTCGAACAGAATCGTCCGAAATTATTCTCGCAGATCGTTTGCGGGTCCAATCCCGCGATGCCAAAACTATTAGCGAAATATCCCGGCATGGCGTCGCAATCGCGAGTGACCGGGCATCTCGGCTGGGTCAACGATTGGCCATATCAGGTCTACGGAACCCTCAATGGTTTGTTAGGGCAAGTTTGTGAGCCGACGCTCAGTCAGATGATTAATCCAAACGTCGTCGACCCTCGAGGACACCTTCAGTTCAAAAACTTTCAGTAAGTCTTATTGGCAAGCGAGCATTTTGTACGCGACGACTTGGTCGGCGTTGTACAAATAGAGATCGGCGTCGTACTGGTCGCCTTGGTCATTTGCGAAAATAAAGATGCTTCCGCGATCCGCACCTTCGACTGAAGAATTCACAACATAGTGGATGATGGAGACAGGATAAATTGGACGATGAGTCGCAGGATTTGTGATGCGCATACGAGTTGCAGAAGTGATTGCGTCGACTGAACTTAAGCCAACTGAATTCGCGTCAACCACCGTGCTGCGGGCGCCATTGATCTCGTTACCATCCAATTTCAAATAGCTTTGTGTGCAAAATGAATTGGTGTTGTTGCTAATGCCGGTGACGTTGCGAGCGGCCGAAATTTCAATTGCCGTTTTGCCATCATGCGATTGGCAAATAAAAGAGGCTGAGTTGACGGTGCAAAGTTCTGCCGACCATGCGGCTGATGACAAAGTAACC
>Ga0105239_10009810_pt1 | contig 10759 bp, 10 predicted proteins | sample KBSC44metaG_FD_92761 | JGI IMG/M metagenome (GOLD analysis project Ga0105239, IMG submission 92761) | Corn rhizosphere microbial communities from Kellogg Biological Station, Michigan, USA - KBS C4-4 metaG | ecosystem: Host-associated > Plants > Roots > Rhizosphere > Soil | place: Michigan, USA...
CGCTCTCGAGCCGCTTCGCGACATCCTGACGAACGGTTTTCTTGAAAAAGTCGCGTTTGATTACAAGAAGAATCTTGGCGCGCTGTTAAGGCTCGGCATCGAGCCCGAATCGGTGACCGACGACCCGATGATAGCGGCCTATCTGATCGACTCAGGCCGTTCGAGCTATGAGCTGCAAAATCTCGCGAGTACTAATCTCGACAGCGATACGTTTCGCGAGGTGCCGGAGGGCTTTGCGGAAAATGCGTATCGAACCGCTGAGCGGGCTGATTTTGCGTTTCAACTCGCGCCGATGTTCCGGCGGCGGATCGCGGAAGACAGGCTTGAGCGGATCTACAGCGAGGTCGAACTTCCTCTGGAGCCCATACTTTCTGAGATCGAGCGAAATGGAATGAAGATCGACGCCGAAAAATTGACGCAGTTTTCCCAGTCGATCTCGAAGGACCTCGAAGAGCTTCGCGCAAAGATCTACACGATCGCCGGGCATGAGTTCAACATCGGCTCGCCAAAACAGGTCGGCGAGGTGCTGCAGGAGCTGAACATTTCGACCGGTAAAAAAACGGCCACCGGTCAGATATCGACGAGCCGCGACATATTGATCGAGCTTGCGCAGACCTACGAGATCGCGCAGTTGATCATCGACTACCGAGAGCTTGATAAGTTGAAGGCGACATACGCCGACACGCTGCCGCATCTGCTCGACGAAGACGGCCGCATCCATGGCTGCTTAAATCAAACGGTTGCTGCTACGGGTCGTCTCAGTTCAACGGACCCGAATCTGCAAAACATCCCGATCCGCACCGAATTGGGGCAGGAGATACGGCGTGCGTTCGTTGCGGAAAAGGGAAACAAGCTTATTGCGGCCGATTACTCGCAGCTCGAGCTGCGAATACTCGCTCACGTAACGCAGGACCCTGTGATGCTCGAGGCGTTCAAGAACAATGAGGACATTCACACCAAGACAGCGCGGCTCGTCTTCGGTGCGACGACTGATAAAGAGCTAAAAGAAGCCCGCCGTCAGGCAAAGATCGTCAATTTCGCTATCGCGTACGCGGTCGAGGCCTTCGGTCTCGCATCACGCGTCGGCCTCTCGCGCGCCGAGGCTCGCAAGGTTATCGACGATTATTACGAAACCTACAAAGGCGTCCGCCGCTATATGGACGACACGCCTGATATCGCACGCGAACGCGGATTTGTTAGCTCGCTTTACGGCCGCCGGCGATACTTCCCTTCGATCAACGATCGCAACTTTGCCGTCCGAACACGCGCCGAGCGCGAGGCGATCAATATGCCCATTCAGGGCACGGCGAGCGACATCGTCAAGATCGCTATGATCAATACATACCGCGCGCTAAAAGATGCCGGCTTAAAAACAATGATGATCATGCAGATACACGACGAGCTTCTCTTCGAGGCTCCGAAAGCTGAGGTCGAAAGAGCAAGCGAGATCATCAAACGCGAAATGGAGGCCGCCGCCGAGCTCGATGTCCCGCTCATCGCCGAGATCGGCGTCGGAGACGACTGGATGAGCGCGAAGTAGATGTCCATGTACGGGGATATTTTGAACGCGGATCGAGCGGATGAAACGGATTAGATCCCCGCATCTCGTTTTCATATCCGGCCTTTCCAGCCCGATCCGCCCCATCCGCGTTCAGACTGCCTTCACGCTAAGCCTACTTTTTCGAGTTCTTCTTTGTTATGCGGCCTTTATTGATCCAGTTATCGACGGCTACGGTCACTGTTAGAATGATTAGCCCGAGAAAGGTCGTGATCACGGCGAGGCCAAGCGCTCCCAAGCCGACCGACACGCCTATGGCCGACGCCATCCAGATACCGGCCGAGGTCGTGAGGCCTTTGACCTCGACCTCGCCCTCGAGCTTGATGATGGTACCGGCTCCGATAAAGCCTATGCCCGTTACGATGCCCTGGATGACGCGAGAGTATCCGTCGAGTGTCATGCCGAAACGCGAGCAAGCCAACAGAAAGACCGTCGTGCCGACCGTAACAAGCATGTGCGTGCGGACGCCGGCCGATTTGCCCGCGCGTTGTCGCTCGGCGCCGATACATGCACCGAGAAAGGCCGCTGCGACAAGGCGAATAATAATGCGTTCGAGGTCGTGTGGATCGGGAAAACCGAATGTGAGTTCCTGCCAGAGGATTTCCATAATCGTGGTTGAGAGTGCAAGCTTTAGCTTGTATTTAGGCTGGTCGGAATACGAGCTGAAGCTCGCACTCTGAACTTAGCCCGCTTAGTTTATAATTGTTTTTTCTTAATTTAGCTATTATTTTCAGCCAATGAACGATTCAGTCACTCAAACCGAACGGACACGTCTGCGCCGCCTGCCCAAACGCGGGGCGTTCGAACGTGAGACTGTGAATGCGATCCTCGACGAAGCCTTTGTATGTCACGTCGGCTTTGTCGTCGACGGCCAGCCGTATGTGATACCAACCGGGTTCGGACGCGACGGCGAGATGCTCTATATTCATGGCTCGTCGGCCAGCCGCATGCTCCGTACGCTCTCGACCGGCGTGGATGTTTGCTTTACGGCGACTTTGCTTGATGCGCTTGTGCTGGCGCGTTCGGCGTTTCATCACTCGGTCAATTATCGTTCGGTCGTCGTCCTTGGCAAGGCAACGCTCGTCGAGGACGCGGAAGAAAAATCCCACGCGCTTGAGGTCATCACGAACCACATTGTGCCCGGCCGCTGGGACGATGTTCGATGGCCGAATGAGCTTGAACTGAAGGCAACGTCGGTTCTTAAGCTTCCGATCGAAGAGGCTTCGGCCAAGATCCGTACTGGCCACCCGATCGACGATGAAGAGGATTACGGGATGAACATCTGGGCTGGTCTTCTACCGATCGAACTGAAAACCGGCGACCCCATCGACGACGATCGGCTGGACAACGGCGCGCTCCCACCCGACAACGTCTCAAACTACACGAGGAGATCCTGGCGCAAATGAAACGACAAACTCTCCTCGCGATCGTCGTTTGATAGTTTCGCGCCCTTTGGTCTCGCCTAAAAAATTTCCATTCACAACAAAAATATAGCGACGGATTTTCGCTATTTTTGCTTACTCAATTGTGCCGTGAGGGCGATTGTCATAACCGATATCGATAGATGTGATACGCGTTTGGTTATGATTGCGAATCTCGCAGTACATTCAAAAACTCTATGGAGGAGAAGATTTTAGTGTTAACGAAAACTAAGTTGTCCCTTTCGCTTGCCGTTTTTGCGTTTATCGGTATAGCGGCCGTCGATTCGTCAGCGCAGATGCCAAAGCGGATCGAGTTTGCAAAGGGCAGAAGCTCGGCGACCGTAAACGGGTCAACAGGTAGTTATGGTGTTACGTACGTTGTTCGTGCTCGGTCGGGACAGAAGATCGTTGTCGACCTCGATCCGGCCTCTGGTGTCGGGATCAAGGTCGAGACCGAAAACACAGATGGACAACAGGTTCTACTCCGGGAGGAACGAGGGGGACATTACGAGATCGGTCTTGAAGAAGGTGGTGATTTCACAATCTTTATCGGCTCGACAAAGGGTCGATCGGTCTCATTCAAATTAACGATCAAAATTACAAAGCTGGCTGATATCTAGCCAGGGGTAGGAGGAAAAACTCGAAATGTTAGAAACAACCACGGTAAGTAACTATCTCGGCGGACCGGTGGTGACCTATGACTATCGCGAAACTCTCGACGCGTCGGTCAAGGTCAACTGGAAGCTCGAAGATATCATCGGGGGCGACAAGAAGCTCGATTTTACAAAGCGCTTCATGCCAGAGGCCCTGGCGCGCCTTGAGGAACTGTCGTTTCTCAGCGATCACGAAAAGTTGATCCTGAATCAGATCAAGGCAAACACCTATCTGACCATGTTCGGGATCGTAGAAGAATTCATCGTTCCGTTTGTACTCGATCACGTACGTCCGTCGCTCGATGAGGATGACTATCGCGTGCGTGCCTTGCTGCAGTTTGTCGGCGAGGAGGTCAAACACATTCAGCTCTTCAAGCTGTTCAGCGACGAGTTTCGGGAGAATTTTGGCAGCGAGTGCAGGGTTATCGGGCCCGCGGCCGAGATCGGCAAGGCCGTCCTCGCGCATGACCCGCTCAGCGTCGCGCTTGTCATCCTGATGATCGAATGGACTAGCCAGTCGCATTACATCGACAGCGTTAAGGACGACAATCAGCTCGATCCGCAATTTAAGAGCCTCCTTCGGAACCACTGGATGGAAGAGTCGCAGCACGCCAAGCTCGACACACGAGTGGTCGAGTATTTGGCAGAAAGCCTGACAACCGAGCAGATCGAAAAAGCGGTTGACGGCTTCTTTTCGATCGGCGGTCTTCTGGATGCCGGTCTCAAACAGCAGACGGAATTTGAGCTCGAGGCATTTGAGCTCGCAACCGGCCGCAAGCTGACCGAGGACGAGCGAAATGTGTTTCTCGAGCGTCAGCTTCAGTCTAACCGGTGGACGTTCGTCGGAACGGGAATGGTCAATAAAAAATTCCTGCAGACGATGGATCGTCTCGGAGCCGATCAGCGAAAGCGGATCGACGAAGCAGCACCGGTATTTTCGTAAGGACAAGAGGTAACGGCCATCATCTGCATTTATAAAATTCAGACCGTGTCAGGAAAGCCGATAGGGGCGGATCTCGCCCTTACTTGGCTAAGGTCTTACCGAACGAACGAGCACAGGGTGGGAAGTTGATCGCAAACGAGCACGGGAGGGATTCGGAAGTAGTAATACTTCATAGGCAAATGGGAGCGGAATTAATTTGAGTATTCATAATACCCGCTCCCTTTTGACCAGAGGCCGCAAGCACATTCATTTAGCGGCCAACGCAATAATAGACAGGAGATCTTATGAACAGCTCTAAAATGACAACCGAAATGGAGAACCTGAAGTCGAAGCTCCGCACGACGTGGACCGCTGGCGATTTCGGGCGGATCGCCGAGACCTATGCTCCGGGCGCCGCTGAATTTGTCGGGCGGCTGGCGATTGAAAAGGGCAGCCGTGTTCTCGACGCCGCATGCGGCACCGGCAATCTCTCCCTGCCGGCGGCACGAGCCGGCGCGAGCGTGACCGGTATTGACCTGGCACCCGGAGCGATCGCTCAGGCCGTTTCAAGTAGCGAGATCGCCGGGCTCGACGCAGAATTCGACATTGGCGACGTTGAGGAATTGCCGTATAAGGACGCAACCTTCGATCTCGTGATGACGATGTTCGGCGCGATGTTCGCGCCGCGCCCAGACGTCACCGCGAGCGAATTGAAACGTGTTACGAAACCTGGCGGACGCATCGCAATGGCCAACTGGACGCCAGAAGGCTTTATCGGGCAGATGTTCAAGGCCACCGGAAAGCACGTGAAACCCGCAGCCGGCATGCCCTCGCCGCTGCTCTGGGGCATTGAGGATGAAGTGGCCGGCCGGTTTGCAGAAGGAATTGTCGATCTGAAGACCGAGCGCCGGACGATCTGGTTCAACCTGCCGATCAGTCCCGTCGAAACGGTCGAATTCTTCCGACTTTATTATGGACCGACGCAAAAGGCGTTTGCATCGCTCGACGATACGGGCCAGCAGGCTCTCCGCGTCGATCTCGAAAACCTCTGGGCCGAGCATAACGAAGCAACAGACGGCTCGACGCGTGTCTCATCCGAGTACCTCGAAGTCCGAGCAATCCGTTCAAAATAAGCGCGGGACTAAGCGAGTTTATCAAGAATGGCTGCCTGAAAGAGCAGCCTTCTTTTTTGATGGGCCTTGGTTAACACAGTGGTACAAGCCGGGACACGCTGACCGCCCCAAGATTACTTGCCAGCTGCTCGGGCGAGAGTTTTATTTTCGGCAAGTTTATAAGAGTGAGCTCCAAGGTTGCGGCGCTGCGAACCCTTTCTGCTCCTGTCATACTCTCGGCGGGCGAGCTGGTGCTCTTCGCAGAGGTTGCTCCTGCCATTGAGGGCATTCTTCCTTTTCGAAGGCGCGGCGGGCCGGCCGCACGAGGTGCATCGCCCCTCGCGGCGTAAGCGCTTTTGATGGCTCCGCTGCCGACTGATCGTCATTTCGTACGTTTGACAGATAATAACCCAGGATCGAATGCACCGGAAGTCAAAAACCGGCACTCTGGCATATACATCTGTCGATTTAGCCAAAAACTACTATTAGAGTCTCGTTTCCTACTATTTTTCGGTCGTAGCCGGTTTTTGTCAACACCTTGAACCCAAAAAGAAAAAGCCTGTCCGGATATGTCCGGACAGGCACAGGAAGAAACATGTTCTATTGGCAGAGGGCCGTTACGGTTTCTTCGGCGGGTTTTCAGGCTGAATAACCGGAACGACAGTCGTGCTCGGCTTCTGTTCCGAATTCGACGGCGGATTGCCAAGCGGCACTGCCTGCGGCAGTGTGGCCGACGTGATGACACCGGACTGGCCCGGCGCCGTACCGTAGTCAGGCTTGGTTATACGCGGTGTGATAAAGAACAGTATCTCGTTCGTATTTCGCGATACTCCCTTTCGCTTGAAAAGATGACCAAGCAGTGGGATATTCGATACGCCGGGCGTGCGATCCTGGCTTTCACGTTCATCGTCGAACAGAACTCCGCCGACGACGGTCGTTCCGCCGTCCGGCACCACTACCCGTGTCGACATGTTCTGATTGTTGATCGCGGGGCTCGTAGCACCTGAAACGACCGTACTCGTTGAGCTGTTTTCAGCAAGAACGTCGAGAACGACCGTACCGACATCCGTGATCTGCGGGGTAATTTCCAATTTAAGCGGAACATCGACATAAGTCGTCGTGGCAACAACGGCACCACCGGCCGAACCCGGCTGGACGGTCGTGATCGGAATTTGAGTCTTGCTTTCTATTTTGGCCTTCTCATTGTTCAGCGCGGTCACTCTCGGTGTTGCAATTATTTTCGCTTCACCCTTTTGTTCACCGGCTGTGATCAACATATTGATCTGGGCGGTTCCGAAAACGCCCGTCGTCAGACCGATCGCCGTGTTAGCGATCGACGATGACAGGGAGTTATTGATCGAGCCTACGGGCAGGCTGCCGGGCAGTGTGAGTCTAGGATCAGCGGTTGCACCCGGGAGAGTTCCACCGGCGGCGCCGCTGCCGCGACTTCCAATAACGAGCCCTGAAAGCTGAACTCCGACATCACGGCTGAAATTGCGAGTCGCAACGACGATGCGGGCCTCGATCTCTACCTGTGGCTCAGGCTGATCTAAAACTTTGATAAGAGCGAGAATGCTGTCGACGTTTTGCTGCACATCGGTGATGATCAGAGCGTTTGATCTGTCATCGATCTCGATAGCACCGCGCCGCGACAAACGACGCTGAATGATCGGCAACAAACCGGTTGCTTCGATACCGCCAGTTCCGCCGACCGGACCCGCATACTGCTTAGCCGCATAGGCGTCACCTTCAGGTCCGTACGGCTGGAGAGCTGCATTCGGGTTTGGAGCGAGACCACCGGCGGCCGTTCCGCTCGTCGACTGTGAGCGAGTTGCCGAGCCTTTGGCCCGTGCGTAATTCAAACGTACATATTGCGTAACCAACGGCTGTGTATCCAGGGCCGACTCACGCTGCGCCTGAAGGATCGCTCCCTCTGAGGCGAGTATCTTCGCATCGGCGACTCGGAGGATGTTTCCATTTACCTGAATGCCTAAGCCCTGTGCGCGTAGGATCGAATCAAGCGCATAGTTCCAGGGAACACCGCTGACGTTGACCGTTACAGGAACGTCCTTGACCGAGCTGTCGATAACGAAATTGACACCATACTGCTCGGTGACGTAGTTCAGGATATCTCGGACGTCGGCGTTGACGACCTTGAGATTGATCGGCTCGCCGACAAATCCAGGCTCGCCGTACATTTTGCCTTGTTGCTGCGGCGCCACTCTCTGGGCCGCGACAGCAATGGTCAGTGAACTTATGATTGTTAGAGCGATGACCGTTTTACGGGCAAGCACGCTCACGATTTGAAGAGAATTCATGTTTCCTCCGTTAGAAGATAGGTTCCGACTGGGCGCGGAACACCTGTTAATGGTCGTGGGTGACCGGTCCGGTCTTGATCGACCGGAAGATTGAAGAAATTATTTGTTTCGGGCTATCTTGGCGGGCTTTTTGGCCGGCTGTTTGCTGCCCTTCTCAGGCGGAGCCGAAGTCTGGTTGTTCATCTCGTCGAGAGGCGAGACGACTGGCACTTGGACCGTTGGCTTGTTGCTCTGATCCGAGGTTGAATCGGATGACGCAACGGACTGTGTCGATGGAGCCGTTCCCTCGATCTGCTGCCGATCGGTAAATTTCCTCAACGGCATATTCTCTACCGTCGTCAGAAACTTGTCTTTTGCGGTCCTCGAGACTCTGCGGAAGACGAGCTGGTTTTCTTCGACAGCAACTAGTTGACCATCGAAAAATTTCTCACCGGGGTAGATCGTATACGAAAGCTTGATCGGTGTCGCCTCGACCATCGCGGCGTATCCACGGGGCGTGCGGAAAATACCGGTAACGCTCATTTCGCTTAGCGTCAACACGCTCGTAACCTTCGGGATCGGAGCGCCGCTTGCGGCGGCTGCTGCACGCAAACGCTTGTAATAGTCGATGCGTTGCTCGATGGACGGGATGGCGGACCAATTAGTGACCGGGATCGGCTTGCCGTCCTTTCCGACTTTGACGACCTTCGGTCGGGTATAGCCAGGCTTTGTGAACGGATCTCGACCGCTCTGTTGTGCGTCGACGCTCATGAAGAGTCCGCTCGTCAGAAGCAATCCGGCGGCAGTCAGGCTAAGGCCGAGGGTTCGTTTAATCTTCGATGTCTTGATCATGGCTTTAATCTCTCTCGGGGAAAATGTCAGATGTATCTGGACGGTTACTTTGCGGCCGGCTGCTGAGCTGCGGGCTGTCCGGCGGCAGGCGGTGTCCCAGGCTTGGCGGGTGCAGCGGGTTTCTGCAGTGTCTCGGGCGTTGCGTAATACGCTGTCAACAAGAATTGAGCGTGCAGGGTCTTCGCAGCCGTTTGCTTATCGATCTGATTAAGCTTGAAGTCCGAAACCGAGACGATTCGCGGCAGCTTGGCCATGCTATCAAAGAATGAACGCAGGTTATTAAAGTTGCTATCTACCTCGACCTCGACCGGCTTGGCCGTCATCGAGTCCTGCTGTTGATCATCGCGGAGGGAGAATCGCATGACCGTCAGACGACTGTCGCGTGCGGTGTCCTGCAGGCCTTGAAGGACGTTGGTGATCTCACGCTGCTCGGGCAGAAGGACCTTGAGCTCGTCGTACTCCTGCTGCTTGCTGGCATACAACGCTCTAAACTCATTGATATGTTCGACAGCGATCTCTGCGGCGTGGTTCTTTGCGGTCAACTGGGCGACTTGCTTATTTAGCTCATCGACCTCGGCTCGGGTCGGGCCAGTGACTTCCCACCAGACGCCGGTATAGATCAAACCGCCGACCGCAACGAGCATCAGAAGCTGGTAATACCATTTAAGATTCTTGATTTTTTCAAACATTGTAGTTACCTTCTGTGGACAAATTCAGTTTTGACCCGCTATTTTGCGGCTGGTTGTGCCGGTTGCTGCGGCTGGGCACCGTTGGCGGGCAACGCGGCATTCGGGCTGGCGCCTCTGGACGGCGTATAAGCACATTTGACCGTAAACTTCACGACGCCTATCTTGCCTGCGTCTGGGTTCGTCGAAGTTGCGACAGCCGTTGCCTGCTGGTTCTGTACCTCTTCCCGCTTGGTCTCGATGCTCAGGTTTGAGAACAATCCGTTCGAAAACTCCAAGCTTCGGCCAAACTGAGTAACCTGCGCCTCGTCCGTCGAGTTGCCTTTGAACTCAAGCTGGTCGCCCTTCTGCTCGACGCTGTCGAGATACAGGCCCGGTACCATTGCGATCCTCTCGCGCATTGCTTCGAGAACGGCGCTCGGTCCACCCTGATTTGCACGCAGCTTCTTGATAGCATCTATGCGGGCATCAATGGCGTCGATCTTGGCCTGTAGGTCCTTCTGCTCGTCGATCACCGACTGAAGCTCGGTTTCACGCTGTTTCTGCGCATCGAGCTCCTTTTGAGCGGCGGTCTTTGCCATCTGTGACGATATAACGTCCCAACCGATCACGGCCGTGGTCAGGAAACCGACGACAAGTGCCAGGATGAGCAGTCTCGAACCAGGGCTGGCGATCTTTTGATCGACGACATCGATCGCGCCGGCCTGTCGTTCGGTTACGGAATGGAGTAAGTTTATCTTGATCATTTCGGTTAGACTCCTCGGATCGCCAGACCCACGGCAACCGCCATTTCGGGCATGATCTCATTGACATATCCGGCATCGAATTTTTTGTTGTCGACGCGGATGTTGCGGAAAGGATTGAGGACCTCGACGGGCAGTTCAAGCCTTGCAGACAGCTCCTGAACGAGGCCCTGCAGCTTTGAACCGCCGCCGGAGATCAATATCTTCTGAACGACAGTGTGGTTGTCGTCAGCGGTCGCTCGGTAAAAGTCGAATGTCTTTTGGATCTCATTGGCAACGATCTCGGTCACGTTGCTCATTAGCGGCTCAATAGATTTCTCTTCGACGCCGGGCATCCCATTGGCGCCGCGCTTGACTGCTTCGGCCTGTTGATAGCTTAAACCTAGCGACCGTTGGAGAACGTCGGTGAACTGGCTGCCGCCGACCGTGATGTCGCGGGTGAACAACGAACGCGTACCCTTGACGATATTCACGTTCATTGTCGACGCGCCGATGTTAAGCAGCGTTACGACATC
>Ga0105239_10009814_pt1 | contig 10757 bp, 11 predicted proteins | sample KBSC44metaG_FD_92761 | JGI IMG/M metagenome (GOLD analysis project Ga0105239, IMG submission 92761) | Corn rhizosphere microbial communities from Kellogg Biological Station, Michigan, USA - KBS C4-4 metaG | ecosystem: Host-associated > Plants > Roots > Rhizosphere > Soil | place: Michigan, USA...
CGCTTTCTACTTATATGTCGAACCACGCCCCGCGAAATCGACATGGCGCGGACGCTTCATGTGACCAGGACGAGGACCCCCTTTATTGACGTGCCCCGGGGTTCAGCGAATCAGTGGCACGGCCATACCAGCCAGCCAAAGGATGAGGGACGTAATTGCCTGTGTGACGGCGAAGGGCTTCCGCGCCAGGGAAACGTCAACGGCATTCTCGGGCAGGGAGGCTTGAGCCGGCTGCGTGCCCAGCGTAATGCCGCCTCCGCTCGGCACCACGATCGCCCGGAGCGCCTGGCCTCGCAGTTCCTGCCGCGCCAGCACTCCGCTCAGGAGTGTGACGAAGTAGTTGAGCGGGGCCACCACCAGAAGCCATCCAACGACCACCGCACCGATCAGGGCGAGCACGAGCACCGAAACGATCGCATCGAACAGCACTGCGGCCGCCGAGCCCAAGCCAAGGTCGGTGCTCTTCGTGCCCTGAAGCGGGCTGCTCAAGTGAGCGGAGCCGGCGTAGAACAGCACGCTGAGGAGGCCGACGCAGCCGCGCAGATATTTCAGGGGATGGGCCGAGAGCAGGTCCTCATGCAGGGCTAACCCGTCCCAAATCAGCCCGAGGAAGCTAGCTCCCAGCGCGATGGTCGAACCGTTCTTCAAATACCAGAGGAAGTAGCTGGTGTGGCCGAGTGTAGTGAACGCCCACGCATTGGCGCCGATCAGAAGGGCCAGGATGCCGAAGCCAAGGAGGGCAGCACCGGCCGGCGAAGGTCCTGCCATAGACGCCTCGGAGCTGGGGTAGGGAGTGCGGTTCCCTAAGATACGACAAAGGCACCCTGCCTTCCTGGACAGGGTGCCCTGACCTTCCGCTTCGCTCGTTCCTCAGGGATACCAGTTCATTCCGAAGAGCAGCCTGGCCGTGGTGCTGTTGTTGAGCTGGGGCGTTTGCTCCTTCTGCCCGTCGACCTTGAGGGTTCCCAGCTTCCCGAAGCCCACGCTGACGCCGGCATCGAGCGCCAGCTTGGGTGACATGAAGTACTGTACGCCACCCCCGACGCCGAGCGAAAAGCCGGAGAAGCTCACCTTGGTCTCGGCGCCGGTTACATCGTCTTCGACGTTGGTGCCAAGGCTCCGGCGCTCGACGGAGGCCATGGCGTAGGGGAGGACACGCGAAGAGTGTACCGGAACGTTGACTCGCGCCCCGAGATCGATGTGAGTGAGGCCGAGATTCCCTGGCAGGTCCTGCCGCGTGCTGCTCTGCTTTGCAATGTCCGCGCTCGCGAACACCATCACGGTGCGGTTGAACGCATAACCAACCTGCACGCCGCCGCCCGGCCCCATGCCGGTCGTGATCGGATGGTCGTCCAGCTGGGTGGCGTCTCCAGCCGAGGTGCCGAAGGCCGCAACGGTATGAGCGTTGAGCATGAAGCCGGTCGGCTGCGGGCTGGCCGGGGCGTGGAGAGCAGCGCCGGCGCCGGGCCGGTGGGCCTGCGCCGCCACGGTGCCCACCCCGACCGTCGGCAGCAGCAGCGCGATGAACATGATTCGCATGATAGAGTCTCCTTGAGTCGTGGATCGCGTGTTACTGGCGCTCGAAGCCGAACAGGGTGTCGATATTGCCGTCGCCATCGAAGTCGTACTGGATCTCGAGCCGGCCGTTGCGAGTCAGGCCGGGGAACTCATCGTCGTACGTGTCGGATTTGAAAGACAGATCGATGCTGCCGTCCTGGCCGGGATTCCCGGCCTTCCATCCACCCTGGTCGTGGATGGTGTAGCTATGCGTATCGTCCGCGAACTCGAACGTCAGCGTGTAGCCGCCCAGCGGATCCAGGACCAGCGTGCTGGTCTCGAGGAAGCGGTAGAGCCCGATAGCGCCGCCATTCGGGTTCGCCAGTAGCACGTTCTGTCCGGGGTTCGAGCTGTTGATGAGCCCGATGGTGTATCCGCCGGCGACGGGCGGTGCGGGGTTGGGGTTATCCGGGATTTGTGGATTGCCGGGGTTACCAGGATTGCCGGGATGCCCGGGATCGCCCGGCAGCTGGTCGCCCGGCGCATGGGGTCCGACAGCATCTGCGCCGCCGCCGCAGGCAAGCGCCGCGATGCAGAGCGCGCCGGTGATGCCGCGAACGGCTCGGTCGAGCAGAGATAGAATGCGGCGTGCCATTGTGAACTCCCTCGGAGTGAGTGAACGGTCTGATCGCTCGGAGGTAGGTACGCAGGCGCGCGAGACGCAGTCTCACCGCGGCTCAGCGAGTCGGATGGGGATTGTGAGGGGGCCTTTAGCTATAACGCGGGAATGCCTGCGACGTGCTCACTCAAGAAATCAGCTTGCCGGCGGCCGCAGTGGAACGGTCACGAAGGGGTCACCGAAGACGGTGAAGGCCGCCCACACCGAGGCCGGCGCCTTGCGCTCGATCGCCGCGAGCTTGGCTGCGCGCAGCGCGTCCGCCACCGTACGGCCCCGTGCCAACTCGGCGTAGAAGCGCTCGACCAGCGAGACGGTACGCTCGTCGCCCACGCGCCAGCCGGTTGCCACGATGCTGCGTGCGCCCGCCGCGAGCAGCGGCGCCGTGAGACCCTGCACGCCTTCGCCATCCACCACCACGCCACCCGCGGTGCGGCAGGCCGATAGGACGACCAGGTCTGCGTCGAGCCGCAGGCCGGCCAGTTCGCCGGGCGTTACGAAGCCATCCTGGCCCCCGCCGGGCGCGAGCGCGAGCGCGGTACGAAAAGAGACTCGATCGTCCACCAGCGCGTGGGTTGCGAAGTGAATGACCCGGTATGGGGCGAGGGACGAGCGCACCAGATAGCTCTCGCTCGCCGCATCGCGGACCTTCACCTCAGCGCCCGGAGCGTACCGGGCGATCGCGCGCACCTCCCGGCCCGAGCCCTCGAGCCGCGGCAGGCCACCGGTCGACGCGAAGGCGGACTGAAATCCCTCCGAAGCCGCGTCGCGCGTGGCTTGCGTGCTGCCGCCACGCTCACCGGGAAAGATCGGATCCCCGAAAGCGAGAAGCCGTGCCGGTGCGGCCGACGGAGCCCGTTCCCGGTGACGCAGCCGCACCAGCACTCCCGCGGAAGGCGCGATGCCGATGGCGTAGCGCTCCACCAGGAGACGGCCGTCGCGCATCCGCAGCGCGTCCCACGGTACCCGGTGGAGAGAGCCGTCGGGCACGATGACAAGGCGGGTCACCGCCGGATCCAGCAGGCCGACGATGGGATCCAGCAGGGCGCCACCGAGCGCCTGCGCGTCGCGCGGAGTGTCGGCGCCTCGCAACACCAGCGCGGCGAACCGGCCGATCCCTCCGGTGAGCGAGTCGGCGGGAAGGAGAATCCTGGCCTGCGCCACCTGACCACCGCGCCGTCCCCGAGTCACCACGAACACGGTGGTCGGCGCGCCTCGCGCACCGGTCACGTACTCGATGAGCGCGGTACGATCGTCGGGCAGAATCGCGGCGACATCCGCGGCGCTCACCTGGGCCACGTCACGGGTGATTCCAGCACCCGATTCCCGGGCATGGCTGGTCTCGAGCGCCGCGTTCTGTATCAGCCGGTCCATCAGCTCGCGCGCGCGGCGGCGCTCGGCGAGCGCGAAGGCTGCATCGACTCGCCCGCCCTGCGCCAGGGACGCGAGCACGCGCGCGACGCTCGCATTCCGATCGTTCTGGGCGGAAGCGCCGGCCTGGAATGCGGAGACCCGGAGATCCTGCGCGCTCAAGGTCGCACGCCAACGCTCCAGCTCGTCGGAGGCCTTGCCCATCTGTTGCTCCGCGACGTCGAGCTTGCCCAGGCGGGTGTAGCTGTCGGCGAGATAGGTGCGGGCCTCGAAACGTTTCAGGTGTGCGCTCGAGTCCAGCCCGGCGAGATACCGGGCGAAGAACCGCTGAGCCGAGGCCGAGTCGCCGCGATAGAGGGCAAGCCGGCCGCGCTCGAAGGGCTGCTCGAGTCTCACGGGTGACGTCTTCAACTTGCGAAGGAAGACCTCCGACTTGTCGAGGGCTTCTTCAGCGCCCGCCCAGTCGCGCTGGCGGATGGCAATCTCGGCCAGGGCTCGCTGGATCTCGGATTGGTTCTCCAAGTCGCCTTCGCGAGTGAAGTAGTCGAGCGTTTCGAGCGTCTCGCGCCGCGCGCGAGTGAGGTCGCCGGCGGCGAGACTCACGAGGCCGCGCCACGAGCGGCTCACCATCAACACTTCCGAGTCGGCCAAGGCCTCGGCGGCTGTCACCGCCTCATCCATGTAGGAGCCCGCGGTGCCGGGGTCGTTGAGCGAAAGGAAGAGCTGCCCCATGAACAGCGTCGTGATCGCCTTCCCGTAGCCATTGTGCGAGGCCTCGGCGTCGGCTTGGGCCTCGTAGAGCGCTTCCCGCGCGCCACCGAAGTCAGCCAACTCGGATCGCAGCAGCTCCGCCTGCCACGCGAGGTTGACGGCGCGCCCGCTGACGTCGTGAGCGCGCCCCAATGCATCGGCATATGCGGCGTACACGCCTACCGCCGAGTCCACTTCGCCTCGGTGACTCAGCTCGATGGCGCGCGCCTTCATGCACGGACCTCCGGCACGAGGCTCCTCGGCGCGCCGTGCGTAGGCGCTGGCGGCCTTGAGCTCAGCGGCGGCGTGCGGCTTGCCGGTGAGCACCTGTAGGTGGGCGCGACGGCATCGGGTGATGGCCTGGGCCGTGACCGCATTGGGCGGCAGCACTTGCAGCGCGCTGTCGAACAACGCCATCCCCACGGCGTACCCCTGCGACCGCGCCCGTACGTACCCCAGCCAACTCAACGCCTCACCCTCGGCGGCCCGATCGCCGATGAAGCGAGCACCGATCACCGCACCGGACAGTAGCCCGTCCACCTCGGGCATGGCGCCGTACTCGTCGAACTGGAGGGCGAGTCCGATCCGGGCGTACACCGCGTAGCCATCGCTGGTCGCGGTGCTGAAGAGCCGCCGGTAGAGGCGTTCGGACAGGGGATAGTCGTAGGTGAGTGCCGCGATGGTGGCGACGGCGAGGGTGGCAGCGCGGTCTGAGGAATCTCGGGCGAGACGGACGTCCCAGCGAACCCGGACCGGTGCGACGCTGTCTCCCCGTACGGCGCTGGTTGCCTGCTGCACCACCAGGCGCGGGTCGTCGAGTGGCGGCGGTTGGCGTCGAGGAGCGGGCGCTTGCAGGAGAAGCACCGACAGAGCGAGCGCGAGCGCCAATCCCGACATCGACTCTGCCTCCTGCGCCGACCGAAGTTCTAGCGGCTTGCTGTTAGGGCGACGACGGCGTGCTGGACATCCCGAGCATCTCCCGGGCCTGGGCCGGCGTCGCCACCTGGCGATTCAGCTCGTGCGCGATGCGCACCGCGCGATCCACCAGCTGCGCGTTGCTCGTCGCCTTCTCCCCCCGACGATAATAGATGTTGTCTTCCAGGCCGACCCGTACATGGCCACCGATCAGGGTCGCGAGCGTGGTCATCGGCAGCTGAAACTGCCCGATGCCCGAGCAGAGCCACACCGCGCCGTCGGGGAGCTCGCGCAGCAGGTCGATCACGTTCTGCACGGTGGGGAAGCTCGAGGTCTGATACCCCATCACGGTCTGGATCCAGTACGGCGGGGTGATCAGGCCTTGCTCGATCAGGTCGCGAATGACCCACACGCAGCCGGGGTGGTAGGTCTCGAGCTCCGGCTTGATCCCACGCTTCTTCATCTCGGCGGCGTACCAGCTGATCTGCTTGTAGCTGAAGGGGACGCAGTCGTCGTAGTCGATCGCGTGCCTCGGGTGCGGCAGCGGGGCCTTCCGCTCCTTGAGCTTGAACCGGCTCATGTCCGGGACCAGGTTGAGCGAGGCCATCTCGGGCTTGGCATCGAGACATGCCAACCGCTCTTCCATGGTCATGTCGAAACTCCCGCCCGTCGTGTTGTTGATGATGATGTCCGGGCAGCGCTCTCGAATCTTGCGGTTGACCGTCTGCCACACCGGGACCGATCGGGCGGGTGCGGGAAGATTGTCGGGATCGCGGGCGTGCACGTGGACCATAGTGGCTCCGGCGGCGTAAGCGTCGGCGACCGAGTCGGCGATCTCGTCTGCGGTCTCGGGGATGCTCTCGCTGTACTCCTTGCCCTGGATGCCGCCGTTACAGGCCACGCAGATGATGAGGGGCGGCATGCCCTCCCGAATCCGTTCCATGAAGGCGTAGGAGTCGGCGTACCGCCACGTCGCATCTCGCAGTGAAGCCATCGGTCCTCCCCCAGTCCATCCTTGGCTCGCGGATTTCTATGGTGCGGGCTGTTCGCGCTTGAGTCGGAGGATTCCGCGTACCAGGCGATCCCGCCAGGCCCGAAGCCGATCGCGCGAAGCCCTGCCCGCCATGGCGTCGGTCGCCTGGCCCCAGCGCTCGATCTGCTCGGGGTCGAAGCCCGGGGTAGGGCTGAGGTCGTTCATCAGCTCGATGTATGCGCCCCGATAACGCGTGAAATATTCTCGGACGCCCCCATCGGCGTTAGTGTTGGCCACGCCGAACGGCCCCATCAACGCCCAGCGCAAGCCCAACCCGTCCCGGATCACCGCATCCACCGCAGAGACGTCGGCAACGCCTCTTTCCACCAGTTGAAGCGCTTCCCGGAGGAGCGCCGCCTGCATCCGGTTGAGCAGGAACCCCGGAACGTAGAAGTTCATCAGCACCGGGGTCTGTCCGACCAATCTGAGGAACTCCATCGTGCGCGACACGACTGTCGGATCGGTTGCCTTTCCGGGGAGAACTTCGACCACGGGCACGACGTGCGGCGGATTGACCGGGTGAGCGACGATGCAGCGGGCGGAGCCTGGCAATCCTGACGCGATCTCGGTCATGTCCATGGCCGACGTGCTGCTCGCCAGAATCATGGACGAGTCCGCCAGGCGATCCAGCTCGCCGAAGATGGCTCGTTTGATGGTGAGATCTTCGGGACCGCTCTCCTGCACGTAGTCGGCTCCCGACAGGGCTTCCCTCAGGTCGGCGTGAGGCGACACGCGCTCGAGACACGCCGTGGCAGACGACGCGGTCTCGAAGCCGTCCGCGACATCGCGCTCGAGCCCTCGGGCGAGCGCTTCGAGCGCTCGGTCCATCTGGGCGCCATCCGAGTCGTGAACGCGGGTGTTGCACCCGGCGCGAGCGAACACCTGCGCCCAGCTCCGCCCAATAACCCCACTGCCGATAACGGCGACCGTGGATATGCCCGGCACCGCGGCCCGTGTGGCGCTGCTCATGGCACTCCCGTGGCGTCGCCCAGAATCAGCCGACGGCGCTCCTGCGTGCTCACCGCCTCACGCCCGCGATGGGCAAAGCGCCAGAACAGCATGCCTATGACGATCCACAAGCCGAGGAAGATCCACTCGAGCGGCACGCTCCCCTTGGTGTCCGAGTAAGGCTGGTACAGGGAGAGTGCGAGGATTCCCAGGCAGAAGAACACCGCGACGCCTGCGGTCCAGGTGCCACCCGGCACCGCGTAAGGCCGTGAGTGGTCAGGCTTCCGACGCCGCATGCGGATCATCGCAAGGCAGGTGAGGAGAAACGCGCCGGCAAGGCAGGTCGAGCCCACGTTCACGATCGGGATGATCGCGCTTCTCCCGATGAAGACCGCACAGGCGCCGACGGCGCCCACGAAGAGCACTGCGTTGGCGGGCGAGCCGTAAACCGGGTGTATCGCTCCGAAGGACGGGTGAATGATCCGTGCCCGCCCCAGCGCGAAGAGCACTCGTGCAGCCGCGAAGAAGACCGCGTTCCAGGTGGCGATGAGACCCAGGAGGGCCGCCAGCAATACCACTTTGGCGAGCAGCGCCGAGCGCAGCCCTCGTTCAAAGGCGCCCGCTGCCGGGAGATCCATGCTCAGGAGACTCTGCCATGGCGTCGTCATCGACGATGCGAGAATGATCAGGCAGTAGAACATGGCGGCGAGGCCGAGCGAGACAATGATCAGGTGGCCTACGGTCCGGAGCGACGTGCCCGGCGCTCTCTCCTCCATGGCCTGGGGGATGACGTTGAATCCACCGAACCAAACCGGTGTCGTGAGGAACACGGCCAGGACGCCTCGCCAGCCATTCCGCTCCGCAAAGAGCGGCTCGAGGTTGACGGCGGATCCCCCCACGATGCCGGCAGCGATGAAGAGGACAGAGACAGCGATCTTGGTGTAAGTGAGGATCTTCTGGGTGCGGGCGGCAGATTTCGCGCCCCGATAGTTGAGATGGGTGAACAGTGCCATCCCCCCGAGCCCCAGCAGCAAGCTGCCCAACCCCACCGGCTCGCCGCGACTGACATAGAGGGTCGGTCCCTGGATACCGGGGAGGAGGGCCCCGAGCACCCACGCGAGGGAAACAGCCTCGAAGGCGGTGAAGGCGGTATACACGAGCGCGAGCGCCCAGCCTGTGGCAAAGCAGGCTTTGACTCCGTAAGCCTCGTACGCGTAGGCCAGCTCCCCGCCGGAGACGGGGAGGAGGGTGGCCAGCTCGGCGTAGCACAGGCCGACGACGACCATAACCAAGCCGCCCGCCACGAAGGCCAGCATCGCGCCCAATGGGCCTGCCTGGCGGAGCCAGTCGCCCAGCACGATCACCCAGCCGACGCCGATGATGGTGCCGAATCCGAGCGCGAAGAATTCGCTACCGCTGATGGCCCTGCTGAGCTGGCGCGGCTCCGCGGCTAGCTCATGCGACATTCGGGGACCCGAGCCAGAGCGCCGCCTCGTCCACCGTCCGAAAGACATCCGTAGCGTGGAAGTAATTCGACGCGAACACCTCGAACATCCGTGCGGTCCCGAACCATGCATCGTTCGCCGTCACGATGGCACAGCGACCGAAGATTACGTGAGGACGGATCCGGCCGATCTCGGACGACACCGCGCGAAGCTCATCGCTCGTGGGAAGGCTTGTGATCTCGCTCAGGTTGAGCAGAACGTCGAGCCGATCGGGACATTCCGGGTCCCGAATCAGATCGGCGAAGTGTCCCAGCACCTCCTCGAGCGTGACCGGGCCCACGCATCGAGTATGAATCAACCCCCTGGTGGTGTCGATTTCGTAGCTGACGGGCATGGGTCAGGTCCTCGAGTGTTTCGCAAACCTACGATGACGGGGCGCTGCCGCCAGAGCACGACTACGCTGGACGCATGAGGCTTCGGTGGGCTACGCGGTATTGCGAAGAATCTCGGCGATGCTGGCCAGGTGATAGTCGTCGTGCTCAGCGTGGAAGCATACCATATCAACCAGGCGCATCTGTACCGCCAGCCGCGGGTGGAGGGCCACCTGCCCGAACGCGGCCGGCTCCAGCGCTTCGAGCCAGCTCATGATGCGATTTCTCGTCTCGCGACACCGCTGGAGGACCGCATCCCGCGGCCGGGCGTTGTGGTTCGCAGCCTCGGTCTGCTGGTTGGTCATGTCCGCCGCCCGCAGCGTTGCCACACCCAAGGCGTACTCGTCCAGCCGTGGCAGGAAGAGGCTCTCGTCGAGGTCCGCGAGGTGGCCGGCGTGTTCCTGAATCGACCAGCCCCGGGGCGGCCGCCGTATGAGCCGCTCGGGCGCCACGCCTGCGAGACGATCCGCCAGTCGTGCCGGAGTACCCCGCAGGCGTTCCAGCAGCTCGGGGTAGAGCTCGACCGGGAAGCTGAAGTCGAATCGCCGTTCGCTCCACTTGATTCGCGCCATCCGACCCCTCGCGTGACCGAGTTCCTTGGACCTGTCCAAAGCGGCCGCCGGAAGGAAATGGACTGGCAGCGGACCTTATGGCTAGCTGTCATTTTTGACAGTTTCGGCTCGGTGACACGCGGCCTAAGATGGCATGCTTGGAGGAGTGCGACATGACACGAAGACTTCTGGCTCTTTTGGCGCTGACGGCGGCGACTGGGTGCGGCGGCAGGGGGGAGCGCAAGGACACCGGTCTCGCGGACACGTCACAACCGAGCATCGCGCCGGCCGAGACTGCTGCGGCCGCGCCGGCGCCGGTCCAGCCGGGAGCGGACTCGTCGCCGAGCCAGGCCAGCGCTGCCGGCGGCCTTGCCGGCACTACTTGGCGATTGGTGCAGTTCCGATCGATGGACGACAAGACTGTTAAGCCGGATCAGCCGGATAAGTACACCGTTGCGTTCGGCGCCGATGGGAAGGTGAGCGTGAAGGCCGATTGCAACCGGGGTCACGGGACCTGGACCTCATCGGCGCCCAACGCGCTGCACTTCGCGCCGCTCGCCACGACCCGGGCCATGTGCCCGCCGGGGTCGATGTCAGATCGATTCCTGAGGGATTTCGGGCACATGACGTCGTACGTGCTGAAAGACGGCAAGTTGCACATCAGCCTGATGGCCGACGGCGGGATCTACGACTTCGAGCCGGCGTCCTGATGCCCGGCTTTCGCCTCACGGTCTCGCCGTGAATGGAGGTGCGTAATGGACACGACGATGGTAGGCACGACTCAGGGCCTCATCATTACCCTGCTGATGATGATTGTCATGGGTGGGCTGATTGGCGCACTGGCGCGGGCGCTGATGCCGGGCCCCAATCCGATGAGCATCGGCATGACCATTCTGCTGGGCATCGGCGGATCCTTTGTGGGCGGTCTGATCGCCCGGCTGCTGCACATCACCGGGATCGGCGGATTCGTGCTCGCTGTTCTCGGGGCGCTGCTTCTGCTGTGGGTGGTGCCGAAGTTGCGAAGGGCAGGCTGAGGGAGAAGCGGAAAGGGGGAAGGGGGGAGGGGACCCTTCCCCCTTTCTCCGATTCCCCGGTCTCACAGCCATCCCAGCATCCGCGAGTGAATGAAGCCCCACGCCA
>Ga0105239_10009815_pt1 | contig 10756 bp, 9 predicted proteins | sample KBSC44metaG_FD_92761 | JGI IMG/M metagenome (GOLD analysis project Ga0105239, IMG submission 92761) | Corn rhizosphere microbial communities from Kellogg Biological Station, Michigan, USA - KBS C4-4 metaG | ecosystem: Host-associated > Plants > Roots > Rhizosphere > Soil | place: Michigan, USA...
GCTTCGCGGTAGCCAATGTAACCTACTATTCCACACATATTTTAAACATTTTATTATTGATTTTAATGAGCCGCCTTTTTGCAGTGCTTCAATAATTCAAAGCTATTTTATTAATTATCAATATGATAGGTGTTTTTTAGGTTGCAATCAAATTGTAAAATGCCCCTATTTTTTCACAAACAATACACAAAATGCAAGGGCCGGGTTTACATTTTTGGTAATGTAGCTACACTTTCACGTGGTATTTGTGGCTTGCCATGCGGCCTGTAACCCTATGTTACAGTTAAATTTCACGGTAGCCAATGGTTATGACATTTTGCCTTATAGGAAACCCCGGTGTCAAAATTAACAGAATTTAACCACCGGGAAATAATTTGACATTCATTTAAAACAAGTTGAAACTGTGTAAAAGTTGTAAAAAACTTTTACAGGATTGTACGCAATTATCTTTTAACCAGCCGCGGTAATGAATTTCATTAGTTATAAGAGCTAATTTTAACATATTGATAAACAGGGGCTAAAACATAAATAATCGCCTTGTATATTAATAAGGTGTAATAGCCATTACTTAAAGTGTAACAAACAACCCGATAATAAATACAAATAGCATGCTTTTCAACTCACTTAGTTTTGCGTTATTCCTGCCGGTAGTTTTTGTACTTTACTGGTTTGTTGCCGGCAAAAGCCTGAAATATCAAAATGTATTGTTGCTTTGCGCCAGCTACTTCTTTTACGCATGCTGGGATTGGCGTTTTTTATTCCTTTTGATATTTTCAACACTGCTTGATTATGTTACCGGTATTAAAATGAGCGGGGCGGGCAGCGCCAAAGCCAGGAAATTCTGGTTTTGGCTTAGCGTTATCGTAAATCTTGGTTTTTTAGGCGTTTTTAAATACTTCAATTTTTTTGCAGCCTCAATGGCCGTAGCCATGGCAAATATAGGCCTGCATGTAAACCCGTGGACCCTAAAAGTTATTTTACCCGTAGGTATTTCATTTTACACTTTCCACGGACTGTCGTATGTTATTGATATTTATAAAAACCGGATAAAAGCCGAAAGAAATTTTATTGACTATTCGTTATTCGTTAGTTTTTTCCCGCTGCTGGTTGCCGGTCCGATTGAAAGGGCCACGCACCTTTTACCACAAGTAAAAAAGGTGAGAACGTTTGACTACTATATGGCCGCCGATGGCTTGCGGCAAATATTATGGGGGTTGTTTAAAAAAGCTGTAATTGCAGATCAGTGCTCAGAATTTGCAAATGTTATTTTTGCCAACTCTTCCGGCTATACAGGCAGTACCCTGGTTTTGGGCGCTTTATTTTTTACCTTCCAGATATATTGCGATTTTTCTGGCTACTCTGACATGGCGCTGGGTATTGCACGGCTTTTTGGTATCGACCTTCTGCGAAACTTTGCCTTCCCATATTTTTCGAGGGATATCGCGGAGTTTTGGCGCCGCTGGCATATTTCGTTGTCATCCTGGTTTCGCGACTATTTGTACATACCGCTGGGCGGCAGCAAGGGTGGGACTTGGACTAAGGTCAGGAACACCTTTATCATTTTTTTGGTAAGCGGCTTTTGGCACGGCGCCAACTGGACGTTTATAACATGGGGATTACTAAATGCACTGTATATAATGCCGTTAATTATTTTTAACAAAAACAGGGTTAACCTGCAAATAGTTGCCCAGGGTAGGGCACTGCCATCGCTGCGGGAGTTTTTTCAAATTTTGTTGACTTTTTCACTAACTGTTTTTGCATGGATATTTTTCAGGGCTACCAGTATGAGCCATGCCTTTAGCTATATCGGCCGTATTTTTTCAAAATCGTTATTTACTGTCCCACAGTTTGATGCCAGCCGGGTAATGGTTTTTGAAACCGTTATTTTGATTATAGTATTTATAATTATTGAATGGAGCGGCCGCGAAAGCCAATATGCAATTGCATCGTTAGCAAGGTTTAAAAGAAAAAGCTACAGGTACGCATTTTATTTTTCACTGATACTCATGATCTACCTGTTTATGGGGCGCGAGCAGCAGTTCATTTATTTTCAATTCTGAAACCATGTCTAAATTTATAAAGCAAACGGTATTATTTTTAGTCGCCAGCATTTTAATGCTTGCCGTTATAATTTTGGTGCCTAATTATATCGTCAATAAAAAATCGCGGTTTGTTATCAGCAATAAAAGCAAGATAGTGCTGTTTGGCCACTCGCACCCCGAATGTGCCTTTAACGATACTTTGATAAATAGCTTAAAAAATCTGTCTCATTCCGCCGAGCCATATTTTTATACCTATCAAAAAGTTAAAATGGTGCTGCTGCAAAACCCGCAAATTGAAACTGTGCTGATTGAGTTTACAAATAACCAGATTGATGCAAAAATGGACGAATGGACCTGGGGTTATAAATACATGTCGAGTATGTTTCCAAAGTATACGCCATTTATGGATAGGGCTGATATCGGCCTCCTGGTTAAAAATAACCCAAAAGATTTTATGAATTGCCTTTCTGTTTCAACCAGGACCAATTTAACGAGGTTACTTACGTCGAACTATGAATTCACCAACGTTATAGGGGGATATTTACGAATTAATAATTCCCAAACCAATTCAACAGCAGACTCATCTAGTACACCACCCATCAAAATTACAACCGAGCGTTTGTCATTTGTAAATCTGCTTTACCTGCAAAAAATAATTTCTTACTGCACTGTGCGGGGAAAAAGAGTGTTCCTGGTTAGAAGCCCTCAGCACCGCAGCTATGAGTATCTGAAAAACGAATACGAATTTTTAAGAATAAGGCAGAAAATGTTTTCATCAGTGGAGTTTTTAGATTTTAATAAATTCCCTATAGCCGATGATGGGTTCGCCGATTTTGGGCACCTCAATTATAAGGGGGCTTCTAAATTTTCGAATTGGTTTAATATCATGTTAAATTCCGGGTTGTTAAATACGGATAAAAAGCAATTTTTAATTAATCAGGGTATTTCGGCAGTAATTGCAAATGACAAAACTGTTAGTTTAGCGCTCCAATCGTTCGCTGCCCATCAGTTGGATTTTCGCCTATCTTATGCAAAGGCCAGAACTTATTAATATTAAATCACATTGACGCCCGGCACTACCATACCTGGTGCTTTATTGTTAATAACTTATTAACAAATATTATTTTATGTTGAGAACAAATGAATTTTGGGTTTTCCCCGTTGTAATAAAATATTTATTTGCTTATTATTTTCTATAGAAGTTAAAATTAATCGCGGTTGTAATTTGCTTTTTAATACACTTTTGATTTAATTTTGTATAAATAAAGGCAAAATATCCACTTGCGTAAATGGTTGAATAATAACTGGACCGGTTGCTGCGTTTTTAGTCGATTGTATTTTATAAAAGCCTATAAAACATAATCTTATATAGGTATAAGTTGACCTTTTATAGGTTTGTATATGAACCGTAAATATGATATATTTATAGTATAATTATTAAGCTAGATGCAAATATCTGTTTTTAATGAGCGTTATTACTAAATATTAAAAACACTTAGTAGACTTTTTTAACCACGTTTAAATACCTGGTTTGTAATTGTTTAACATAATAGAATGAGAATAGCAATAGCAAAATGATTATGTTGATAAAAAGCCATAAGGTGCAATATTTGATAAGTTATAGTATTATTTAAAAAGACGGTTTGGCATTAAGATCCATTGTCGGACACTCTGTCGAAAAAATTAATGTATCGATTATATAACAAATGATTTGAAAATTAGTTATGCAAAACAAACTTGATTATCCGGCTATTGCTTATAATAATAATCTTGCCGGCAGCACCCCCGAATCACCGAAAGTGCATATGGGCGAAATATTAGAGCGCATAGTACGACGCGACCGAATGGGTATTAGCGAACTTGCGCGACGGTTGAACGTGAGCCGGCGGACTATGTACAATTGGTTTGAAACTGAACGGATTAGTGTGGAAGTAATCCGCCGGATTGGTTTTGTAATCGGCCATGATTTTTCTGTGGAGTTTCCGGATGAATTTGCGAAAAAAAGTGACTTTGCCGACGGTGAATCGTTTATTGATGCATCCGGAGTAACTGAGCAACCAGCCACGGTTGTTTATTATTGGATGGATAAGTATATAAAGTTGCTGGAAAAATTCAACAGTGTTTTAAGCCATGATGGAAAATTTAAAGGCGAAGGCCCGGCTACACTTTTGGCAGGAGTATTTTTTGTTTTGGAAGATTTGCAGATATTATTAAATTAATACCTATCTTTAGTTAGTAAAATCTGAAAGTTTATCGGGAGCTTTCTGATTATAACAATAGTAAATTAAGTGGCTTTGCCTTACCGCAGACTGTAAATATTTGTAGTTAAAGATGTAGACAGGTGAGCCGAATAAGCAACTGTAACCATGGGCTTCGTTGCCCATTCTAATTTTGTTGCAATTGTTGCCAATACCCCCCGATAGTGATTTAGTAATGAAGATAAACGCCGGACTAAACGGCGAGTTAAACTCGATATAATTATTTAGAAACTGCCGGTACTGGTTTTTCCCTAATACCTGATACACAGCAACAGCACTAAAAAAGGTGATAGCGCGCATTTTTTACAGATTGACCTTTGCGGATATTCGCGGACGGTTAATTAAATAATTTGATATTAACCTGTTAAGGTAGTAGAATAATAATATTGAAATTAAATGGGAAAAACGGACCTGCTTGAATTGGGTGTTGGTGCCACAGAATATGCGAACGCGATGGTTGCATATTGGGACAAAAACCTTATTTGCAGATTTGCCAACAAAGCCTATGTAACCTGGTTTGGAATTAAGCCCGAGGATATGATAAATGTGATGCACATCCGGGAGGTTCTGGGGCCGATGTATGACGAAAATTTACCACGGATCAATGCAGCTTTGCGCGGGGAGGAACAGAATTTTGAACGCACAATAGTATTGCCAAACGGCGAGTCAAAAAAAGCCCGTGCGAATTATTATCCTGATATTGCAGATGGCGAGGTTAGGGGTTTTTTTGTACATGTTGCGGACATTAGCCCCTTAATAACAGACAGCGAAATTATTGAAACCGCCGTAACCAACGGGAGTTACTATTCCGCTACAACAGAAAAAATCCTGAACGACGTTACTGAAACGTTAAAGGATCACATTTTAAGCCATTTTCCCGGCATACCGCACTTGGCGAAGAAGCACTTCATATCCGAATCGAAACTAAAGCGGGATTTTAAACAAAAATATAACACCACAATTTTTAATTACTACCGGGGGCTGCAGATGGAACTGGCCCATCAATACATTAGCGAAAAAAAATACAATAAAAGCCAGATGGCGGTATTATTGAATTTTTCAAATCCATCAAACTTTTCGGCATGTTATCAAAAATACCAGCAGGAAACCCTGGCAAAGCAATTAATAGAAAAAATAAAGAGAGAAGAAGAGCATGCCGACAGGTACAAAATTTTTGTAGAACAAGCGCCTATAGCAATAGCTATGGTTGATATTAACGTGCGCTTTTTGGCCGCCTCGCAGAAATGGGTGAGCGATTATAATTTGTATGAGAAGGAGTTTATCGGGAAATGTTTATATGAGATATTCCCGGGATCAGAAATAATATACAGCGACATGTTTTCGGCATGTTTAAAAGGAGATATCAATAAGTGTGATGAAGGATTTATTGACACGCTTGATGGTCGGCCGGCCTGGATGCGCTGGGACATACGGCCGTGGCATAATGATAGTGGCCAGATAGGGGGATTATCAATATTTACGGAAGATATTACATCACAAAAGCTTAAAGAGGATGAAATGGTTGAGCTTTCCGCCATTCTGCATAAAACCTATAATATTGCCAGGGTAGGGCTTTGGCAACGAAATTTTAAAACCAGCACCAGTATTTGGAGCAAATCACTAAAAGACATATTGGAAGTACCGAAGGATAGCGAACCGCCAAGCTTTAAAAAAGGGCTTGAATTTTACAAAGAAGGCCCCGATCGTGAACGGGCGGAGAAGATGGTAACCAATGCGGTAGAAAACGGGGCGGATTTTGATTTTGAAGCCGAAATGATAACGGCGAAAGGTAAATTAATAACGGCCCGGGTTATCGGTTACCCTGAATTTGTTAATGGCGAATGTTTCAAAATATCAGGGATTTTACAGGAAGTAACTGATAAAGCGCTCAATAATAGAGAACATTACATCGATCAAAATATAGGCTTAAATCTGGCAGCGAAAAGATAGGGGTAATAGGCGTTTCTTGCTATAATCGGGCAAGTTCAGGCAGTTGAAATAGTATATCCTGCTTTTTTTCGCTACTGTTTGTTTTTACATATTTTATGCCATCAGGGCTGATTGCAGGGATCAAATAATATTTATCACCTTCATTGTCAATTATATATGCTTCGCCATTGAAGTTGTTTAGCCAATCATATATCTCTGCACGGTCAGTAACACCATTAACCTTTATTCGCTCGTTAACCCATTCAAAGCACTCAATAGCCAGGTATGGATTTGCATTCGGCTCAGCGCTTTTTTTTAGGGATAATATGCGTACGGACATTGCGATGAGATTAATTAAGGAACGGGATAAAAAACAATAAAATGTATGTATGGTTTTCCCAGGCACAACACAGTTCGGCAGTATCAGCAGTTCATGAATTCCCTTTAAAAGCAATTTGGTAATTCATGATTATTAATTTACCGTATATATAAATTTACTGTTTTGGCGACTAAAAATCAACCCACTTAGGGCCAAATAAAGCCCGTAAAAGGTATCCAACTGGCACAATCCAAAATAACAAAACGACTACTTGAATGCCTCGCAACCGCCCTGAAAAATGATAATACAGGTATACTTGTTAAAACCGCTGGTTCGTTAATAAACAGACTTTTCTATTTTTGATATTGCCACTTTTGTAACAGGAGGCTGACTGTATCTCTTAACCAGTTTTTTTAAAAAATTATTTGATGGCTTGTCTACAAACTCATAAATAAGCACACTTACCACGGCAACTAGAATAATAGCAAAAATGAGTTCTGCTAATTCAACCAATAATAGCTTAGAAGGGCCGATGACTTTTGGATAGACGACCCGTAACAGAAGATAGATTACAAAGGGATGGAATAAGTACATTGCATAACTCGCATCGCCTAATTTTAACCCGGTTTTTATAACGCTGTTTTTCTCGTTAATCCTGCTTTCCAGAACAAGGAACGCATTTACAAATAATAGTGACGGGATGCCATAGCGGATATTCCTTGGTAACCAAAGCAGGCTTTCATTTAAATCAAGATAGATCATGGCAATAAAGGCGACCAATCCTACAGCTACCATTAGCGTATTTGCAAATTTTAGTCTATTGTCCTTGTAATAATCCCAGAAATAATATAGGACTAAGCCATAAATAAACTCAGGAAGTAATCCATTTCTGTAAAAGCGAAGTACGTGGCTGTAAGCCGAAATTGTGTCTTTATTAAAGCTATGGAGTACAATTAGGAACAAGACCAATAATCCGGCACAAGCGGGAACCAAATATTCTTTTTTTCTAAAAATAAGGATGCACAGAAACATCACCCCGTAAAAAAACATTTCGTTATTCAGCGTCCACCCTAAAGAAAGTATTGGGCCGCTGGATTTAATTTGATAAGGGATATATAAAAGAGATTTAACAAGGGCTTCTGCATTGATGACGACATGGTTAAACCATTGCGGTTGTATTAGAGCCAGCGCCATGGTGAGAAAGGTAGCTAAAAAATATAAGGGCGAAACCCTGATGATGCGTTTGATAATAAATTGCCTGGTGGTTTGATTTACCATATACGCAATAATAAAACCGCTGATTACAAAAAAAATATCGACACCAAACATGCCGGTTTCGATTTTATGAAAATGACAATGAACAAATACAACCGACAGCGCTGCTATCGCACGTAATAACTGTATGCCTTTTATCATTTGTATAATCGCTTTTTATCAAATCTACCTGTTTGATAATGAGTTATGGCTGCTTTTGAGAATTGGTACCAAATTGTAAAGTCAGTTGTGAGTTTTACAAAAAGTGTAAAGTGATGCAGATATATCCTTTTATTATTAGAAAAAATGCGGTGACGCAATCAAGTTAAGACGCCGGGGCTACATTTAAACAGTTATTACCACGACTTTGGATTTTTCGATCATATCAAAACCGGTAAAAGTATTTGGTAAAATTTCCTTTATACACTACAAATTATTTCATTTAATGAATTTGTTTTTGTCTCTGTTCGTTGACTTAAAAAAACGAAGGTTTTATGTATTGTAAAACCGGATAGTTAGGCCTATACCCATCGGTAAGTAATTAAAGGTTCACAATTTGTAAAATATTCAGTAAGTGTTACCAGCCTGGTTTTGTTTTACAAATATTTTAAGCGATAGAAAATAGGAAAGGCACCGTAATTGATACGATGCCTTTGTCTTTCAGTGGAGCCGGAGGGAGCTCAATCGGACCCCTTATACCACTTTTGGAGTTTTTTGATAGGTTAAATTTGGAGTGATATATTTCAATGTTTGCCACTTAAAATGTCATTTTTATACTCGGCATATTAAATAAAGGCCCTGGTGTCAGCGGTCCGCTCATGCCATCGAGCAGGCGCGGCAACAGGGTACTGTTATCCTTCAGGATGCGTCAGCAGATTGTGCTCGCTTCGCCTTTTGTTACCTGCCATTTGCCGGCGGGCGGCCATTTGGTTTGTTTACCAGTGGTTCGCACTAAAATCTGAAGGGTAAATTATTATAAACCAGTTTCCTACGTGAATAAACGGTACATTTAGCGTAAGAAAGATTGATATGAGCATTTATCTAAAGATCCTATTGCTGGGGGTATGTGTGATGGCAGCCTGTAAGCAACCAAACAAATCCGCATCCGAAAAAAATATTACAGCTGCGCTGGCGTCAGTGCATGCATTTGAAAAAGCGGACCTGGCGGCGATGAAAAGCTTTTGCGGACCGGGATTTATTGACTATGGAAGCGGTGAAGACAGGCCTTGGACAAATCTGGATTCGATGAAAGTGGGGATGGATGCTTGTAATGCTGCATTCGGCGGCCAGCGGGTCAGCAACTTACAGGCCTTTTCTTCAGGCGATACCGTTATTGTGACCGACACCTCGAGCGGCACATTTAAATACCCGTTTATCGGGATCAAACCGAACGGCAAAAAATTCAGCTACCCCGACGCTGAAATATTGGTGTTTAATAAAGACGGCCTGATCATATCACACCGCGCCATTCAATCCAATAACACGGCATTTGCGCAATTGGGCATTAAGCTACCCTTATAAATACAGCGATCTGGCTAAATCAAAAGCAGATACGGCTAAATCTGCCTGTCGGGAACGACTGATCTTTGTACCATTAAGATCAGACTATGAAAGTATTTGTTACCGGAGCCACGGGCTTCATCGGAACTGCCATTGTGCAGGAATTAATAGGTGCGGGTCACCAGGTGCTGGGGTTGGCGCGTTCAGCGGCATCCGCCCAAAAACTAATCGATGCCGGCGCGGAAGTGCTGCGCGGCGACCTGGAAGACCTGGAAAGCCTGCGGAGCGGGGCCACTGCGGCCGACGGCGTGATCCATGCCGGTTTTATCCACGATTTTACGCGCTTCGCTGAAGTTTGCGAAGTGGATAAAGTGGCCATTCAAACCATTGGTGAGGTATTGGTGGGTTCCGGCCGTCCCTTTATTGTGACGTCCGGTACGGCATTGGTTAGTCCAGGCAAACTGGCTACAGAAGATATCAAGCCACCGGTAAACCCGGACTGGCCGCGTGCTTCGGAACAATCGGGTGATGCCACAGGTGCCGCCTCGGTTCGTTTGTCGCCCTCAGTGCATGGCGACGGGGATGAGCACGGCTTTATTCCCATCATGGTGAATATCGCCAAAGAAAAAGGCTTTTCTGCCTATATCGGCGAGGGGCTAAACCGATGGAATGCGGTTCACCGTTTAGATGCCGCGCGGTTATTCCGGCTGGCTTTGGAGCATGCTGAACCGGGCGCCCGTTACCATGCATCCGCCGAAGAAGCAATCACCGTTAAGTCGATTGCCGAGGCCATCGGTAAACAGCTGAGCCTGCCGGTAAAATCAGTTGCACCGGAAGCAGCAGCAGAACACTTTGGCTGGTTCGCCCACATGGCGGCTATTGACTGCCCTTCATCAAGTCAATGGACGCGGGAAATCCTAAACTGGCAGCCGGCACATTCGACCTTACTGGCTGATATTGAGAACGGCATTTACACCCGGTAAAATAATAAATGTAATTTTGAGGCATGAGCAACCCGCAGCTTTTCCGGTTTAAAACGATCACTGAATACCATCGTGCTGCGGGCCTGCCCAAGCCGGCCCACCCGCTGATCAGTGTAGTCCATATGGCCGACATGAACCGCCCGTTGATCGAAGGCCCTTATAGCATCATCTATGACTTTTATTCGATTGCAATGAAAAGGATGCCCGGCGTTAAATTCAAATACGGGCAGCAGGCCAGCGACTTCGATGAGGGGGTTTTGTTCTTTATGGCGCCCGGGCAGGTTTTCGGCATCGATATCGACAAAGGCACGGTGCATCGGCCCGAGGGCTGGATGATCCTGATCCACCCGGATTTTTTATGGAATACGCCACTGGCCAGGAGCATCAAACAATACGAATTCTTTTCCTACTCGGTGTATGAAGCGCTTTTCTTAGCCGATAAGGAGGAAACTATGCTAACCACCATCGCCC
>Ga0105239_10009818_pt1 | contig 10755 bp, 12 predicted proteins | sample KBSC44metaG_FD_92761 | JGI IMG/M metagenome (GOLD analysis project Ga0105239, IMG submission 92761) | Corn rhizosphere microbial communities from Kellogg Biological Station, Michigan, USA - KBS C4-4 metaG | ecosystem: Host-associated > Plants > Roots > Rhizosphere > Soil | place: Michigan, USA...
CAACAGCGGCAGGGCGAGCGCGAACCGGCCGTTATTAAATGCCGTCGCCGCCCGCACTTCCAGCGACGGCCCCGCCGCCGGTTGCGTCGTTGCCGGCTGCGTCGCCGCACCCGCCCCACCCCCCGACGTCGCCGTCGCTTGTGTCGTCGTCTACGAAGAACTCGTCAGCAGCGCCCCCTGCCCCTGCGGCGAGTCCTCGAAGATCACGTCCAGCGCGATCGCATTCGCCCCCGCGTCCTTCAACTCGTTGATGACGTCCCCGTAAATCCCCCGCGGCCAGGGCGGTTGGCCGATCGTCTCGTACGACGCGTCGTCGATATCCAGGTGAACGAGTTGTGTCGTCGGCGCCTTCGCGTACCTGTGACAGTACGCCGCCCGTTTGTCATATAGGAAATGTTCCAGCGGATTCAGCGCGCCCACCTCCCGCATCACCAGCACCGACGCCGTCAGCCCGAACCCCAGCATCACCAGCCGCGTGCGGAACGGCACCTGGTTCCAGTACCGCCCCAAATCCGGCATGAGATTTCGAACGCGCCCGAAGTTCATTCCGCCTGCCGTGTGCCTGCTGCGAGGACTTCACACCCGATCCGCCACAACGACGACGACGCGCGCGGGCGCCGCCCCATCACCCGCAAAGTTTAGAGTCCCCCCGCCCCCCTGCCAACAGCTATCCGAGTTCGCGCGCCAATCCCAAACCCAATCCCCCTTTCCCGCCGCAAAACCGCGCGATTATCGGACGCGTTCCAGCCCGACCAATCCGCGGCGCCGCCGCGACGGGCGTCAGTCGATCCGCTTGCGACGCGTATAACCACTCCGTACGATGACCAACACCGATCAAACGTCCGCGCCCGCGTAGCTCAGTTGGATAGAGCGCTGGTTTCCTAAACCGGAGGTCACAGGTTCGAATCCTGTCGCGGGTAGTTCCCTCGCACGCTCTGCCCACTCTCCAGACAATCCTGCCGACACTGTCATACCCGCCGCCATCGCCCCGTAACAATCCCCGGGTGATCCAGTGTTTCTACGGCTTACCGCCGTTTTCTAACGCGACTACAGTAAGTCTCTGGACAAATACAATCTGCCCAGGGCGCGCCGTGGGTGAGCGCGCGACGGTGCAGAAGCCTGCCCCGCGGTTCGCCGCGGGGCAGTCCTTTTTCCGATCCCACCAAGAGTTTGGGGAACTTGCCAAGCCGTGAGGAATCTCGAAGATTCGCTCCCGGCATCGCAACTCTCTCACCCAAAAGAGGAACTCTCGATGAGTCTGACCCACCGCTCATTCGCGTGGTTGTTCGCTTTCGCCGCTGCGGCACTGTCCGGTTGTCAGGTAAAGGGGACGGACATGATCGTTTACCTCGGCACATATACCGGCCAGAGCAGCAAGGGGATCTACGCCACCAGGCTCGACAGCGGCACTGGCAAGCTCGCCCCGCCCCAGCTCGTCGCCGAACTGAAGAATCCGTCCTTCCTCGCCATCCACCCGAGTCAGCGATACCTCTACGCGATCGCCGAGATCGATGAGTTCAAAGGCCAGAAGGCCGGCGGCGTCGCCGCTTACGCGATCGACCCCGCCACCGCCAAGCTCACCCTCATCAACCAGCAGAGCACCGGTGGCCCCGGGCCCGCCTTCGTCGGGGTCGACGGCTCCGGCAAAATCGCCATGGTCGCCAACTACGGTGGCGGCAGCGTCGAATCCCTCCCGATCAAGGATGACGGATCGCTCGGCGAACCCGCCAGCTTCTTCCAGCACGAAGGCTCCAGCGTCGACCCCGCCCGCCAGAAGGAACCGCACGCCCACTCCATCAACGCCACGCCCGACGACAAGTACGCCGTCGCCGCCGATCTCGGCCTGGACAAGTTGCTCGTCTACAAGCTCGACACCGCCACCGGAAAGATGTCGCCCAACGACCCGCCATTCGCCAAGACCCCGCCCGGCGGCGGCCCACGCCACCTCGCCTTCGCCCCCGACGGCAAGTTCGCCTACCTCGTCAACGAGATGGGTTGCAGCGTGACGGTCTTCTCCTACGACGGCTCGCGCGGCGTACTGACCCAGGTGCAAACCGTCTCCGCCCTGCCCGGCGAGAAGTCGCCGAAGTACAGCGGCGCCGAAGTGCAGGTCCACCCTTCGGGCAAATTCGTCTACGCCTCGATCCGCGGTCTCGACGTCATCGCCATCTTCCGTGTCGATCAGGCGACGGGCAAGCTGACGCCGGCGGGACATCAATCGAGCGGCGGGAAGACGCCGCGGAATTTCCGGATCGACCCCACCGGCACGTTCCTCCTCGCCGCCAACCAGGGCACCGGCAACGTCGTCTCGATGCGCATCGACCCGAACACCGGCGCCCTGACCCCCACCGGCTCCGCCATCGATGTCGGCTCGGCGTGCTGCGTCAAGTTCCTGATGCCCGCGAAATGATTCAACTTCGTAGGGTGTGATTCATCGGTGTGATTCATCACACCGGTTGATGCCCCGCTCGACAAGCGGTGTGATTTATCACACCCTACAGCTTTGCGCTTGTTCAATGCTTCACGCGCAAAAGCGCCACAGCCGCGTCCCGCACCGCCGCGTGATCTTTCTCATCCAGATTGGCCAGCAGCGGAAGTGCCGGCCCCGTGTCGGCGATGCCGGCGAGGCGCACCGCCTCGTGCAGCACGCGGATCGGGTTGATGGCGTTGCGCAGGTCTTCCAGCGGCTTGAAGATCTGCCGGATGCGCTCGGCCTCCTTCACGTCGCCGTGCCGCAATGCCTTGAGCATTTCGGCCGACAGTCTCGGGTTGACGCAGACACAGCCGCTCGTGAAGCCGCCGAGTTTGAACTTCTGAAGATGGTCGATTGCCGGCTGCTCGCCGATGCCGGAGATGACGATCTTCCGATCGACGTGATCGAGTAGTTGCCGCAGGTATTCGTCCTGCGCCGGGTCCGTGCGGACGGTGGCGTACTTGATGCCCGAGATGGCGCCGCTCTTAGCGAGCGGAGCGACGTCAACGGGATCGATATAGCCGTCGTGCTTGATGTACAGCAGCGCCGGGACGCCGGCGGCATCCGCAAAGCGTCGAACGCCCTCCGCCACTCCCCTGCTGGTCGTGATCCCGACGTGCGGAAGGAGCATGACGGTCGGAAAGCGATGGCGTCGCACGATTTTCGCCTGGTCCATCGAGAAGCCGTACGCCGGGCCCGCACTGGGAATGACCAGTGTTTCCGCCCCGGCGGCTGAGGCAAGGTAGGACAGCGCGGCGTCGTATTCCGAAAGGGCGATGTGATAGAAATTCGCATTTCCGCCGTACAACAGCGTGGTGATGCCACCCGTTTCGATGTGGCGGATGAGTTTGTTATTCTCGGCGTCGTTAAACGATCCGTCCGCACGTCGGCAAAATGGCGGTACGGCCAGCACGGAGGCGCCCAGGCGCTCGGGGGTCAATGTGGTGAGCATAAGTGACAAAAGATAAGCGGATTGCGGCGGGGGGGAAAGTTCATCGCCGGTCTAACGCAACCACAAGAGTCCACACGCCCAAATTAGTTTCCGAAATTCCTGATTTTGAACTTCCATTTCCCGCAACCCGTGCGGCACAATGCCCCGCTTGATCGCGGAAAGGAGTTCACGATGCCCACGGTAATGGTAGTGGACGACATCGACGTCATGCGGGACGTGCTGGCGCGGTTGCTCCGGCGTGAAGGGTATCGCACCCTGACCGCCGGCAGCGGGCAAGAGGCCATGGACGTGCTGGCACACAGTGACGACCCCGGAAAAACGCCGCCGGATCTGATCCTGCTGGACGTCAAGATGCCCGACATTGACGGCTTGGAATTGCTCGAGCGACTGCACGCCGACATGCGCTGGCGGAACACGCCGGTGGTGATGCTCAGCGCCATATCCGACACGCACGCCGTTCATCGTGCCGAGCAATTGGGGGCCAAGGCGTACCTGGTAAAGTCGACGTTCTCCGTCGGCGAAATGATGAGCCAGGTGAAGAAGTACACCGGATACCTCCCTCACTGAATCAAGTCAGCGATCCCAGGAATCCGGAGATCGCGCCGCTCACTTGGGCCGGTTGTTCCATCGGGGTCAGGTGGCCGGCGGCCGGGATCTCCTTCAGTTGCGAACCGGGGATCTGCCCGTGCATTTTCCGCGCCGCGGCGGGCGGGGTAACCTCGTCGTGCGCGCCGACGACGATCAGGGTCGGAACCTTGAGGGTTGGGAGCAGGCGGCTCTGATCCGGCCGGTCGCGCATGGCGGCCAAGGCGTGGGCAATGGTGTCGGCGGGCGTCGATTCCATCATCTGCCGGACTTCCTTGACGAGCTGCGGCCGCGATTCGACCGCCGCGGGCGACAACAGCTTGCCGAGCATGGCGTCGGCGATCGGCTTGCTGCCCCGCTCGTTGGCGATCGCGATCATCCGGTCGCGGTTGGCCTTGCCGTCGGGCGTGTCGGGCTCGGCCTTGGTATCGAGCAGAACCAGACCGCCGAGCGTCGCCGCATACTTGCGCGCGTAGGCGAAGGCGACGTAGCCGCCCATGGATATCCCGGCGAGGACGACCTTGTCGAGATCGAGCTGCGTGACGAAGGCGTGGGTATCGTCGGCGAGTTGTTCGATGGTGAACGGCCCGGCTTTGGCCGATTCCCCAAAGCCGCGGAAGTCTGGCGCAATGACGCGCCAGCGGGACCCGAGATCGCGGAGCTGGGCGGACCACATGCCGCCGTTCAGCGGGAAGGCGTGGAGGAGGACGAGCGTGGCGGCGTTATCATGGCCGGCCTCTCGGTAATGAACGTTGCGTCCGTCGATGGCAATGGTGGGCATGTGCGGATCTCCGGGTCGTGGGTCGTCGTGCACGTAATTATCATCACGGGGCGGGGCGGGACAGCGCGAAATCCCGGTGCGCAGTTGACATCGTGTCGAACAGTCTCGAAAACACGCGCGTGCAGAACTGGCCGGCGCTCATCATCGGTTGCATCATGGCGTTCTATTGGGCGCGGGTTCTCCGCCTGGCGTGGAAGGAGAAGCGGCGGACCGGTCAGGCCGCCAACCTGCTGCCGCCCGAGCCGCTGGGCCGGGCGCTTCGCATCGTCTGGTTCCCGACGATCGTCCTGTGGATCGTCCTGCCGCTGCTGGCGGCGTTCGGCGTGTATTGCTCGATCCTGCGGCCGCTGTACGTCATGCCGTTGGTCGCGTGGGTTGCGCTGGCGATCGCGATCCTCGCGTTCGTCGCGACGCTGATCTGCTGGAAGAAGATGGGGCGGTCGTGGCGGATGGGGATCAATCCGGACGACAAGACGCAGCTCGTCATCACGGGGCCGTACGCGTACCTTCGTCACCCGATCTACGCGCTCTCGTCGCTGCTCATGCTCTGCACGATGGTAATCGTGCCGTCGCCGGCGATGTTCGTCGTCGGTTGCACCCACCTGTTGTTGCTCCAATGGGAGGCGCGGCGGGAGGAGAAATACCTCACCGCGCTGCACGGCAACACCTACGCCAATTACGCGCGGCGCACCGGCCGTTTTGTACCCAGATTTTGACGCCCGCCCGCATTACAATGACGCCGCCCCGCATGGACGCTGCCCCCGCCCCGCTCAATCTCTTCCAGCGCCTCATGCTGCAGTGGGATCGACTGCACCCGTACAATGCCGGTCAGATCCTCAAGCTCGCCGGGCCCGGCGATGCGACGGCGATTGAGACGGCGTGGAGAGAGGCGCTGGCGGCGATTGACTTCGGGTCGTGCGCACCGGGCGTACGCCATGCCCCGCCGGGCCAGTCACTGAGTGACTTCGTGTCGGCGGAGCTGAATCGCCCTTTTCACGATCCGCGTGAACCGCCGTGGCGGCCATTCGTCTATTCCCAGTCCGACCATCATTACGTCGGTATCGTTTACCACCATTACGCCGCGGATTCGGTTTCGATTCGCCTGCTGTTGCGCGAGTGGTTCTTGCGCCTGTACGCGCCGGCCGAAGCGCGCGGCGTTCCGTTGCGCAACCGCGGGGCGCCGTACGGTGCATTCTTCGGACCCCGGCGGGCGCGGTGGAGCGTCGCCAAGGCGATGTTGTCGGCGGTTCGGTGGGCGAATCGAAACCGGCACATCGCGCGCGTCAATTACCCGAACCCCGATGATTTCGCGTCGCGGTTTATCGTGCACGACCTCGGCGACGGCCTGGTTCCGCCGCTGCTGGAATACGCCCGCGCCCACGGAGCGACGTTGAACGACCTGTTCCTCGCGGTCGTCGCGCAGGTGTGCCACCGGTTCGTGCCGCTGGTCTTTACGTCGCGGCGGCCCGACATGGCGCTGGGGACCATCGTCGATTTGCGGCCGTACGCATCGCAGGATTTGTCGGAAACCTTCGGCCTGTATCTCGGCTTCACGTCGGTGACCTGTCGGCCCGCGGACCTGGACGACTTCCCGCGCCTGCTGCGCGCGATCGCGGCGCAATCCCGGGCCGACAAGGAGGGGCGCGTGGCGCTCCACAGCCCCGTGCGGATGCTGGCGGCGCTGGCGGTCGGCACGGTCTACTCGCGGCCGCGCCTCGTCGAGTTTTACCGCAAGCGCGTGCCGCTGGCGGGCGGGATCTCGAACATCAACCTCAACCGCGACTGGCCGGCCCGGTTTCATCCCAGTCCGCTGCTCGATTACGTGCGCGTGTCGCCGACCGGCCCGATGATGCCGCTGGTCTTCACGCCGACCACGCTGGGCGATCACCTGCACGTCGGGTTTACCTATCGCAGCAACCTCATCGATGACCGGCGCGCCAAGGAAATGACGCGCGACTTTGACGAGCGGCTGCGCGCGCTGGCGCGGACGCGGCGGGCCGACGCCCCCGCCCCGGGGCACGCCCCTTCCCTTGACTTCCCCGGCGGAAAGTGAACCCTATCAATCCCTTTTACCGGAGACCCGCATGCGCAACATCCTGCTCGCCTTGGGCGTCGTCCTCGCGGCCTCGATCTGCCTCGCCGCCGACGAGAAGAAGCAGTACGACAAGCCCGGCGACATGAAGATCGACCCGAAAAAAACCTACACCGCCACGATCGACACCAGCGAGGGGAAGATCGTCGCCCAGCTCTTCCCGGACAAGGCCCCGCAGACCGTAAACTCATTCGTGTTCCTCGCGAAGGAACACTTCTATGACGGCCTCATCTTCCACCGCGTCATCCCCGACTTCATGATCCAGGGCGGCGACCCCACCGGCACCGGCATGGGCGGGCCCGGCTACAAGCTCAAGGCCGAGTTCAACGACGTCAAGCACACCCCCGGCGTCCTGTCGATGGCCCGGTCGAGCGACCCCGATTCGGCCGGCAGCCAGTTCTTCATCATGCACGGCACCGCCGAGCACCTCGACGGCCAGTACACCGCGTTCGGTAAGGTCACGTCGGGGATGGACGTCGTCAACAAGATCGTCAACGCCCCGGTCAACAACCGCCGCGAGAACCGTCCGACCAACCCCGTGACGATCAAGTCGATCACGATCGAAGAGAAGTAGAGCCACCAAAACATAAAGATCTCGCTTCTTTATGTTTTATGTCTTTACGTCTTTAAACCCTGTCGGATGTCATCCACCACGAAAGGAATCTCCATGCCCGCCAAGACCTACGACGCCGCCCCCGCCATGTCGATCGACCCCGCGAAGAAGTATACCGCACAGATCGACACCAGCCGCGGCAAGATCACCGTCGACCTCTTCCCCAAGGACGCCCCGAAGACCGTCAACAACTTCGTCTTCCTGGCGCGCGAGGGCTTTTACAATGGCCTGAAGTTCCACCGCGTCATCCCCGACTTCATGATCCAGGGCGGCGACCCCAAGGGCACCGGCAGCGGCGGGCCGGGCTACAAGTTCGCCGACGAGGTCGGGCCGGGCAAACCGAAACACAAGGCCGGCTCGCTATCGATGGCCAACGCCGGGCCCAACACCAACGGCTCGCAGTTCTTCATCACGCACGTCGTCACGGACTGGCTCGACGGCAAGCACACGGTCTTCGGCCAGGTACGTGACAACGCCGGCCAGTCGGTCGTCAACTCGATCAAACAGGGCGACACGATCAACTCGATCACGATCGACGAGGCGTGACCGGAACACTGCTTTTCGCGCGGCGTCGCAGGCGCTAAAGGCGTCGTTAGATCGAGTAGTCTTCCGCGAACGTCCTGGCGTTTTTCAACACCAGGTAGACGTCCTCGCCCACCTCGGGGGACAACTCGGTAAAACGGTCGCGCGTGAGTTCCGATTCGACCACTTCCTGCGTGTCGTCGCGCACGAGATAAAGCCGGACGATCGGCCCCGCCGGACTGACGTGATCGACCCGCGCGCGGATCGGCGACGGGTCGCCCTCGGGTGGCGTCCGCCGCAGATCGATGTCGTGGGGGCGGACGTAAAACGTCGGCGGCGCGGCGTTCGCAGTGGCGACGGTCGGCGGGCCCTCCTTCAACCGCCCGTGAAACAAATTCACGTTGCCGAGGAAATTGTAGACGAACTTGTTCGCGGGGTGCTCGTACACGTCAGTCGGCGTGCCGATCTGCTCGACCTTCCCCTTATTCAGGACACAGACGCGGTCGGCGACTTCCAGCGCCTCTTCCTGGTCGTGGGTGACGAAGACGCTGGTGATGTGCATCTCGTCGTGCAGCTTGCGAAGCCAGCGCCGCAGCTCGCGGCGGACCTTGGCGTCCAGCGCGCCGAACGGCTCGTCCAGCAACAGCACCTTGGGCTCGACCGCCAGCGCGCGGGCGAGCGCGACGCGCTGCCGCTGTCCGCCGGAAAGTTGGTGCGGGTAGCGACTGGCGAGGCCTTCGAGCTGGACGAGGTTGAGCAGTTCGTGGACCTTGTCGCGGATCTGCCGCTTGCCGGGCCGCAATCGGCGCGGCCGGACGCGCAGGCCGAACGAAACGTTGCGCTCGACGGTCATGTGGCGAAAGAGGGCGTAGTGCTGGAAGACGAAGCCGACCTTCCGCTCTCCCGCCGACGCGCCCGAGACGTCTTCCTCATGGAAGCGCACGTCCCCGCCGCCCGTCGCGTCCGGCGTCTCCAGGCCGGCGATGACGCGAAGCAGCGTCGTCTTGCCCGACCCCGACGGACCGAGCAGCGCGACCAGTTCGCCGGTCTCGACGCGCAGCGAGACGTCGTCGAGGGCGCGAAATCCGCCGGGGAAGGTCTTGGAAAGATGACTGACTTCAATGCTCATGTGAATTCATTCGGTGTCGGCGTCGTCGCGCTTTACGTCGTGGCGAAAGCGCCATTCTACAAACGTCTTGACGATCAGCGTCACCACCGCCAGAAACGCCAGCAGCGACGCCACCGCGAAAACCGGCACGACGCGCACGTACGTCGCGTAGTACACCCGCTGGACGTGCAGCGGCAAGGTGATCTGGTCGGCCTGGTTGGTGGAGACGACGTAGACCGCGCCGAACTCCCCCATCGCCCGCGCGTTGCACAGGATCACGCCGTAGAGCAGGCCCCACTTGATGTTCGGGAGCGTCACGTGCCAGAACGTCTGCCACCCACCGGCGCCCAGCACGCGGGCGGCCTGCTCTTCATCCGTCCCCTGCGCTTCCATCAGCGGAATTAATTCACGCGCGACGAACGGGAACGTGATGAACACCGTCGCCAGCACGATCCCCGGCACGGCGAAGATCACGGGGACGTCGAGTCGTTCCAGCACGGGTCCGAACCAGCCACGCTTGCCGAACACGAGCAGCAAACACAACCCGGCGACGACCGGCGACACCGAAAACGGCAGGTCGATCAGCGTCGCCAATAGGCTCTTTCCGCGAAAGTCGAACTTCGTCACGCACCATGCGGCGGCGACGCCGAAGAGCGTGTTCAGTGGCACCGCGATCGCGGCCGTGATCAGCGTCAACCGAATCGCGCTCCACGTACGATCGTCGAGCACCTCGTGTACATACGCGCCAAACCCCTCGGCCAGCGCACTCACGAAGATCAGGACGAGCGGGAGGATCAGGAAGATCGTCAACAGCAGGATCGCGAGCGCGATCAGCATAATCCGAACCGCCCGCGGTTCGGTGGTGGAGGATATCTGCGATGGCGGAGTGCGGGCCATGCGCGGTCACGCCTCCGCGAGCCGGGCGGCCCGCCGCTGGAAGACGTTGATCACAAAGAGCAGCACGAACGAGATCACCAGCAACAGCGACGCCACCGCGGTCGCGGGCGCGAGCGTCTCCGAGGTCTCGACCAGATTCACGATCAATTCCGGCGCCGTTTCGGTCTGCGGGACTCGGCCGGAGATGAACACGACCGAGCCGTATTCGCCCAATCCCCGGGCGAATGCGAGCGAAAAGCCCGCCAGCACCGCGGGCGCGATCCGCGGGAGGATGACCAGCCGAAACGTCTGCCAGCGCGTCGCGCCCAGGCTCGCCGCCGCCTCTTCCACGTCGCGGTTCATGTCTTCGAGCACGGGCTGCACGGTGCGCACGACGAACGGCAGACCGACGAACGTGAGCGCCACCACGACCCCCAGCGGCGTCAGCGATACCTGCGTGTACCGGTGCCATTCGATCGGCCAGAGCGACTGCGCAAACCCGCGCCACTGCGGCCACGGGTAGGCGAAGTGCACCTTCGCCAGCACGCGGCCGATCCAGCCGTTGGGGGCGTAAAGCGTCGTCAGCGCGATGCCGGCGACGGCGGTCGGCAACGCAAAAGGCAAATCGATCACCGCGTCCACCACGCGGCGGAACATCGCGAGACGATCCACGCCGCTCAGGCCCTGGCGACCGCGATGCGTAGCTCGCGGCCCTCGATCGTCGCCGGCTCGCCGGCGCCGTCGGCGTCGTAG
>Ga0105239_10009819_pt1 | contig 10755 bp, 9 predicted proteins | sample KBSC44metaG_FD_92761 | JGI IMG/M metagenome (GOLD analysis project Ga0105239, IMG submission 92761) | Corn rhizosphere microbial communities from Kellogg Biological Station, Michigan, USA - KBS C4-4 metaG | ecosystem: Host-associated > Plants > Roots > Rhizosphere > Soil | place: Michigan, USA...
GATTTAACTGATTTTCTTGATTGGCCTGATTTAAACCGTACGCTGTGTGAAGCGTCTTCGCTTCACATTTTTATTCTATCGCCTCCGGCGATTTTATAATATACTCAAATAGAGGCTTGACGCATAATGATGCATTGCCATAGCGTGCTGAACATTGCTGAGTAGAAGTTCAATAGTACAAGTGTGCGACGCAACGGATGCTGCATAGCAGTACTGCTGCCGGGTACATAAACTAAAAATAAACATTATATGGCGGCGGACAGGTAAGGTTATTTTTTATGAATCTCGGTCTTCTTCCCTTTCTGAAGCAGTTCGCTTCGCCGCATAATTTCTGAAAGAGTGGCATCCTTCAACATGCGTACCGTTTCATTTCTTACATCAGCAAATACATCACGAATACCGCAGGTAGCTTCATCCTTGCATTCATCACAACGCTCATAGTAGCGATAAGTAACGCAAGGCAACAAAGCAATAGCTCCATCAAACAGGCGCATTACTTCGGCAATATTTATTTCATCGGGCGATTTGTGTAAATAATAGCCACCCATTTTGCCTTTACGGCTGCTTAACATACCAGCGTTGCGCATATCAAGCAAAATGGCTTCAAGAAATTTACGTGGGATATTTTCACTCTCGGCTATCTTGCTTATCTGGACAGGTTCTCTTTTGTCGTTGTTGTATTCCTTTGCCAGGTAAACCAGCGCATTAATAGCGTATTTTGTTTTCTTAGATATCATGTGGAACGTAAAAATAATAAAACCTTACTAAGGAGTGTCATATAAGTAAACAGAATAGCCCCAGGCAGGCAAGTTAAATTCCTTACCTTTTGCTGTTGATTCCGCTTGCCCGGTAAATAAGTTCTCAATCTTAACATCCGGACCATTCTGTAAAGTAAATTTTTGAGGAGCATTTGAAAAATTCAGCAGCACTAATAAACTCTTTCCATTCTTTTCTCTTGTGTACGCATAAATGGCTTTATCATTAGAAGAAGCAAGCCTGGTAAAAGCAGCGTCAGCGGCAAAAGCTGGATTTGTTTTTCTATGCTGAAGTAAAGTTTTGTAAAAGGGAGCACGCTCAAATTTTTGAAAGGTAATTGTATCCTTATAAAAGAAACTGATGCTGTCTAAAAAAGGTTCTTCCTGTCCGCTGTATATAAGAGGAACGCTTCTGCCAATGGTTTGTGTAAGTACAGCAAAAGGTGCATGTATCACGCCGGGCATGGTACCATAATCAGCCTTGTTCCAGCTATTTTCATCATGGTTGCTGGTGAAATACAAAAGCAAAGCATTTTTAGGAAAAGTGCTGTCAACCTGGTGTATTACTGTATCAAGCAATGTTGCCGGGCTTTCACCCTTAGCTATTTTTTTCATTGCATTAAACTCATTCCAGGGATAGGTTGCATCAAAGCCATCCTGCTGAAGAGAAGCCTTATTGCCTTCTGCAAGCATAAATATGTTTTTCTGTTTCTTTAATAGGGGAATGCATTTCTTCCAGAAAGTATCAGGCACATCGCCTGCCACATCACAACGAAAGCCATCAATATCTGCTTGTTTTATCCAGAAGAGCATGCAGTTTATCATTGTATCCTGCAAGGCAGGGCTATCATAATTAAGTTTTCGTGTGTCTGACCAATCGTAGGGAGATACTGCTTTGCCAGTAGAATCCTTTACATAAAAATCAGGATGCTTTTCCAGCCAGTAATTATCTCCGCCGGAATGATTAGGCACCCAGTCTATAATAACTTTAAATCCCTTATCATGGCAGTTTTTAACCATCTGTACAAAATCATCCATATTACCAAACTCCGGATTGATAGCAGTATAATTTGCCACAGCATAGTAACTACCAAGCACCCCTTTTCTGTCTGTTTTACTTATTGGATTAACGGGCATAAACCACAACGTTTGTACGCCCATCTCCTTCAGCCTGCTCAAATGCTTTTCAAAAGCTTTAAAAGTGCCTTCAGGCGTGTATTGCCGAACATTTACTTCATATATATTCCCTTGCATTATCCAGGCAGGATGCCCGTTAATTGTAGCTGTATCTTCAGTTAGGGTGTCTGTAGTTTTTTGTTGATGACTTTTGCAGGAAGCTGCCATTATCACAACCAAAAAAAGCAACAGGTGCAATCGTTGAAGCAGGCGCATAAAGAAAGGTTTTGATGATAAAGTTAGCAGGAAGGAACATGAGAACAGAAAAAAGATTGCGCCTGTAAATGCTCAACAAATAAACTTTATTGCAGAAAAACACGACATGGAGAGCTATAGTTTTTCAAGCATACTCACCACACCTTCTTTTTTGAGGATAAGATACCCAAGCCTGTCATTACTGATGCCTTCTTTTAACTGGTAGCTGAAGATTAGCTGATCATCCTGCACTTCCGTTTCAAAATAACGAAACTGGATGTTAGAATATTTACTGAGGTTCTCCCCTATTTCATACAGGTGTGTGGAGAGTACAAATAAGGCGTTTTTCATTTTACGTAATCCTTCTATTACCGTTGTACTGCATTTCATTGCGTCCTGCATGTTAGTGCCTTTAAATAACTCATCAATAAGTATCAGCCACTTTTTGCCATCGCTTATTTTTTCGATGGTCTTGCGTATGCGCTGTACCTCGTTAAAGAAATAACTCTCCCCTTTTACAATATTATCCGACACCTGTATATTGCTAAGCAAACCATCAAAAAGGGTTAACTGCATTGCAGTTGCAGGCACGGCCATACCAATATGTGCAAGGTAGACAGACACGCCAACAGCCTTAATAAAAGTACTTTTGCCACCCATGTTAGCACCGGTTAAAAACATAAAATTTCTTTGCGGCGTAATATCTACATCATATGCCACCGGTGATTCAAGCAACGGATGGTAAAGCTGAGTTGCTTTATAAGAAGGCTCCTGTTCTTCTGTAAAAACGGGAAACTGTAAATCATATTTTAAACATGCAGTTGCAAGGCTATAATAAGCGTCTAACATGCTGTAAAGGTTCATTAACTCCCTTATAGGTTCTTTAAAGTGATACAACAGATAATTTCCGAAATAAAGAATGGTTTCCGGCTTTAGCTTTTTTGTTTTATCTATTGCAAGTATATCCAGTACCTGTTCCCTTTGCAATAATTGGGTAATCCGGTCAAGCGTATTCTTCAATAACGGGGCATTGTCATCAGCTTGCAGTAAAGTTTTTAATTCATTCAAGCCCTGCAAAAAGTCAATGAAATGGGTAACAGAGTAACGGATGATTCCGTAGTCTGGAGCATTAAAAATTTTGTATGAATAACTGCTGATAAAATTTGGGTGAGAAGGCATTGCATTAAGGGATGTTTCGTAATAACGCTGCATCACCATAATGGTACCATTTAAGATTTTTTGGGGCCATTGCGGCTGTATGGCGATGATTCTTTTGATAACAAGTTGTGTTTCCCTTACCTGCTTTACACTATCCAGCGGCCGGGATAACAATTGCCGTAACCAGTCTTTACCATCAACGGTTCTTGTAAAATTAAAATGATGAAAAACAGATTGCTCTTCTTCATGGTTAAAGATAGCCAGATCGGTAAGCGTGGTTTTATCTGCCTGCATTATACAGTTTGTGGTTTATAGTTTGTAGTTGGAAGCTATTCTAAAGCAAAAAAGCCTGGTACTTTATAATTGCATAACTCAACTTTTTGAACAATCCAACATTAAACTTAATTATTGCCTGTCGAATTTTAATCTCAAACCTTTGTTAGATTCATCAAACACTCCATTTCCATAAACTTTGTGCCCGTTTACAAAAGTATTTATAATGGTTGCAGGAAAGGTAAATTCTTCCAGCGGGCTCCATCCGCATTTATATAAAATATTTTCTTTTGAAACAGTAAATGGTTTGCTTCTGTCAACCAATACCAAATCAGCATAATAACCTTCCCTGATATATCCCCTGTCTTTTATCTGAAAACAATCTGCAACAGCATGACTCATCTTCTGCACCACTTTTTCAATAGAAATTTTTCCTTCATTCACATAATGCAGCATTAGCAATAAAGAATGCTGAACCAATGGCAAACCTGCATGCGCTTTTTCGTATGGTTCATCTTTTTCAGCCCAGGTATGCGGTGCGTGGTCGGTGGCTATAATATCAAGCCTGTCATCCAATAATGCGTTCCACAAGGCGGCCCTGTTATGTGGTGCTTTTATTGCCGGGTTACATTTAATCTTATTGCCCAACACAGCATAATCATTACTGGTGAAATGAAGATGATGCACACATACTTCTGTAGTGATGCGTTTATCTTTTAAAGGTATCATGTTGGTAAAAAGCTGAAGCTCTCTTTCTGTGGATATATGCAGTATGTGCAACCGGCTGCCATATTTTTTAGCGAATTGAATTGCCTTTAAAGACGATTCAAAACAGGCCTCTTCATCCCGTATAATGGGATGGTCCGATGGTTCTAATACCGCCTTTTGCTTCTTCAGTCTTTCGAGGTTTGCCTTTATTATGGCTTCTTCTTCACAATGTGTAGCAATCAATAATTCGCTGCCGGCAAAAACTTTATCCAGTATAAGAGGATTATCTACTAAAAGATTACCGGTAGAAGAACCCATAAACATTTTTACCCCGCATACATCATTCTTTTTTGCATTAGTCTTAAGCACCTCTTCTATGTTATCGTTAGAAGTACCCATAAAAAAAGAATAATTAGCAAGCGAAGTTTGAGAGGCAATATTGTATTTTTCCTCAAGCAATTCCTGCGTAAATGTTGGCGGATTTGTATTGGGCATTTCCATAAAACTTGTTACACCGCCTGCCACCGCAGCCTTTGCTTCTGTGTAGATATTTGCCTTGTGGGTAAGCCCAGGCTCCCGGAAATGAACCTGGTCATCAATGGCTCCGGGCAAGAGAAATAAGCCCGAAGCATCTATTTCTTCCACCTTAAAAGGCGGGTGAATGTTTGGCGCTATTTTCTCAATTCTTTTATCCTTAATTAATAAGTCTGCGAAAATAATCTCACCTTCATTTACTATACTTGCATCTTTAATCAAATAATCCATACGCATGCTTTTGAGAAATTACAGAAAAATGCAAATTATAAAATCTGTGGTCTTATACACAATTTGCATGATGCCTTTTATTTTGTTTGCTCAAACAACTTACCTGACTCCCGGCTCAAAAGACTATAATGTTATAGACAGGCTTGAAATTAAAACCCGTAATGAACAGCTTAGCTTTTCTGTTATTAAACCATATCCAAGAAAATCTGTAATAAAATCTGTTGAATATATAGATAGTCTTGTACAGGCCAATGATGCCAGTGTAGCGAATATAACAGAAACAGATAAATATGATATCCAGAATTTATTAATGGAAAATTCTGAATGGAGTAAACCACGTGATTCTTACATTAACAGCAAACCTGTACTAAAAGCATTATATAAAAACAAAGCCAACCTGCTCGAAGTAAATGAACCTGATTTTTTTCTTGTTGTTAACCCGATAGTAGCATTCACTTATGGAAAAGAAAATTCCCAGCATGATAAAATTTTCCAGAACACAAGGGGCATTGCTATACGCGGCATGATTTCTAAAAAGATAGGCTTTCACTTATACGCAACCGAAAACCAGGAAAGAGATCCATTATATGTGCAGGCATTCGAGAAAAAATTTACCGCGGTACCAGGTGTTGGCTTCTATAAGCCTTATAATAAAAATGGTTTTGATTATTTTGATGCAAGAGGCTCTGTTACATGGAACGTTGCCAAGTTTATTGATATGCAATTTGGGTATGATAAGAACTCGATTGGAGCCGGTTACAGAAGCCTTTTTCTTAGTGATTTCTCCAACAGTGCATTATTTGTAAAAATAAATACAAGGATATGGAAGCTTAACTATGAAAATTTATTCTTTGAATTATACCATGCACATTCCGGACTTGGCGGCAATACCCTGTTCGATAGAAAATATGCACGAATGAATCATCTGAGCGTTAATGCTACAAAATGGCTTAATGTTGGTCTTTTTGAAAGTGTAATATTCGGCAGAAAAAATCATTTCGACTTTCAGTACATGATACCCGTTATGTTTATACGTCCATCAGAGCAACAAACGGGCAGTGGCGATAATGCAATGGTGGGGCTTGATGCCAAAGCAAATCTTGCCAAAAAGGTTCAGTTGTATGGACAGCTTTTGTTTGATGAATTTCAGGCAAAAGAAATTTTTAAAAACAATGGCTTCTGGTCCAATAAATACGGCTACCAGTTAGGCGTAAAATATATTGATGCCTTTGGAGTTAACAACCTGGATATTCAACTTGAAACAAACCGTGTAAGGCCATATACTTATTCTCACTACGACAGCGTGGCGACTTACACACATTACAACCAGCCATTGGCGCATCCGCTTGGTGCAGGCTTCCAGGAGCTTATTGCCATTGTAAAAGCCAGGCCAATAAAAAAATTATACCTGCAGGCGAAAATCATCCATTATATCCAGGGACTTGATAGCGCAGGCGTTGACTTTGGTAGCAATCCCTTTATTAACTATAATCTAAGGCCAAGAGATTTTGGATTTTCCATTGGAACCGGAGACAAAGCCACTTGTAACATAATGGAACTCGTTGCTTCTTATGAATTGATTGATAATTTCTTTATTGAAGCAACAGGATTTCGCAGAACTTTTAAGACACAAAGTGGCAGAGATGAAAATTCAAATGTTTTTACGTTTGGTATTAGGTGGAACATCGCCAGGCGTGTATTTGATTTCTAAAGTTTTTATGAATAAAGAGAGTATATCTAACACTGAAGTGATTCATTAAGATTTCCGGCGCATGATTTGCAGATAAGTGAATGTTGATAGAGTTAAATGATTAAAAAAAATCTATGCTGACACGTGACTTATCTTTTATCTTTTTGCTGGGCCTACTGGCATTTGCCTGTAAAGACAACATTAAAACCACCGATACACGCTTAGTAGAAAATGTAGCCGTCGACGACAGTACACTTACAACAAACTTTATGGATACACTAAGCGGCTGCTATCAAATGACAAAAAACAGGGATACAGCGTACCTTAAATTAAAAACAAGCAACAAAAAAGTAACCGGCACGCTTGATTATAATATATACGAAAAGGACAGCAACAAGGGGGAAATAAATGGCAATATAAAAGATAGTCTTATAAGAGCATATTATACTTTTCAATCAGAAGGTGTTACTTCAGTAAGAGAAGTAGTATTCAAAATAAAAGCGGGCCAGCTAATTGAAGGAATGGGTACTATAATGGTAAAAAATGATTCGGCGTTTTTTCTAAAAGATTCAACAGGCTTTCGTTTTGCCGATACGCAACCTTTTGTAAAAGTGCCTTGCAAAGAATAAAGCGTTAATCCTATCATTGCATAATATATAATTCAGACTCCAATAAATCTATTGGAGTTTTTCTTTTTATACACCCGATACTCCATCCCGAATACTTTTTACAAAAGACTGCTCCTTTCAAATATTGATAAAAAATTTCGCGATGCAAATCCATGCAATACCAATCGTCGTAAGTATTTCTGTTGATTACATGTAACAATTCACAAAAATTCTATTATCAAAAGCCCTGTATAAACAGGCATTCTAAAATCAAAAATTAGTTTATGAAACTCACAAAAATTTTCTCAGTGTTGTTAGGTGTTACATTGTTTATCAGCAATATTAATGCGCAGGAAAAAACAATAAAAGTTGGTGGTGCTCCCATGTATCCATCAAAGAATATTGTTGAAAATGCGGTTAATTCAAAAGAACATACCACATTGGTAGCAGCAGTTAAAGCTGCAGGTTTGGTTGAAACATTACAGGGCCCGGGTCCGTTTACAGTATTTGCACCAACCAATAAAGCCTTTGATAAATTACCCAAAGGAACAGTTGAAACCCTTGTAAAGCCAGAGAACAAAGAACTGCTTACCAAAATACTCACATACCATGTAGTAGCCGGCAGATTTGATGCCAAAGCAATAGCAGCCTTGATAAAAGCGGGTGGTGGCAAAGCCGAATTAAAAACAGTAAGCGGCGGTACATTAACCGCGTGGATGAAAGGAGATAAGCTTATTCTTACAGATGAAAAAGGCGGAATGTCAACCGTGACTATTAAAAATGTTTATCAAAGCAATGGCGTTATACATGTGGTAGATACAGTGCTAATGCCACAATAAAACAGAGCACTTTTAATTAAGACAGGAAAAGTAAAAGGCATCTTTAACCAGATGCCTTTTCTATTACAAAATTGTTGAGCCAAACTATACATCTATCGCATCGTACACGACTACCTTTTCCCAGAGATGACTATACTCTTTAATAAATGCCTGGTGAATGGCATGTGTCTGATAAGTAGCCTGTCCTGCCAGATCATCAAAAAACATTACTTCAGATACGCCCCATGAGGTATCAACCACATCCCGCTTTTCTGTACTTGCCACAATGCCTACATGTAATTCACGAATCGTTTCAATCTTGCCCAATCCTTTTACGCCTTCCGCCAACTTATCCCTGTCCTCAGTCGAAGTTGGATTTTTTAACCAGAATACTGCATGGTGAACAAGTAATTTTTTCTTTTCTTTTATACGGGGCATACCCGAAACTGCAGAACCAGCCGCAAGTGCAGCCGCAGCAGTAATGAACTTTCTCCTGTTAGGTTTTTTCATGATGGTTAAATTGTAAGATGAAAATACGGAAGAATCAGTCCCGACAAATCAATTCAATGCAAAATCTACAGCGGCATTTACATGTATTTGCGTAGTATTAAAAACCGGCATATCAACTTCTTCCTGTTTTAAAAGAATAGGTATTTCTGTACAACCGAAGATCACACCTTCCGCACCCTGCATTTTTAGTTGCTGAATAATTTTGAGGAAGTCTTCTTTTCTTTCAGGAAGAAAGACTCCTTTACCCATTTCTTCATAGATGGCAGTATTAATATATTCAATTTCATCCGCTGGCGGAATAATCGTTTCAATATTTTTTGCAGCAAGTTTATTTTTATAAAAATCTAATTGCATGGTGTATTTAGTGCCAAGCAAAGCCACTTTCGTTAATTGCTTCTTTACTATTGCTGATGCTGTTTCTTCTGCAATATGAATGAGAGGAATATTTATGGAAGATTGAATTTCATCCGCAATCTTATGCATTGTATTGGCCCCAACAAGCAGGCAGGAAGCACCTGACTTTTCAATATTTTCTGCGGCTTTACAAATAATGGCAGCGATTGCATCCCAATCACCAGCTTCTGTGAGTCTTTTTATTTCTCCAAAGTCAACCGAATACATATAAATTTTTGCGGTTGCCCTGCCATTGGTTTTATCTTGCACCTGTTGATTTAATAACCGATAATAATCTAATGTGGAAAGCCATGTAAGTCCACCGATAAGCCCGATTGTTTTCATAGAATGAAGATAGGAGAAAACAACTTCACAGCATATCGAAGCATCATCAGCCTACTCTAAGCTTCGCTTAATGTTCCCCAAAGAACGGAACAATGAACGGATTGCGACGCAACAGGCGATGCCATGAAATACTGCAGTTGGTATTATAAAAAGCTCCCATCACCTTTCGGCAACAGGAGCACTTATAATTTATAACGTATAACTTACAACCATTCACTCTATTCGCCCTCCATAAACTCGCCTTTTGGGGCCGGAGGTTTCTTCATCCACGGCTTAGGTGCAGTGCCATCCATCTTCACAATCTTAGGCGTAAACTTGCCCACAATGTCTACCAGTTGTTTCTGACTTTTCATTACCACTTCAATGTCTTTGTAAGCGAAAGGTGCTTCATCAAGGCCGCCACCAAGTAATTTAACTCCATGCTTTTCCAGTTCGTCTTTCAAAGCCTTATGCGTAATGTTACCCAACGCCTGTGTGCGGCTCATCTTACGGCCAGCGCCATGCGATGCAGAGTTAACGGATGCAGCCTCACCTTTTCCCTTTACAATAAAGCCGGGTGCCGTCATGCTTCCTGGTATAATACCCAACACATCCTTACCTGCAGGTGTAGCACCTTTACGATGTACAATTACTTCACGACCCTCATAGTTTTCTTTCCATGCAAAGTTGTGATGATTCTCTACCCTTGTTACCGCTTTTCGACCTAACTGCTTTGCTATCTTATCATGAATTACATGATGACAAGCATTTGCATAATCACCGGCAAGGTTCATCGCGTTCCAGTATTCAATACCAGCTTCTTCATCCAGGGTAAGCCATGCAAGGTTTTTGGCCTCTTGTGGCAAACGTCTCTTGCTGATAGCAATCTTTGTATAATGATTTGCAATGTTTGCACCCAATGCCCGTGAACCCGAATGAGATAGCAAGCCTAAGTACTTACCTGCCGGTACTTTTAATGTAGCATCCGCTTCATCAATTTCAACAATACCAAATTCTACAAAATGATTACCGCTACCGCTGCTACCCAACTGTTTCCACGCACGTGCTTGAAGCCCCTTTAATAAAGGCATCTCAAAGAACAACGGGTTGTCCATTACTTCATGGTCTGGCGATTGTTTAAACTGTGCGCCGCTGCCAAACAAAGTAGCTTCGTTAAGCTCTCTTGTAAAATAAGCTTCACGCTGTGTAAGCTCTTTCACATCGATATCAAAAATACTCAGGCACATACGGCAACCGATATCTACGCCTACACCATAAGGTATCACGGCATTTTCTGTTGCAAGCACACCGCCTATTGGTAAACCATAGCCATGATGCGCATCAGGCATCAGTGCCCCTGTTACCGCAACAGGCAATTTTAC
>Ga0105239_10009821_pt1 | contig 10755 bp, 5 predicted proteins | sample KBSC44metaG_FD_92761 | JGI IMG/M metagenome (GOLD analysis project Ga0105239, IMG submission 92761) | Corn rhizosphere microbial communities from Kellogg Biological Station, Michigan, USA - KBS C4-4 metaG | ecosystem: Host-associated > Plants > Roots > Rhizosphere > Soil | place: Michigan, USA...
AGGCTGGCCGGGGTGATGCTCGCTGTCAGTCCGGTCGGCTGGACCAGCGTATAGTTACCCGCATCGAATCCGGCCAGGCTGTAACCGCTGACCGCCACCGATTTGTTGTTGCCGACATTCTTGTCGCTGAACGCACCGCTGCCCGTTCCCACCACGAAGACATTGTCGGAGCCGAGAGCCGCGACAGTGGCAGAGCCGCTCAACGTGGCGTTGACCGTCGTGTCATAGACCTTGTTGTTCGCCGTAACCCCGGTGATGGTGAGCGTCGCCGGAGTAATGTTGGCCGTCAGACCGCTGGGCTCGACCAGGATGTAGTTGCTGGCGGCCGCGCCGCTGAGCGTGTAGCCAGACACAGTGACCACTTTTCCGTTACCGACATTCTTGGAATCGAACACCCCGACACCCGTGCCGCTCACAGTCACACTGTCGGAACCCAGCGCCGAAACCTTAGCGGTGCCGCTCAAAACAGCCGCGGTCGTGCCGTCATAGACCTTGCTGTTGGCCGAAATGCCGGTCACGGTGAGAGTGGCCGGCGTGATCGTCAACTGTCCCGGCGCGTAAGTGATGGCGTAGCCCTGTTGATTCGAGTACAGCCCGGTCGGCACGATCGAATATTCACCAACATTGATCGCGTCCGCTGCCGGGCCTCCGAATTTGATCGTGCCCAACAGGCCGGCACAATTTCCAGTGGAGCAGGTGTAGGTGTCGGCGCCATTCCAGACGGCACTGGTATAAACGGCACGCACATCGTTGGCGGTAATGACGATCGGCTTCAGGAAGCTCTTGAGCAGCGGATAGGTGGATCCGTCGTACATCGTCCAGACATTGCTGAAATCCCAGGCGGGATTGACGCGGTGGTTGGCCGAGGTCGCCGATGTGAAATTGGCCTGCGTCCGCATCTGGGCGGTGGTCATGCCAATACCGCCATCGCTGGTCGCCTGCCCACTCGTGGTTTTGTCCCAGAAGCTGTTGGTAACGGTACCACCATCACAGCCATTACCCGTGTTGTATCCTACCAGCCCGCCGGTTTCGTACCAGGAGCCGGTAACCTTACCCGCGGCATAGGTATCGATGATGTCGCCACTGTTTTCTCCGACCAGCCCGCCGATCACGCCGTAGCGTCCCGTCACACTGCCGGTGGCGTAGCTATCGAGGATCGTGCCGTCATTCAGTCCGACCAGCCCGCCGACGATCTCCCCGTAACTATTGACGGCGCCCGTGGCATAGCTACTGCTGATCGTCCCGCTGTTCTCGCCCACCAGTCCGCCGACACGATGTTGTCCGTACACGGACACGGTAGCGTAACTGTCGAAAATTTTTCCTTGATTGAAGCCCACCAGCGGGCCGACATAACTGGCGCCCGTCACAGAGCCCCCGACCAACCCGACATCGCGTATGACGCTGGCAGTGCCCGTCACCCCGAACAACCCGACACCATTACGGGATCTCGCGTCGATACTCAGGTTGGAGATGACATGACCCAGTCCGGCGAACTGACCGGTAAATGACCTGCCGGAGCTGCCCAGTGGATTGAAGCCGGAGAGCCACCCCGCGGTGGCAGAAGCATCGATGTTACTGCCCAAGGCATAGTAACCGTCCAAATCAGTGCGAATGCCCTGTAGCGTCGTGGAACTTCGGTCGTTCGGGCGTCCCAGGCTATTGATGACGGTGTAGGCATGCCCGCCAATACTCAGGCTGGGATGGTTTCCCGAGAGGGTGACCTGGCCGCCATTGATGGAGTAGTTGTCGCCTGACCCATAGCTCAGCACCAGGCCTGCGGTGTTACCGGTCGCCGTGATGCTGCTGTTGATCTGAATATCATGCGCCGCCTTCAGTGAAAGCGTGGTATTCGTGCTCCAGCTCACAGCGTCGTCGAGAACGACATCGCCATGGCCCGATCTGTTACCGCTCGTAGTAGCAATCGAGACGCTGGTGGTCGCGAGCTCGCTGCTGAGCGTCGCTCCGCTGATATCGCCACCGGAAGCTGCGACCGTAAAATCGGCCTCGTTCAACGACCAGGTACCGGTCTTACCCGCGGTTGCCGCGGTGGTGATGTGCGCAGTATCAGCGACCATGACCTGTGCTGCCGAAGTCTCAACCGTACCGCCATTGCCTCCCTTGGGCGCAGACGCGTCGAGCGTACCGGAGACGTTGACCTGCCCGACCGCCGTGTCACCCAGCAGGCGGATCACACCGCCTTGTTTGTCGACCGTCCGAGCCTCAATAATGCCCGTATTGTTGACAACGGACTGGCTCACGGCGTTCGCACCCTGAGCGCTCAAGTAAACGCGCCCGCCATCAGCTTGAATCAACTGATTGTTTTCCGCCAAGGCATGCAGCGTGCCCTTATCGATCGAATAGGACACCAGTGAGCCGTTGTGGAGTTGCAGACTGACTTTGCTGCCCGCGGCCAGCAGTACAGTTCCGGAGGTCACTTTCATGCTGCCGTTGTTGCTGACCTTCGGACCCAGCAGAGCCAGGTAGCCACCCGGGGCCGCCGTCAGGTGCCCTTGATTGTTCACCGTGCCCGTCGTAGTGCCGGCGGTGAATTGGTCATGACCCGCTTTAAAGTCCGCATCGCTGAGCTGCAGCGTGGAGGCCACCAGAGCCCCGACATTGACCTGGGCGCCAGGCGCGAACAGCACCCCGTTGGGATTGATCAGAAACACCTGGCCGTTAGCCTGCAACTGCCCGTAAATCTGACTTGGATCCGCTCCAGTCACCCGGTTCAGCGCCACCGCCGTGGAAGAAGGTTGTACAAACCGCACCGTCTCTCCGGCGGCAATGCTGAACCCCGTCCAGTTGAGCGACAGATTCTGGCTTTGCTGGCTCACCGTGGTGGTGCTGCCGCTCTGACTGATGGTGCCCTTGCCGTTCGCTACGGTGCCTCCAGTGGGAGAGGCCTCAGCGATGCTGACGCCGAGCGAGGCTGCCAGAACCACGGCGCCGAGGCATTTGAGCAGTTTGCAGCCGCCGCTCTTGCCGCGCGCACGGGTGCCTTCGGCAGCGGGCACGTAGCGTTGCGTGGCTTCGTTCCAGACGAGGCGGTAGGAGTGGTTCACGCGAGCCTCCAGCACAGGAACCAACCGGCGATTCCGCCGATACGGCTAAAATGACGTACTCCACTCACCTTGCCTGCGCATTCCACGTAACTACTCCCGGTCAGATGCCGCGTGCACTAGCGCTGCGGCTTCGTCGACGAGTTGGATGCTAAGGACGTGTTGTTTTTTGGATAAGCGGGCGAAGGTCTTCGATTTCGTCGGCGAGCGCAGACGGACCTGACGCAACATTCATATTGGACGGCAGATACCGTCAGCTTACGCAGACAACGGCGCCTGGCGAGGAACATGCTCTGACACGAGAGGAACGCGCCCTGACACTATGTGACAACTTTTTACACACGCCGGCCCGGCGGTGACGCTTCGATACGTTCGAACTGGAGACGACTCTTCGCGCCGCGCAGGCGAGTTCCAACTGCTGCGAGCGCGCGTGTTGGGTGTGAAGCCGAGCGCCGCTACGGTGGCGTCAATCCGTGGGAGATCCAGTTGACCGCGATCAAGCGCGTGATGCGCTGGCGGCTCAGCAGGTGGACCGCATGACCACGACAGGCACGCAGGACGGTACGCTCACTGGAGATATTCAAACACATTACATCGATCCCGACGGCTCCACCCGAATGGTGGCTATCGCACGGATCGGTCTCGTTTGTAGCAAGTTGATTACCATCCCCAGCCACACCCATGGACCAAGGTCCTGTCCGACCAGGCCGGGACTGTGGTTCCAGCCAGTATGTGGGCGTCGAATGCATGGGCACGCTGCAAGCCACCTGCATGGTAACTCGTCCACTGACCGTGAACGGAAGCGCTGCGCGCGGCGTGGGCTGAGCGCTATAATCAGCGCTTAGCAGGGATTTGCCCGCCCTCCCCTGAAAAGGACGTCATGCTGAAACCGCTATTGCTCGGAACCTGTCTCGCCGTGGCACTGACCGGATGCTTCAGCATCAGTCAGCCACACACTCAGGCAGAGAAGAACGTGGATACCGCGCTGACCGCGGCCTGCCTGGCGGCACAGCTTGCTCCCTGCACCATCGAGCCCTCCGCGGCCGACAAGTCGAAGGCTACCGAGGCCAAGGCCGCTGCCGTTCGGGACAAAGCGCAACGCGATTCAACCGCCGCCGACGAGGATGCCGCGCGCCGCTCATCCTGCCTGACCGATACCGGCCCCCGGCTGCCGGTCAGCTCGAGCGAGTGTGCGAAATATGGGGCGACAAACTGACATCCGGCTCAGTGACGGATCAGGTGTCCCGGAGACAATCAACACCGACAACCACGCACTCAGCCTGCACGTCGCAATGCCGCCTTGTACGCCATCACCGCGCGCTCAAACCCCATTTCCAGCGCGTCGGCGGTCAGCTCGTGGCCGATAGAGGCCTCCGCTAGGGCCGGCATCGCACTAACCAGCGCAGGCATGTTCTCCAGGTTGAGATCATGACCGATGTTGACGACCAGGCGGCGATCAGCGGCCATCTGCGCCGCCTCCGTACAGGCACGAAGTTGAGTACCGGGAGAACCTCTCCGCGCGGCAGCGGCGTAGCCCCCTGTGTAGATCTCGATCCCATCCGCGCCCGTGCGCGGTACCCGCTCAACGACGGCTGCCTCCGGGTCGACAAATACAACGACCCTGCCGCCAATCGATTTCAGCGCGGACACTGCATCACTCACGATCTGGGTATCGTTGTCATCGATTTTCCAACCCTCCTCGGACGTGAAGGCGGTCGGGGAATCCGGCACTAGCGTGCACTGCTCCGGCCTCACACGGGTGCAAAGACTCAGAAACCGCTCATCCGGGTAGCCTTCAAGATTCAGTTCGAAGCTTGGGCGCCAAGGCCCGATGAGCTCGGCGAGCGCAAACACATCATCGGAGCGAATGTGTCTCTCGTCAGGACGCGGATGCAAGGTAATGCCGTCCGCACCAGCACTTCGAGCAAGCGCCGCAAAGCGGAGTACATCCGGAACGCCGGTGCGGCGTGAGTTGCGCAGCAGGGCTATTTTATTCAGGTTAACGCTTAGACGTGGCATCGGCATCGCTGTCCCTCCGATGCCGAAGCATATTAAGTCCGAGGGCTGCTGGCGAGGTCGGCAATCGCGGCGCGTAGCTCGTGTAATTTCGGGGGCTTACTCAATACGCAATCCACGTGTTGCGGCGGTTGGTTTTCCGTCTGCAGGCGATACCCCCAGCCTGTCAGGAGGACTACGGGCACAGCAGGCGCCAGCGACTTGATACCGCTTGCAACGGTGCGACCATCAACATGAGGCATCCCGAGGTCCGTAATGACCAAATCAAACGGCGTACCAGAGCGCTGAGCCGCGCCGAACTGGTCGATACCGTTCTGCCCGCCATCGGTAACTGTAATGAGGTGTCCGTCTTTCTCGAGCGCGTGCTCCAAAGACTGCAAGACCAACGGATCATCATCTACGAGCAGGATGCGTAGCCGCTTGGGTGATGGCGAACCCGTGTCGGTTGCGGCAGAAGCGCTCGCTATTGCGGCCGGGAAGATCAGTCTCACCTGGGTACCCGCACCTGGCGCGCTGTGAATTTCGAGCTCCGCACTGTGACGTTGCGTCATGCCGTACACCATCGCGAGCCCCAGACCCGTGCCGCGCTCGCCCTTGGTGGTAAAGAAGGGTTCCAGGCAGCGATTGCGCACAGCCTCATCCATGCCGATCCCGGTATCACTCACCTCGACCAGTACGCGCGCCACGGATGGGTCCGCAGATGTCGGTTCGAGCACCTTTGACCGAAGAGTGAGCGTGCCACCGTCGGGCATTGCGTCCGCGGCATTCAGGACAAGGTTGGTCAGCGCGTCCCGAATTTCATTTTCGGCACCCACGATCATGGGCAGTGGGGACGCGAAATCGTTTTCCACTCGAATGAGGATGCCGCGCTCCTGGGGCATATCACTCCAACGGGCATGTGTCAGATCGATGACCTGCTGCAGGATCTTGTTGAGATCAACAGGAAGGAATGCGAGCTGGGGCGGGCGCGGACGGTAGAACTCGCGCATACGAGCAATCGTACCCGCGACGTCCTCGATCGACCGCAATGTGATTGTCAGATAGTTGCGCGCGTCGGGTCTCAGCGAGTGATCACGGTCGAGCAGCGATTGCAGGTAGAGCGCCGCGGGAGTGAGTGCATTGTTGATATCGTGGGCGATACCACTCGCCATTTGACCCAATGCCCGAAGCCGCTCCTGTTGCATGACGGTCTGCTGCGTCTGACGAAGATCCTCGTACGCGCGCTGTAGCTCCTCGTAGAGTCGTTTACGCTCGGTGATATCGGTGGAGATGCCGAAGATGGCGTTGATCTGACCCGCCGCATCTCGCAAAGGCGCTTTGACAGAGATATAGGTATGCAGCCCATCGGCCTGGGGTGCCGTCTCCTCCTCAGTGATGGCCTGATCCGCATGGGCGACCCTCACATCCAGGTCGCGGAACGCATCGGCGGTTTCCTTTGCAAACACATCGTGGTCGGTGCGGCCCAGAATGGCGCCGCGGTCGAGCAGGAAGATCTGTTCGAATCGGCGATTCACCAGGAGGTAGCGGCCCTCCAGGTCTTTGACATAGACGACGGCCTGAGAGTTGTCGATGATGGCTTGCAGAAGCTGTTGGCTCTCATGCCTGGCTGCGATCTCCGCCTCGAGCGTTTCATTCGCCAATTGAAGCTGAGCTGTGCGGTCGAGGACACGCCCTTCCAGTTCCTCATTGGCAGCGCGGAGCGCCTCGGCCGAGCGCGCAATCGTTGACTGCAATTGCGCATCGATCACCGAGAGCAGGAGAGTCGAGCCCAGAATCAGTAACGTGAACATCCCGATGGTGATGGCGAGCCAATTTGCATCCAGCCGCGGACCGCTGGAGATGCACATTGCATTGGGCGCGAAGCGCGCCGCGGCCATTCCGGTATAGTGCATGCCGGTGATCGCCGCGCCCATGACGGAGGCGGCAGCAATTTTGTACCAACTCTTGCCACCACGATCGTTGGACATACGCGGCGGCAAGCTGAAGGCGACCCACAGCGCTGCAAACGAAGCCCCGATCGCAATGAGCACCGACGTTGCAAACAGCAGTGGGTCGTAGTCAATGCCGGGAAACATCCGCATCGCCGCCATCCCGGTATAGTGCATGGCTGAAATGCCGATGCCCATGAACACGCCGGGCACAGCAATGCCGCTCACGGTGGTATGGTTGCGGCGGAAACGATACAGCGCGAAACCGGACACCACGACCGCAATCGCCCACGATGTCGCCGTCAGAGGCAAGTCGTAGGCGACTTCCACCGGCAGATGGAATGCGAGCATGCCGATAAAGTGCATGGACCAGATGCCGGTGCCCATCGAGAAGGCACCTCCTACCATCCAGGGCCAGTAGCGAGGTTGGTATGCAGCCTGCGGACCGCCGATCGGGCGCAAGCGCTCGGCAAGGCTCAGCGTCACGTGCGAAGCCAACACCGCAACCAGGTAGGACAGAATAACGAGCTGGAGGGAGTAGCTGCTTCGCATCACGAGCTCGACAACGGGCGGGCCGGTCGTCTCAACCTGCATCCAACGTTCTCAACACGCTATGCAGCGCGTCGAGACTGACGGGTTTGGTCAGATGGTGATCCATGCCGGCATTCTGTGACCGCTGTCGGTCCGCGGGTTGCCCCAATCCGGTCAGTGCGACGATACGCACGGGTTTACCGCGTGGGAGCGCGCGGATGCGTCGTGCCGCTTCGAGGCCGTTCAGCCTTGGCATGGCCAGATCCATGAAAATGATCTGCGGCTCAAAGATACGGGCCTGCTCAATGGCCTCCTCACCATCGGCGGCTGTGCAGACCTCGTAATCTTCCATTTCGAGCAACACCGCCAGCGAGGCGGCGGCATCGGTGTTGTCGTCGACGACGAGGACACGTTGACCTCGTTTTCGCGCCACCATCGGCGCGGCCCTGACATCCGGCGTGACAGAGCCTTCAGCAAGTGGCAGGCGCACGGTAAATCGCGCCCCCTGGCCCAGCCCTTCGCTGAACGCACGTACCGTACCGTCGTGCATCTGAACGAGCGTGCGCACCAGGGAAAGGCCGATCCCGAGCCCTTGCGCACGGCGTACATCGTCGGCGCGCAGTTGGGAGAACATGTCGAACACCCGCTCGAGCGCCTGCGGCGGGATACCCACACCGTTGTCCTGAACGGCGACGACCGCCTCGCCGTTCTCACGATCGAGACTCAGCGTGATGCGTCCACCGTCGTCCGTATATTTGGCAGCATTCAACAGCAGGTTGGAAAACACTTGGGCCAATCGATCAGGGTCTGCGTCGACAACGAGATCCGGGGCACGGATATCGATAGTCAACTCATGACGGTGTAATTCAATAAACGCGCGCGTCGACTCCACTGCACTGTCCAGTACCTCGGTGAGCAGGAGCTTGCGCTGGCGCAACTCGAGCTTGCCGCGGGTAATGCGACTCACGTCCAGCAGATCATCCACCAGGCGCACCAGGTGCGTCATCTGGCGATCCATCATACTGACTGTTTGTGAGATCGTCGGACCCGCCTCGGAGTGTCGCTTGAGAATCTGCAAGCCGTTGCGCAACGGAGCGAGCGGGTTGCGCAGCTCGTGCGCGAGAACGGCCAGGAATTCATTCTTACGCTCGTCGGCTTCCCGTAACTGCTCCGCGATGCTCTCGAGCAGGGCGGCCCGCTCGGCCATGGCTTGTTTCTCGGTTTGCTCAATGGCCGCGCGTCGCGCCGCTTCCTCGCGCCGGCGCGCGGACTGCAGCATGGAGCCGATACACGCACGGAGCTCCTGTTCGGTGTAGGGTTTGGACAGGTAACCATCGGCACCCTCGTTGTAGCCCTCGATCCGCTGCGCCTGAATCGCCTGCCCCGAGATCAACAATACCGGAATCATCCGGGTGGCTTCCGCGTTGCGCAGGGCTTTGAGCAGCTCGATGCCGTCGACATCGGGCATCACAATATCGGTGACCACGAGCGCGGGAGGGGCGCGTGTCACGCACTCGAGCGCCTCCCTACCGTTGCCCGCAGTCTCCACGATGTATTCATCGCAAAGCACGCGAGCCAGGTGTCCACGCAGAAAGATTTCATCTTCGACCAACAGAATGCGTGGCTTCGGGGAAACCAAAGTGGGAACCTCGCTGTTGTGCATCTCTATTTCGATCTCCCTGTGCGGATGCGACAACTGCGCGCCTGGATCTCGAGCTTGGCTGTTTGCGCGAATCGTGCTATGTCGAATTGGGAGAATGCTACTCTCTACTTCGAAATACCGCACGAGACCTGTATGTATTCTGAACAGGCTGCGGTGCGCCGCATTGCGCGCGTCGGCGTTTGGCGACTTTTTCTTCGCGCATTTTCCATTGTTGAATGTGTTGGTGTGCTGCGGCGGCTTCGGTCGGGCGTGTTACCTCGCTGCCGTTGTCGAAACAACTCAAGGGATCGCTGGCGGAGAGGATGGGATTACTCGGCGCGGACCCGCCTCGCCCCTTCGGGGCCGCCCTCCGGGTGTTGCGACGAGCCGAGAACCAGCGCGACTGGCCAGTCAGGTACGAGTGAGAACTCGAAGCGCGTGAAGGACCCTCCGGGCGTTATCCCACCCCGTCGAGCCTCTAGCAATAGGTCCACATCGGGTCGGCTGAAGACTTCAGTCGATTGAAGGTGGCGGAGAGGGTGGGATTTGAACCCACGAGCCCCTTGCGGGGCTGCCGGTTTTCAAGACCGGTGCAATCAACCGCTCTGCCACCTCTCCAGCTTAGAAATCAAGAGGTTACGCGAGAATCCGCGATTAACCTCTAGGGGCGTCGGTCAAGTTAGGGCGGGCATGTTACCCAAATTTGCCGGATCTTGCTGGAAGGCCGAGTCGGTGGCGATAAGCTTCGATGCGGGCGCTCAGCTTGCGGGCGGCGGCGCCGGGGCCCCACAGGTGGGCGTCGGGGTCCACCACGCACACACGGTCTCGGCCGGAGCGCTTGGCCTCGTACAGGGCCTGGTCGGCGAGCTCAACGAGGTGGTGCACCTTGCTCCCGGGCGCCGGGACCACGGCCGTGCAGCCAATCGACACCGTGACCTGCCGCTGGCCCTTGAAGAGCCCTCCGCCGCTTGTGGGCAACGGCGAGCCGGGATGTGCGATACCCAGGTTCTGAATCGCGAGCCGGATCATTTCCGCGACGTGTCGAGCGCCTTCGACGGGGGTGTCGGGTAACAGGACGGCGAATTCCTCACCGCCGAAGCGCGCGACCAGGTCGCCAGGGCGTGAAACCCGCTTGGTCAACGCATGGGCCAGCGCGCGCAGACACGCATCCCCGGCCTGGTGCCCGAGGCGATCGTTGTATTCCTTGAAGTGGTCGGCGTCGATCATCAACAAAGCCAGCGGCGTCTGGTTGCGGGTGGCCAACAGCCACTGCTCTTCCATGGTGGCATCGAGCGCGCGGCGGTTGGCCACTCCGGTCAGGCCGTCCACTGCGGCAAGTCGCGCAGCCTGCGCCAGGGAATGCCGCAGCTCACGATCCATGCACCGCTGCCGCAGGAACAAAATCGAGGTCGGAAGAAAGCCGATCAGGTGAAAGCCCAGATAAACCTGCACGGCAACATCGCGCGACACGCCCAAGTCGGAAGCATTGGCGAAGGGGCCCAAACCGTGCTCAGTCAGAAACACCGCGAGTACGCAGGCGCCGCACATCGCGACCGATGAGCCCAGCAGTCCCAGCACC